>Ga0209830_10003362_pt1 | contig 12268 bp, 12 predicted proteins | sample ArcticOcean_MG_C_12_FD_187439 | JGI IMG/M metagenome (GOLD analysis project Ga0209830, IMG submission 187439) | Marine microbial communities from western Arctic Ocean - ArcticOcean_MG_CB8_130 (SPAdes) (version 2) | ecosystem: Environmental > Aquatic > Marine > Oceanic | place: Arctic Ocean...
CGGTTGAGGATAGTAATTTTAAAGCGCATTTACTCCGAATTTCAAAAGTACCCCAGCTGGGCTTTTTTAGCGTTTGAAAGTTTGAAAGTTTGAAAGTTTGAATGACAGTCTTTCGGTAGTGGTTGGTCAATGTCTCAATAGCTAATGATCTAGTGTCTTGCAGACGGCCGGGGTGCTCACTTAGGAAATTTAAAAGTCGGGCAGAGGTTATTTGGCTGTTTGTCCGGGCATAATTTAGGATTGGATAGCGGTTGCTGGTTTAGTCGGTGGTGGTTGCGCTTCGATGTGATCGAGGATCTTTTGGATTATGTCTGGGTCAATGATCCGAAGGCGGCCCCGTCCGATGACACGCATGGTGCCGCCACACAACGGGCACACGGAGATATCAAGCCGATCTCGGCCCGTTCAAAGACTCGTTTGAGCGGTTCGCCGTCGCGACGCTGAGCCCAGGTCAGAGGTGCGATTAATTCATCTGCCGGTTCGGATTTTGCTATCGATGTGCATTCATTTTGATCGAGTTTTGAATTGGTTTTTTTACGTTTTGTGGGAACGATGAGTTTCCTCATTCGTGCATTTGGCTGACGGCAGCCCCGAGCTAATACTCCGTGATACCGCGCTAGGTTATGCCGGGGTCTGGGCACCAGAGCAGCAAGTTTGCTTAGAAAATCCAGAGGTGAAAACAATATGTGTGTGGTTCCATTCCTAATAAATACCATCCAGCCAGTTAACGGCTTGAGTAAACACGGTCATCCTATAGGCAATACGGCGAACAGTGCTTAGACTTAAAGTGTGACGAACCTATTTGATGGCTACCAATGACAAATCTCATACGCGCAAATGGTGACACCTTCCGTCTGGGTATTGTCGGAGACTTGCACTCCCACTTTGACACCTTTGATGTCCATCAATTCAATGCGCTGGCCTACGATCTGCTGTTTTTTACCGGTGATTTAGGTGGCGGTACACGCGAGAGCAGCCTGATGATGGCCCGCATGCTGGCCAATTTGCGCGGCTCAGTGTTGGTGATGCCGGGCAATAATGACACGGTCGATATACAGCAACTTGCGGCGGAGTTGACGCACCGACAGGGTCTGGGTCGAATCATGGCGATTACTCAGCAATCTACAGAGTCTGCCGATATTGCGTTGTGCGGCTATAGCCTTCATCGCATCGTGGTGTCAGACCGGCGTGTGACATTGCTCGCAGCGCGTCCGCACAGTATGGGTGGTCCCGATCTGACCTTCCCAGATTACATGGCTAAGACTTATTCGATTCATTCGCTAGAGGACTCAGAGGCGCGCATACGAAGACTCGTGGACGAGGCTGATGAAGAAATTATTTTTCTAGCGCACAATGGCCCGCTGGGGCTCGGTGATGGGCCGCAGGATATCTGGGGTTGCGATTTTAAGCCTGACGGTGGCGACTGGGGTGATCCTGATCTTGCCACAGCTGTTGCTTATGCCAAGTCGGTCAACAAACGGGTGCTGGCGGTTATTGCAGGCCATATGCACCTGCGTACCAAGCAGGGCTTAGAACGGCCTTGGAAAGTACTTGATGATGGCATTGTTTATGTAAACGCCGCCCGCGTGCCAAGAATATTTAACGGCAGTGATGATGTGTATAGGCATCACATACAGTTACATATTGGTGTAGACAGCCTCAGCGTAGAGGAAAGGCTCTTGCCCCAAGATGCTTGAGTTGCTTGTGAAGACGACTTCGGTGCATCAGATGAATATCGTTAGTGTGTGCGTGTGCGTGTAAGGATCAGCGGCGCCACGTGGGTCTTAGATTTCTTCTAATAACCTGCGTGACGCGCTGCTGGAAATGCCAAAATACTCCGCGATGGATTCAAGAATATCCGTTTCAGCGCCTTGTACGCGGTCATCGGCCATTGCTACCGCAGCGGCGAGGGTAAACGCGGTTTCCCTGTCCAGTCGATCACCTACCAAGCGTGCGCCTATCATTTCGATGTAGCGCTGTATCCCGAATTCGGAAACGTTGTGTCGACAGCGCTGGAAGATATCGGTGAGCACATCATCGGACAACTGATGGGCGGTTAGCATATGCATAGCGCCTCTCAGCGCGTCCAGTTCCGAGGAGTCCTCGGTACCGTCAGCAATGGCCACCAAAAACATGGTTTCTGCGAAGGGAGTAAACCGCTCAAGCAGTGCCCTATGTTGTCCGCTATCGTCATCACTTGATGTGAGCGATTGCTGCGTCCCAGCACTGCGGGCCTCATCGAGCAGCGCATCCCGAAGTCGCTGCACGACGGAGGTGTTAATGTTCATGTGCGCGCCTTTTTAGGTTTTGTTGGTTTTCCTCGCATCAGCTTACTTGGCTCCGGACAAAAGAAATCTAGCATGTGTTGGATAAGCTGGTTGCGTCGATTTTGGGTTGTGTTCCGCTCGTAAAAACGGGCATTGGAAGTGAGATCACGTGAAGAGTATAAGAAATTCATACGGGCGGTGTCGATCAGATTGTCCGATGCATGATGCTCGATAACGGGAGTAATTTTACGAACAGCTAATCGCGCATTTTGGTCCTGTCCTCATAATTAGTGAGAATTGCATGTTAATTTTAATTTCAGCGCACCGCTGTTTGGGTTTCAGCGCCGCCAATTTTTCCGTGACCACAGGCTACGTGGCCTCGATGGTGGACCATGGGATAATTACGATTTTTCTGCCCTAGGGTAATAGCGCTGGGAGGGTTTCATACTTGAAGGGGGCTCTTGCAATTTTCCGTTGGAAAATGCTGCCGCCACTAAAACTGCGGGATCCCTTTTGTGTTTTCGCGAAGCGAAAGCCACAAAATTGGTGGCCGGAGGTGGAATCGAACCACCGACACGGAGATTTTCAAACTGACTGGCCTGCCTTTTAGAATCGTTAGACGTCACAAATATTGAACGTTAGAAAAGATCGTGTGAATAGTGATTCCTGGAATTGTCTAGATTTACACCAGCTCCTAATCGTGCATTTTTATGGCGACATGGGTACCTTGTTAGTCGTTAAGCAACTTTGTATTCCTTAATAAGTATGTCAGCAGGAATTTTTAATCCTTTATTGAGGTTCCTGATCATGCTGATAGATAACGGTCTTTGTCCTGATAAAACTTCTGATACTCGGCCTGATGAGCCGATGAATTGTGTAAGATCTTTCGCAATAAGACCGTTTTGTTCCATTACAAATTGAATTGCCGCTAAAGGGTGAGCGGCCGGTATGGCGAAATGTTTAGCCTCATAGGCTTCGACCAATGTGGCTAACATGTCCAGTTCATCTATTGCGTCCGTCGTGTCGATATCCATTAATTGTTCGATTTTGGCTAACGCTAACTCGAAATCTTTCTCAGTATGAATTGGTTGAATGTCCATTAAACCTCCTCTGCATTAATTTGGTTGTACGCTTTGTGGGTGCCAATAAATCTAATGAAAACAATCCCCGTGTTATAGTGAATTTTCACTATGAGGCGATGGTTATTTCCTTTAATGTTAAAAACTACTCGACTGTCTTTAAGAATACTCGCATTTCTAAATTGGGCTTTAATGTCGTTTGGGTTTTTCCAACTTACCGACTTTGTAATTGTGTACCATGACTCAATATGTTCTCGGGTCTCAGGATGCTCATCCCAGTAAGCCTTAAGTGTCCTGATAGCTATTACTCTCATCCTCCCACTATGGGAGGATTGGCTGACGTTGTCAATCCTGTGCCGCCAACTTAACAACCATTCACCGATAATCCTTCGATGGATAATTCCAAAACGTACAAATGATGATTTTAATGGATACTGCCAAGTTAAATCCCAACGCGCGATAATTCGACTATAAATAAATCAACAATGTACAAACGATATCGCTTCCCAGCCGAAATCACCCAGTATGCCGTGTGGCTCTACTTTCGATTTAACTTAAGTCATCGTGACATCGAGGACTTACTGGCTCAAAGAGGGGTTATTGTCACTCACGAATGGATCAGATTATGGTGCATCAAGTTTGGATCGAAATACGCGGCTAGGTTACGCAGAAAACATCAGGGATATGGCGATACTTTTTTTATTGATGAAGTGTTTATCAAGATTGACGGTAAACAACATTATCTCTGGCGAGCTGTGGATCAAGATGGAGAAGTCGTTGATGTGTTTCTCCAAAAAAAGAGAGATGGCAAGGCTGCTAAGCGATTCTTCAAGCGAATGTTAAAGAAACACAAAGGTGATCCTCGGGTAATTGTGACGGATAAGCTGAGAAGTTATGGCGTTGCTCATCGCCAGTTGATTCCTGAAACAGTTCACAACATGGTGAAGTACGCCAACAATCGAGCTGAGTTGTCCCATCAACCGACCAGGGTGAGAGAACGGGGCATGCGGCGATTCAAATCGATGAAACAGGCTCAGAGATTCTTGAATGTCCACGCTGCTGTCTACAATTTTTTCAATCTAGGTCGTCATTTGGTATCAGCTGTTAACTATCGGTATTTCAGATTGCGTTCCTTTGCGTCTTGGAAAAATGCAGCGATGGTTTAGCTGCCGGATTGAATAGAAATTCCCCATCCAGGGAAGTCAATTTGGCAATACCCTGCCCGCAGTCAGGGATCGAACTTTCACCGTAGCGTTATTAATAGTAGCGACAGTGGGCCTAATAGACGGCTAATAGTAACCTCGCTGATGGCCTGCGCGATTTATCATTCTGCAGCGATGCCCTGCGACCTCAAAACTACAAAATTATAGTTTCTTGCGCGAGGAGCCGTACTTGTCGAGAACAGCCTGGATACTGCCCGTTATCATCGTCACGGTAATGTCCTCAACCAGCTCGCGATCTGTCCCCTCGCGGATCAAGTAATGGCCGCCTGCGGCGGGTAAACCAAAAGAGATATCCACCACAGCTTTGGCTAAACCCAATTCCAGGTCGTAGTTGTTGTGCAGAATGTCGGCCAGGTAATTAACCGCGCTGCTCCGATTGTATTCGGTTGGGTCGCCATGGTCTGCGAAACTGGGTTCCGCTGACAGTCGCTCAAGTATCAGGCCGCGCTGATCCATGTAGTTCATGTAAGCGCCCGTAATCAGCCTGATCATTTCCGCAAAAGTGTCTGCCCGCTCCGCCGCCTCGATTTGCTGGTTTCGCAAACGGCTGTATTCGCGTTTCAATAAAGTGCTGAGCACGTCCTGCAAATTGGGGTAGTAGGCGTATATCAGTGACTTGCTTACACCGGCCTCTCTCCCCAGCCGCTCCATGCTCACTGCCGAGACACCTTCATCGGCAACCAGGTGCGCCGCCGCATCGAGAATCAGCGCTTTACGAACCTCAGGTTCCAGTCGAGTCCGGGCAAGCTTGATTGGTTTGGCTGGTGTTTTTTTTCGTGGCTTTTTTTTAAGCATGGAGAAGCAAGGGTGCGCTTTAGTTTCTGGGCAATTAGCAGTGTATTATGAGGTTGACGTGTGTTGCAATAAGGTAGAAATAAGCATGACTTCGTTCGTTGAGCGCTACTTCGAACAGGGCGATATTAGGCTGCACTATGTTGAAGGGGGTCAAGTCGATGGAACCGCACCGTTAATCCTGTTCTACCACGGGTTCCCTTCTTTCTGGTATTCGTTTCACCTGCAAATGGAAGCTTTTGCCGATGATTACCATGTGGTTGCCGTTGATGGGCTGGGTGCCAATTTATCCTCACGGCCCGCTGACCTAGAGCATTACAAAATAGAAAACCTGGCGAACCAGATTGACGAACTTGCGCTGCATCTGGCGGGTGATGAAAAGTTTTATCTGGTTGGCCATGACTGGGGTGGTGCCCTGGCCTGGGCTTATGCACAGCAATATCCAGCGCGACTGAAGCAACTTGTTGTATTAAGTGCGCCGCCCTATAACCAGCTCTTGTCGATGCTGCAAACCAACGCCACGCAGCGCGAGCGATCTTCCTATATGTACTCCATGAGAGACGGCGATCTGAATCGAAGTATGACCCAGAATAACAACCAGCGAGTTTGCGATAACATTTGCAAGGGTCTTGGCAAGCTTCCGCACTTCAATGAAGATATGGAGCGGGCGTTTCGTCAGGGGTTGAGCGTCCCGGGTGCCATAGACGCAGGTATTAACTGGTATCGAGCCAACATTCCGCCGGTCGATGAAATTGCTGACGAGAACTTCTGGCCTGGTAGGCATGCCAGCACGTCGGTCCCATCGCTGTTGATTTGGGGAGACGCGGATTTGACGTTTGTATCGGAATTTATCGATGATCTGGCCGACTACGCGGAAAACCTGAGTGTTCACCACCTGCCCGAAGTGGGTCATTCACCGATGCTGGAGAAACCTGTCGAGGTGAACGCGGTCATTCGCCGCTTTCTGGCTACCGGGGAAGGCTAGGCAGTTTTCCAGGTGATGTTTTTCAGATGATCAATGGATAGCTGGCTATCGTTCAGTTGCACCAGGCTAAATCGATTGCCATCAGGATCGGCGGCGTAAGCCTCAATACCAATGGGTGTGGCAAGCGGCTCGCTCGCGAATTTTACGTCCCTGGCCTTAAGTCGCGTAATCTCTTTCGTCAGGTCTGACACTTCAAAGGCAAACTTGTTATAACCCACTTTTTCGAACGGTCGCGCTGCGCTGGTATCAGGGGTCACAGGATTAACAAATTCCCAAATTTCGAACACCATGTTCGCAACATTGAACCACGCGGCCCGCATCCGCGCGTCCTTAATACCCGTCACCTCGTCGACCCTGGGCCCTGTGGCTTTATTCACTCGACGATAGGGCTCGATGCCAAACACGTTCGAGTAAAACTCAACAAGCCTGTCAATGTCATGGCTGGCTAACGCAACGTGGCCGATCCATACCTGTCCTTCGAACGGTGGCCGATCAACCTGCTCTACTTCGTACATGGTCTTGTCTGCATCTCTTAAATAAGCGTAGTGAACGCCATAGCCGCCCAGGTCAACCGGGCCTTCACCCCAGGACACGGCCGTGGCTCCCGCATCCTTGAAACCTTTATACATGAGGTGTTCACTGGGTGATTGAAAGCACAGATGGGTGAAACCTGGCCCTTCAACCGGCACTGGTTCTGGAGTCTGGCTATCGAACTGCATGAGTTCCAGGTACGCATTGGGGCCCTTCATGATCGTTGATGCGGACGGCGCTGACGAAGCGATGCCCGTACCGCTGAAACTGCCTTCACCCAGGCGGGTCAAGTTTGCGGCATCTTCAAGGAATGCTGCAGATGCCGTCACATCGGCGACGGAAATACCAATGTGATGAATACCCTTGATTGCTGTGCCGCTCGTCCTGATATCCTCTGCAGTATTGGCCATCGTACTCACCGTATTTTCACTATTTGGGTTCAGACTATTCCCTACTGACGAATATTACAATAGAGTTGGTCGCAGCAACGGCATCACAGTTTCCAGGGTTAGCCTTTAACCTGTTATTCGCCGACACCGCGTTGTGATAATCGGCATGTACTAAATCATTCACCAATAAAATTTGTGCTTCTCAAGTGTTATTGGGCGATTAAAACAAAAGCAAACTCAGGAGAATATCTATGGCACCAATACCTCAAGGTGGAACAGTCGCTGTAACAGGCAGCGCGGGATTTATTGGCGGCTGGGTCGTCCGGCAACTGCTGGACGAAGGCTATCGGGTGCGTGCTTGCGTTCGTGATTTTAACGATGAAGACAAGACGTCATTTCTTAAGGCCATGCCGGGCTTCGCTTCCGGTCGTCTGACACTGCATTCAGCGAACCTGGATGAAGCTGGCTGTTTTGATGAGATATTCAAAGGTTGTCACGGCGTCGCGCACTTGTCCCATGTTTCCAGTTACGATGATATGGACTATGTCAAAATGGTTTGTGATCACGTCATCAACAGCGTCAACCTGTCAGAAACTGTCAACCGTGTGGTTGTGACCTCTAGTATTGCGGCTGTTATTTCCGAGTCGGATATGCAAGAACTTGTCCGACGTCCAGTCCTCTATGAAGACAGATACCCTGATGAACAAAACCCCAAACGCCAGGCCAATCGTGGCCAGGGCTATTCAATGGGCAAGGTGCTCGCTGAACGTGCCTTCGCTGATGCCGCCGAGGAAAGTGGACGCTGGGACGCTATCACCTGTTGTCCCGGTGACAACGTTGGTCCTATCCAGTCAGCACACCAAAAGAACTCTGGGCCGTGGCAACACAACATCGAGACAATGCTGCTTGGCAAGTACTCACAGAACGTAGTGGGCGCCTATCGTGCATGGTATACCGTCGATGTGCGAGATGTGGCAGAAGCACACATCAGAATGCTCGAAAGCGTTAACGTTAGTAACGGTGAGCGTTTTATTGCCTGGTCAACCGAAACCCGCAATGTCGAAGACGTCTGCGCCAGTATTGGCCGTCTGCTTCCCGAGCTGGGATTTGCTGGGGCGGAACTCGTCGACCCGCTTCCTGAAAAAGTACAAGCGAAAGAGGCTGAATTCAGGGCCATATGGGCAGGCTGTGAACTTCGCAATGATCGCATCCGGGAAACACTTGATATGGAATTTCGGCCGTTGGACGTGTCGATTCGCGACTGTGTGGAATCGCTGATTTCGGTGGGGAAAGTAGCGCCGGTGCGAAACGCCTAAAGCCATGCCCGGCATTATTGATACACCGCTGTGGGGCAGTAGCAGATACGTCGATGGCAAAGCTGTGGCTACTTTCGTAAAAACACCCAAAAGAAACGCGGACAGAACAGACGCTAGCAGAACCATTGCACCATCCGTGGTTGCCGAAGCTGTGTGGCAGCACGCGGAGATTCACCTGCCATCGATGAAAACGAAACAATGGATCATTATCTGAGCTGAGATAGCGGGCTTTTTTACATCTTTCAAAAGCGTTTTAGATTTACACGCGCTCGATGATGATTGCAGGTGCCATACCAGAACCTGCGGGGTAGAACCGGCGGGGTAGAACCTGCGGGGTAGAACCTGCGGGGTCACACACTTTTTCAAGCTTACAGTTGTGTAGGATATGATCGACCTAGCTTGTTCGAATCTTTTCGCCGCTGTGGGCGGAGAACCTGCGGGGTCACACACTTTTTCAAGCTTACAGTTGTGTAGGATATGATCGACTTAGCTTGTTCGAATCTTCGCGCCGCTGTGGGCCATAAAAAGTGTGTGACCCCTTCGGGTTGCCCGCATCTAGGCGCTTTTTTTAGCGCACTAGTGTCAAACCTCGCTCACGATCGTCGGGGCACCACCCTCACGTGGCGAACGACCTAATGAATACTCGGGCGGACACAACTCTCTTGCCTCTCCAGCGGGCTTAAGCTCACTATAGTAGCCGCAAGCCACACTACCCATGGTGTAACCTAATAGCTCCTGAAGTTCTGGATCAAAGTCCTTCGCGTATTCGGGCGGACAGGACAAATACTGATTTTCTTCCTGACGCAGCCAGCCCAGTGAATAGGTGATATTGATACCCGCTCGATCGCTGCCAGAAACATTTGCGCCGCCCCCATGAACAACGGAGCCGGAATAGATCAACACAGAACCTCGAGACATTTCTGCACTCACGGTTTCTGACACTTTCATTTCACGTTGATAGTCCCAGCGATGACTACCTGGAATCACCTGGGTTGCACCATTCTCATGAGTAAAATCGGTCAGTGCCCAAATCGTATTAAGTTGTGGCTCAATTGAGGGTGGTAAAAGATCACCCCAGGCTTGCCGATCACGGTGCAATGGCTGCTTATCCTGTCCATCTTTTATTCTGATGACCTGCGTAAGATGCAGTTGAATTTGGTCACAATACTCAGCCAAAAACGCCTTCACATTGTCGAGCACCAGCGGGTGAGTAATCAGTTCACGGCACCCGGCGGATCGAACGGCCAAGGCGCCGGTTCGCGTTGTGTGTGCACCAGTGAATGATGCTTGACCGTCAGGCGTTGCCTCAATAAACGGCGTCGTCTCTTGATTGATCTGGTCAGCCAGCGCGGAGCTCATGACACCTTCAATAATCACAGCGCCATCACGATCGATAGCTGCAAGAACATCTTGTTTTGAAGCATTGGATTTGAGTGTTTGTAACTTTGACATCATTTCCTCCGTGGGTTTATTCCTTGGATTTGTAAGATTGGCGTACGGTACTTGCTAGGTGTTTGTATTCATCGAACCCTTTTTGAACAAAGCATCAAACATCATGTATAGCTGTTCGCGCTGACGCTCAGGAGTCCAGTAATCAGGTTCTATCGTTGCGTGCGTCGCAATGGAATCAATCGTCATATTGACCGCGTCAGCACAGGCAATAGGGTTATCGTGCAATTCAAACCGAGTGATCGATGCCATCAACCGGGTTCGAAACGTCAGGTTGTAGCGTTTGTGAACCTGCGCCAGCATCTCGTTATTTAGCGCCCTACTCCAAAACGCAATCCAGACTTTCCAATGGCGACGTCGGATCTCATCTAACGGCAGAATCTCAACCAAATAGGCACACATATCGTCAGGCGTTGTGATCGTGGCAGATGTCTCGTCATGCCAAACCAACTCATTGGCCACGTATTCAAGCGCTGCGTGTAAAACTGCATCCTTGTCTTCGAAGTAATGCGTCACCAAACCTGTGGTCACACCCATACGGCGAGCGACATCCAGCAGGCGCATATTTTCGATACCCTTATCTGCGATCACGTCGACGGCATGCCCTGCGAGTGCGAGTCGACGGCCTTCATGGTCTACTTTTTTTGGCATCGTGCTAACTCATCTTTATTGCATAACGATGATTATACAAAAATATTGAAATACAACAACCCTCCATCTTCATGGACTAGTGTTGTACCAGAATTGAGAAACCTAAAGGGTTAGACGGCACGCTCAAAGATCGCGGCAATGCCCTGCCCACCACCAATGTGCATGGTCTCTAGCCCATAGCGCGCTTCGCGACGATGCAATTCGTTCACCATCGTGGCCAGTATTCTGCCGCCGGTTGCACCAATCGGGTGACCTAATGCGATGCCTGAACCGTTCACATTCAGCCACCGGATGAAATTTGGGTTTGCCTGATTCGCCAATGGTGTAAACGCCATCGAGTGCGATCATATGTAGGTGAATATTTAGATTCAGCGCACTTCCAAATCGTTGTACCAATGTCACAACACCGCTTCGCGCACCGCTGACGCGGGTTAGGCCAGCGCGATGGATGAGATCTGTTTCGATTGCGCGGATCGTGACCGCGAGGCATCGGCCGAGCGGGTCCGGCTGACGAGCAAAGAGTAGACGCAAAAGGGCCAGGGAAAACTGAGTACCCAATAAATGGGGTCAATGTAACGAACCGGGGTAGGGTGCCAGAGTAAGCTGACTAAAAACTCAGCGATCTCTGTGATTCACTACGGAAATCGGCAAGGGAAGCTTTATCTTTTCTCACGATAGCATCGCATTTCCAGATTGGTTAAAGAAAATATTAGATGCCGAGAAAGTCACGACTATGTCCCGTTGGCTATCCCGTACATGTCATACAGCGAGGTCACAATCGCCAGATTTATTTTGTATCTGATGAGGATGCGGCTTCCTACGCCCACTGGCTGGCCGAGGGTGCTAAAAAGTTTGGTGTGCAGGTGCACGGTTGGGTTTTTATGACCAACCATGTTCATCTTTTGCTGACGCCGCAACAGCCAGAGGGTGTTTCTGGCCTCATGCAGTATGTTGGGCGCCTGTATGTCAGGCACTACAACTACAAGCACATCCGGAGCGGTGCCCTCTTTGAGGGCAGATTCAAATCAAGCCTCATCCAAGACAATCACTATTTTCTAACTTGCCTGAAATACATCGGATTGAATCCTGTTAGAGCGGGCATGGTCACAGATCCTGCCAACTATCGCTGGTCGAGTTACAAGGCGCATGCGCATGGGGGACAGGCCAAGCTTTGGACGCCCCATTTCTTGTATTTGGCAATGGGGCAGTCACCTGGCGAGAGGCAAAAAAGCTATTGCGAGCTGGTAGCACAAACCACCGTTGCTGATGCTGTTGAGTCCATCCGTGACAGCGTGAACAAAGGTCTCATCTTGGGAACTGAAAAGTTTCGTGCGCAGTTTGAAGCATTAACCGGTGACCTGCCGTAGCCATCGTTCCACCCTGGCACTTTACCCCGGTTCATTACACTGACCCCAAAAATCGCTGACCCCAAAAATCGGCGTCAGGTTCCATCAGAACAGGGTTAGCTAACCAGACTTCCATGGCTTCAATTCTTCGGCCGATGGTTCGTGCATCGCCATATCCCTCGGAAATCATCCATTTGAGTAGGGTGATGTTCGAGCTGATGTACTCGATGATGGGTTCCT
>Ga0209830_10003368_pt1 | contig 12262 bp, 11 predicted proteins | sample ArcticOcean_MG_C_12_FD_187439 | JGI IMG/M metagenome (GOLD analysis project Ga0209830, IMG submission 187439) | Marine microbial communities from western Arctic Ocean - ArcticOcean_MG_CB8_130 (SPAdes) (version 2) | ecosystem: Environmental > Aquatic > Marine > Oceanic | place: Arctic Ocean...
ATTGAATTTAGAATTAATGCCGAAGACCCAAAGCAAGACTTTTTACCATCTTTTGGTAAAATAACAAGGTATTATGCCGCTGGGGGTCCAGGAGTTCGAACAGATGCTTCAATTTATACAGGCTACATAATACCGCCCTATTATGACTCAATGTGTGCAAAACTAACAATATGGGCAATGAATTGGTCTGATGCACTTCACAGAGGGAGAAGAGCTTTAGGCGATATTGGACTATTTGGAATTAAAACGACGATACCTTATTATTTGGAAATACTTAAAAATCAAAATTTTATTGACGCTGAGTTTAATACTAGTTTCGTAGATACACATCCAGAGTTGATAGATTATGAAGATGAGCTACCCCCAGAAGTGATTGCAGCAGCCATAGGTGCTGCAATTGCTGCACATGAAGGAATATAAAACATATGAAAAAAATTAATATAACAGAACTGGTTTTACGAGATGGGCATCAATGTCACATTGCAACTCGACTCCGAACTGAAGACATGCTACCAGTATGCCCGATGCTCGATAAATTAAATTTTTGGTCCATTGAGGCTTGGGGTGGAGCAACATTCGACGCATGTGTTCGCTACCTTAAAGAAGACCCGTGGGAACGATTAACCAAGCTTAGAAAAGCACTTCCAAACAGTAAAATTCAAATGCTATTAAGAGGGCAAAATTTATTAGGCTATCGCCATTACTCAGACGATGTTGTAGACATGTTTGTTAAGAAATCTGCTGATAATGGCGTAGATATTTTTAGGGTATTTGATGCGCTTAATGATATTAGAAATATTGAGGTTTCAATAAAAGCAGTAAAAAAATATAAAAAACATGCCGAAGGAACTATTAGCTACACGACATCACCGGTTCATAATATCGAATATTTCGTCGATTTAGCGAAAAAAATAGAAGAACTCGGCTGTGATAGTCTTGCAATTAAAGACATGGCTGGGTTATTAACACCCAATGTAACCAAAGAGTTAGTTCAGTCATTGGTTAAAAATATTAGCATTCCAATTCATATGCATTGTCATGCCACATCCGGCCTCGCGACTGTAAATCTTATCTCTGCAGTTGAAGCAGGTGCAACAATAATTGATGTATGTAACTCAAGTTACTCCGAAGGTGCTAGCCATCCAACAACTGAGTCAACCATTGTTGCTCTTGAAGATATGGGGTATACAACTGATATTGATTTATCTAAAATCGACGAAATAACAGAATACTTAAAAGAAAATAGAAAAAAATATTGGCAATTTGAATCTAAATTTACAGGGTTAGATCCTAAAGTATTAATCAATCAGGTCCCAGGTGGAATGATTTCAAATCTATCTAACCAGCTAAAAGATCAAGGTGCATTGGGTAGAATGGATGAAGTTTTGAAAGAGATTCCTGAGGTTAGAAAAGATTTAGGCTACCCACCATTAGTTACCCCAACATCTCAAATTGTTGGAACACAGGCAGCATTAAATGTCATTACAGGTGAAAGGTATAAAACAATCACAACTGAAGTAAGGAATTACTTTTTAGGTCAGTATGGTATGCCTCCAGGAAAATTAAATAATGATATAAAGAAAAAAGCTATTGGGGATCAAAAAGAAATAACATCAAGGCCAGCAGATAACTTGAAGCCAGAAGTTGCTAACCTTAAAGCCAAATCAGAATCTTTTGCAAAGTCTGATGAGGATATCTTAACTTATGCAATGTTCCCTGATGTAGGCACAACCTTTCTCCAGGAAAGAAATGCTGGTTCATTAGAGCCAGAAGAGTTATTAAATGAAGAAGAAGAGACGAAAAAAGGAGACCATTATGCTCCTACTGAATTTAATATTACCCTCCATGGTGAAACGTACCATATTAATTTAACTGGCTCAGGTGACCCAAGTGAAACAGAAAGGCCATTTTATGTTTCAGTTGATGGAATTTCAGAAGAAGTTTTAGTTGAAACATTGGATGAGATATTAGTTAATAAACCCACTTCATCATCAAGCCCTCATGATCCGAAATTGAGCAGTAAAAAAGAAAGCGCAAGACCAAAGCCAACTCACGATGGGTGTATAACAACTGCAATGCCCGGAAAAATTGTTGATATCAAAGTTAGTATTGGCGATGAAATAGCTGCAGGTGATAGTGTAATTGTAATTGAAGCAATGAAAATGGAAAACGAGATCCAAGCTGCAAAATCTGGAACAGTAGTTGCAATCAACATCAGTAAGGGTGATGAAGTTTCACCAAATGAAACCTTACTTGAGATTCAATCGTAATTAAAAATTAATCATGCCCCAAATTATCCTTGCATCCTCGTCTATTTATAGAAAAGAATTATTTGAAAGATTGTCATTAGATTTTCAAATTATTAAGCCAGATATGGAAGAAATAAGAATAGAATCAGAATCAGCATATGATACAGCTGATAGACTTTCAGAAGAAAAAACTAAAAAAGTTTCTAGTCAATTTAAAGAAGCAATTGTAATTGGATGTGACCAAACAGCAGAATACAACAATATTCAAATACAAAAGCCTTTGAATCACAAAATGGCTTTATTGCAATTAAAAGAATTAAGCGGAAAAAGAGTAAATTTTCATAGTGGAGTTTGTGTCCATTACAATAAGCAAAATATACTTCAAAAAAAAGTTATTAGCTTTGATGTTAAATATAAAAATTTAAAGTTAGCTGAGATTGAAAGTTACTTAGAAAAAGAAAAGCCTTATAACTGCGTAGGCAGTATTAAGTCAGAAGGATTAGGGATAAGCCTTTTAGATGAAATTAATAGCAGTGACCCAACAGCAATAATCGGCCTACCTTTAATCACTTTAGTTAAAATGCTTAGAAAAGTGGGGGTAACTATTAATGCCTGATAAGCCTAAATCCTTGGGTATTCTTTTCATTATCCCCTCTTCAATTGAACAAAATGAAAATGTCTCTTTCCTATTAGAAGAACAAAAAAAACAACTGTGCAATGTAAAATATTTCATTGTTGAAAATGAAAAAGTAGCTAGAAAAACTATTAAAGAGTTAAACTTAAAATCAGAAATACAGTCGGTCACACTTTTTAAACACAACAATAAAATAAAAGCTGATAATCTAAAAGAGTATTTTGACCCTATTTATAATGGAGATGATATGGGCTTACTTTCCGACTCGGGTAGTCCTTGTGTAGCTGATCCTGGATCAAAGATAGTTGAGTATGCACATTTAAACAATATAAAAATACAGCCTCTGGTTGGCCCATCATCAATTTTATTAAGCCTTATGGCATCTGGATTTAATGGGCAAAAATTTAAATTTCATGGCTACATCCCAATTGATAAGAGTGAAAAAGAACTCTATATAAAAAAAATGATGCTATCTATTAAGAAAGAGAAAGAAACTCAGATATTTATTGAGACACCATACAGAAATCAGCAACTTTTAAAAGATTTATTAAAAATATTAGATAAACGGATTAGACTTTGTTTGGCTATAAACTTAACTAGTAATAAAGAGCAGATAATTTGTGATTCTATAGAAAATTGGAATCTAAAAAAAAATATTGATATAGAAAAGCAACTATGTATCTTTCTTATTAATTAGCTCTCTAATTGGCTTAAATGATAATCGATATATTTTATTAACACCATGTTGCTTCACTAATCGAATGTGTTCTTTCGTTGGGTACCCTTTGTGTTTTTTAAGATTGTATTGTGGGTAATCTTTATCAAGCTTAACCATATACTTATCACGCTCAACTTTTGCTATAACAGATGCTGCAGAAATAGCCTTAATTAAAGAATCCCCCCTCACTATTGCTTTCATTGGAAATATTTTTATATCTGGGCAATACATTCCATCTACATAAATAAAATCAGGCTTAGCACTAAGAAGGTTAAAGGCTCTTTTCATGGCTAATAATGATGCTTGTAAAATATTAATCTTATCAATTTCTTCAGCTGAGGCTGTGGCGTAAGAATAATCAATAGCTTTTGACTTTATTTCATCGTATAGAAGATTTCTATTTTTTTTAGATAATTTTTTTGAATCTGTAAGGTTATTTATAACAAGGTTAGAATCTAAAATTACTGCAGAAGCAAAAACTGGACCACAAAGCGGACCTCTACCTGCCTCATCTATTCCACAAATAAGAGTCATTTTAGGTATTTAATTATTTTCTTAAAAATAAGTTGAGAGGTATTTTTTTTAAGACTTATATGTAGTTGTTTGAATTTAGTGTTCAAATATTTTTGAAGTTTTTTGTCAGTCAAAATTTCAACTGCTTTATTTGAAATGCTCTCAGGAGTTGCTTTATTTTGTAAAAACTCAGGAACAACAAATTTATTTAACAAGATATTAGGTAATCCAACATAAGGGATCAGCATCATTTTTTTTAATAAAAGGTAAGATAGCAAAGAAGTTTTATAAACAATCACCATGGGTTTTTTATAAAGAGCAGCCTCAAGAGTTGCTGTTCCAGATACAGCTATTACCATATCGGATGAACGTATTGCGTCATGAGAATGCCCAATAATTAGCTTAATACTTTTAATCTTATTACTATAAAAATTAAGCATATTGGCCATATAAGTGTAATTATCTTTAGAATTAATAGGAATTAAAAATTCTGCCCGATTTAACTTTCGCCATGTTAATTCTTTATTGATTAATATTGCTGTATTTATCATTAATTCTAAATGATATTTAATTTCACTTGATCTACTACCAGGCAATAGCGTTATAATTAGTTTGCCTTTATCGAGATGCAATCTTTTACGCCCTTTATTTGTGCTTGGATTAAGGGGTATGTTATTTGCTAACGGGTGCCCAACAAATGTAACTGGGACTTTAGCTTTTTGAAAAATTTTAGGTTCATGAGGAAAGACAGCAAACAAATGATCAACATTTTTTTTGATGTCAAACACCCTTCCCTTCCTCCAAGCCCATACTGATGGAGCTACATAGTGAAAGGTAGGAATGTCATTAAGTTTTAATCTTCTTTCTACTCCAAAATTAAAATCTGGAGCATCTATACCAATAAATATATCTGGCTGTTCTTTTAAGAGATAATTTGTCACTTTACTTCTTAAGGATAATAATCGGAAAATTTTTTTTAAAGCGTCAAAATATCCATGAACACTTATTTCTCTATAATCAAAATATGAAATTAATCCGTTCTTGCTCATTTCTGGACCACCAACACCAATAAATTCTATATTTTTTATTTTAGAATTTAAATAAGACATTAAATGGCTACCAATTAGATCGCCAGATGCCTCGCCAGCCAAAATGGCAATTTTTGGCATTTACCTCACAAGTCCTCTATCCGATTTACTTATAAAATCAATGTATAAACCTACGCATCTAGAGCTTGGTTCGTCACTATTTGTAGCAAGGATTTCCAATAATTCTTTCGCAGAACCTAACGTATTGCCATCTCTATATATTATTTTATAAGCTTTCTTAATAATTGATATACATTCAACAGTAAAATCTCTTCTTTTAAGCCCTTCACTATTAATGCCATTTGGTTTTGCATTGTGTCCGGCAGCTCTTATATATGGTGGAACATCTTTTAATATAATAGTCCCAACGGCAGTCATAATATGCGCTCCAAGCTTGCAGAATTGATGGACTAGAGTAAATCCACCAAGAATTGCAAAATCATCAATCTCTACATGCCCAGCAAGCGATGTGTTATTAGCTAAAATAATATCATTCCCTAATCGGCAATCATGAGCAATATGAACATAAGCCATTAACCAATTGTTATTACCAATCTGAGTTATGCCTTCACCACCAATAGTCCCTATATTAAAAGTACAGAATTCACGAATAGTATTGCCGTTACCAATTTTTAGAAAAGTTTTTTCATTGTTGTATTTTTTATCTTGTGGAGCTTCGCCTAAAGAGCAGTAGTGATAAATTTTATTATTTTTACCGATAACTGTATTTCCAGTTATCGTAACAAAGTTGCCGACTTCAGAGCCTTTATCAATTTCCACACTCTGCCCTATTATAGAATATGCTCCCACTTTAACACTTGGATGTAATTTAGAATTAGGGTGAATTAAAGCTGTTGGATGAATTTTTTGTTCAAATTCCATAAAAATTACTTAGCAATTTCTTTTAAGATACACATCATATTAGCCTCAGCAACAATTTCACCATCAACAGTTGCCGTTCCGACATACTTCCATATACCTTTAAGAATCCTATCTATTTTTACGTGCAATATTATTTGATCACCAGGGTTTACAGGTTTTTTAAATCGAGCGTTATCTATCCCGGCAAAATAATAAACTGAATCTTCTGTTGGTTTTGTATTCATTGTTTTAAAAGATAATAATGCAGCTGCTTGAGCTAGAGCTTCAACAATAAGAACACCTGGCATAACTGGATGATATGGAAAATGTCCGGGGAAATAAGGCTCATTAATAGTTACATTTTTGATAGCAGTTATTTCTTTACCGAGCTCCATTGATATAACTTTATCAACTAGAACAAATGGATATCTATGAGGTAAATGATCTAATATTTCATGAATGTCCATCGATAATTTCTCATCCGCCATCTTACTTCCCTTTTTGTTTTAATTTTGTAGCCATCTTAAGCCATTCCTTATGTTCCATGAAGGGCATAATAGCAGTATATTTGTTATTAGATTTATTTAAAGATTTAGTAATCATTGTTCCCGGTGAGATTGTAATATTGTCATTAATCTCAAGATGGCCTAAAATCATTGCAGCGCCACCAATCTTACAGTTTTTACCGATCTTAGTGCTCCCAGCTATACCAACACAGCCTGCTATTATTGTATTTTCATCTATAAAGCAATTGTGGCCTACTTGAACTTGATTATCAATTTTTACACCTGAATTTATAATCGTATTATCAATAGTACCTCTATCTATTGTTGTATTTGATCCAATATCAACATTATCTTTAATAATAACAGACCCAATTTGTGGTATTTTATTCCATACATTATCAGAATCTTGAGCATAGCCAAATCCATCAGTGCCAATAGATGCATTAGAAAAAATCTCACAATTCTTCCCAATAATTACATCATTACCAATTGTTACATTTGGATGTAATTTTGAACCTTCATGAATAATTACGTTGTTGCCGATTGAAATATTTGAAGCAATAGAAACTTTACGACATATTTTTGAATTATTGCCAATTGAGTTAAATGGACCAATATAACAGTCTGGAGAGATATCGGTATTAAGCCCTAGATTTAAATTTACGTCTACTGATGCCTTAAAAATATTATTCTTAAGGAAGAAATTAGCAACTTTAGAAAATGCTAGGTAAGGATCCTTAACCACTATCCAGTCGCCTTTTCGCAATTGGACATCTTCTTGCTTTAAAATAACAACTTTAGCTTTAGTCTGTTTTAAGTCATCAATTAACTTTCCGTCAGAGAAAAATGTAATTGATGACTCATTTGATGATTTAAGTGAAGAAAAATTATTAATCAAAGCATTTTTATTTGAACATTTCCCATCAATAAGAATTGATAATTTTTCAGAAGTAAAATTTTCCTCAGAAGCAATATCTTTCATAATGCTTTAAATCTAGCGACTCGATTAATTACTTAAGACTACCTAAAGCTTTTATAACAATGTCAGTTATATCTACTTTTTTTCCTGCATAAGCGACGCCTTGATAAAGAATTAGGTCATAGCCTTGCTCTTTTGCAACTTTCTCAACAGCAACATTAACTAAGCTTTGAACATTTTTAATTTCTTCTTTTCTTCTCAAGTCAATATCTTCCCTCACTTCTCGCTCAGTTCTTTGAGCATCAATTTTTAACGCCTGTATTACTTTTATTTTTTTCTCTTTATCGGCATCAGACATAGTCATACTGTCTTTTTTAAATGCCTTTTCTTTTTTATTTATTTCATTAACAGCTGCTTTTAATTTTTTGGTTCTTTTTGTAAATTCTTTTTCTAGTTTTTTATTTGCTTTCACAGTTTGTGGAGCATTCTGTAATATTTTTTTAATTTCAACAAAGCCAATTTTTACCTCTGCAACCACAATTGATGAGTTAAAAATTAAAATTAAAATTACTGCTATAAATTTCTTCATTACTGATTTACTCCATATTAAATTAAGTTTAAAAAGCACTGCCCATTCCAAATTGTAACTCAGTTACCTTGTCATTTAAACCCTCATTTAATGGTTTTGCATACGTTATTGACAATGGCCCAAAAGGAGAAAGCCAAACAGCTCCCAAACCAGCAGAAAATCTACTCAAACTTCCTGAGATACCATTTTTATAAACACCACCACCATCGATAAATGTACTAAACCTAAAGCTTTTAACATTTTTTAAGCCAGGGGGAGGAAAGAATAATTCAGCACTACTAAATAGAGATGTTTTCCCCCCCGTTGTCTCGTAATCGCCTGTAGTTGCGTTAAGTGTTTTTTCACCCACAGAAGCATTATCAAATCCTCTTATTGTAGTTGAGCCACCCATGAAAAAGTTTTTAAAGAATGGAAATTTTTTATCACCGTAAGCATCTGCAAGGCCAACCGTTGCCTTCATTTTAAATGACATCCCTCCTCGGAGTGGCCAGTATTTTTCTGCCTTAGCAGTCATTAGAAAATAATTCATATCAAAAACTGGAAGTCCAATCTGTACACCCATACGATAGACGTCTCCACTGGTTGGGAATTGAGCATTATTTCTAGTATCTCTTCCATATCCAGCACTAACACTTATCGAATCACTATTACAACCATTTGTTGATGTACTTCCAGTCAAATTCTGACAGTAATTTATATATTCTTGAGTAGCGAAAGGACCAAGTTCAATTTCAGTTAAATCAAGAGTAGCTCCAAAGCTAATAGAATTATATTCAGTTAAGGGCACGACGAAATCAAGATTTGTCCCATATGAGAAAGTGTTATATGAAGCTGTAGATAAATCAGTGGTATTAACATCCCTTCTGTAAGCTCCAAATGTTCTAGATACACCATCATCAGTCCAATATGGATCCTGGTAGCTTAAAGCATAAGTTTTGTTGACCTCGCCCGTACTCACTGAGGTGGTCACAGTATTGCCAGTACCTAAAAAATTAGATTGGCTAAGAGTGAATGTACCTACAAGCCCCTCGTTTGAGCTAACGCCAGCACCCACCATTACCTTACCTGTATTTCTCTCGACCACATGAAAATTGATATCAATTTGATCAGTTATGCCCTGTACATTTGAAGTTTCTAAATCAATGCTATCGAAATACTGTGTTTGCGAGAGTCGCGCTTTTGACCTATCTACCCTAGATTTTGAGTACCATGAAGATTCAAATTGTCTTAATTGTCTCCTCATTACGCTATCTTTAGTTTTTTCATTTCCGTAAAAGTTAATTCGTCGAACATAAATTTTCTTTCCAGGGTCAATGAAATAATTAAACGCAACTGTTCTTTCTTTTTTATCAACATCAGGTATTGCATTTGCATTCGAAAAAGCATACCCGTAATCTCCCAATATCTGATTAAGTCTTGCGGTCGTTGCAGTCACTTCAGATCGACTAAAAATATTTCCTTTGACTGTGCCAATCTGCGCCTGCAATAAAAGTTCAGGGACGTTCTCATATTTACCAGAAAGCTTGCTTTCAGCAAAAGTATACTTATCACCCTCGTCTATTGATATATCAATGTAAACATGTTTTTTGCTCTCTGATATCCTGATTATTGATGAATTAATCTTAAAGTCTAAATAGCCTCTGTTCATATAGAAACTTCTTAACTGCTCTAAGTCTCCATTCAAAACCTGCTTTGAATATCTATCATCTTTGTTATACCAGGACAAAATATTTGTTATTTTGAGGTTAAAGCTTTCTAGGAGGGACTCAGTTGTATAAATCCTATTTCCAACGACGTTAATTTCTTTAATTCTGGAGATGCTTCCTTCTTCAACAATTATATTGACCTGCATCCTGTTTCTCTCTAGAGGAATGGCTTCAGCTGTAACAGAAGCAGTATATTTTCCTAAGGATAAATATTGCCTTGCGATTTCTTGTTCCACTTTTTTTAAATCTGCTTTATCAAAAACGAGTCCTGCTGCAAAATTCATTTGACCCAATCCTATCTTTAACTTGTCATCCTGAAATGCTTTTACCCCAGAGAAATTTAATTCTGAAATAACCGGCTTTTCACTGACAACAATAACAACTTTGCTACCTTCTTGTTCAATAACGATATCTCTGAATTGGCCAGTTCTATATAAAAGTTTAATTGTTTCACTAACGTTTACTTCGTCAATTGAATCATTAATCTCAAAAGGTATATTGCTAAAAACTAATCCGGGCTCAATTCTTTGAAGGCCCTTAATTTTAATATCACTAATTAATAAACTTTCTGCTGCATGGGCAGCAAAACCTATTAAAAGCATAAAAATTATGAATAAAAATTTTCTCATCAATTAGTCATTAAATTAAAAACGTCATTATATACCGCTAAAGTGAATACAAGAAATAAAATAATCACTCCAACCCTTTGAGATATAATCATATTTTTTCTTTTAAGTGGCCTTCCTAAGACAACTTCAATCATATAAAAAAATAGCTGGCCGCCATCTAGAGTTGGAATTGGTAACAGATTCAGGAAACCAATATTAATATTTAAAAATACTAAAAAACTTAAATATGTAATTATCCCCATTGATAGAGTGTCTGAGGATAATTCAGCAATTGAAATTGGGCCAGATAGCAGCCTCCAATCAATATTCCCTGTAAGAATATGTATGAAAGACTTAAATACCATCTTGATACCATTTAAAACATCATAAAATGATTTATAAAAAATTTCTAAAGTACTGAATTTAAAGTAATTAATATATTTACTTTTGTCATCAATATTTTGTTTTATCATAACGCCAATAACGCCAATATTTCTAATACTATCAGTATCCGTTCTTGGTTTAAGTGAAATTGATAGTAGCTCCTTACCCCTCATCACTTTGATAGTTATTAGTTCATCTGCTTTTCCATTAACTAACCTCACTAAATCTGATGAATTAAAGATAGTTTTATTATCGACGCTTATAATAAGATCATTTTTTCTTATATCGGCTATTTCTGCCGGGGACCCGGCAATAACATTGCTTATTTCTACTGAATTTACTGAAGATGGAAAAAAATAAAGCCCATTAGGGCTCTCTCTATTTATTTGGCTTCTGTTTAAATCTATACGGTCTGAACTGCTTATGGTGATTATAATTTTTTTATTATTTCTTAGTAATTCATATGTTAAATCTTTATTTGCCAATTCTATAAGTGCTTTATTGTGATCATTCACGGATGTAATTTTATTATCATTAATAGAAACAATAACGTCGTTTATTCTAAAACCAAGTTTTGCGGCAATGCTCTGCGAATTGATTGCAGTAATTTGTGGAATTATTTTGAATTGCTCACCCTGATTTAAGAATAATAATAGAATGAAAGCGAATATAAAATTAATTAACGGCCCTGCTAATACAATAAGCGACTTTTTTACTAACGAAACATTCTCAAACAACTTTAAACCTTGAAACTCTGAGTTTTCATAAAATTGTACAAAACCCCCAAGCGGAATAATTCTCAAACTAAACTCTGTCAAGCCTATTTGTTTTTTGTACAAAACTCTTCCAAAGCCAACTGAAAATTTCTCAACACTGACTTTAAATATTTTTGCAACTAAAAAATGTCCAAATTCATGGACAATAACAACGAGTGAGATGGTTAGGATGAAGGATAGTATACTATGCAAATTTTAGTCCTTTTAATATCTGTTTCGCTCTGGCTCTTGCCTCTTTATTAACTTCAAATATGTCCTCAATGGTTTCAATCTTTGAGCTTCTAGCCTCATTAAGTGCTGTTTCAATTAATTCAGGTATTTGAGTAAAAATTATTTTTTTACTTAAAAAAGCCTCGACTGCTATCTCGTTTGCTGCATTAATCTCAATTAGGTAACCTCCACCCTGCTCTAAGCAATCATATGCTAACTTAAGGCATCTAAATTTCTCTAAATCTGGTAATTCAAATTGTAAATCATTAGCCGATGAAAGGTCGATACCCCTTACTCCAGAATATATTCTTTCTGGAAAGCTTAATGCGTAAGATAACGGCACTTTCATATCTGGAAACCCAAGCTGCGCAAGGCTACTCCCATCAATAAATTCAACAAGGGAATGAATGATGCTTTGTGGGTGAATAAGTACTTCAATTTTTTTATGATCTATTTTGAATAAAAAAGCAGCTTCAATTACCTCTAGCCCCTTGTTCATCA
>Ga0209830_10003371_pt1 | contig 12260 bp, 12 predicted proteins | sample ArcticOcean_MG_C_12_FD_187439 | JGI IMG/M metagenome (GOLD analysis project Ga0209830, IMG submission 187439) | Marine microbial communities from western Arctic Ocean - ArcticOcean_MG_CB8_130 (SPAdes) (version 2) | ecosystem: Environmental > Aquatic > Marine > Oceanic | place: Arctic Ocean...
GTTGCCCATGATCAATAATACTTTTTTCTACAAGGGTTGCTGTTGGGCAAGCTTGGACACAAGCTCCACAAGAGACACATTCTGAATCCATAAAATCTTTATTTCCAGCAGAAACTTTTGATTCAAATCCTCTTCCATCGATGGTTAAGGCATATGTTCCCTGAACCTCTTCACATGCTCTTACGCACCTTGAGCATACGATACATTTTGATGGGTCAAAGGTAAAATATGGATTAGATTCGTCTTTTTCTGATTGCAAATGATTTTCACCATCATAACCATATCGAACATCTCTCAAACCCACTGCTCCAGCCATATCCTGCAACTCACAGTCACCATTTGTGGCACAAGTTAAACAATCTAATGGGTGGTCAGATATGTATAGCTCCATTACTCCTTTTCTAATATCAGCTAATTTTGGTGTTTGAGTATGGACTTTTAAACCTTTTTCTACTGGTGTAGTACAAGAAGCTGGGTAGCCTCTCTTCCCTTCAATCTCTACAAGACAAAGACGACAGGAACCAAATGGGTCTAAACTATCTGTTGCGCATAATTTTGGTACATTTACTCCTGCCTCGGAAGCTGCACGCATTATAGAAGTACCTTCAGGGACTGAAACTTCAATTCCATCAATATTTAGCTCAACTAATTTTTCAGAGCTTTTCCTTGGTGTACCGAAATCTTTTGTATCATCCATATTTTTTATTCTTTAAGTTATTAATTTTAATGTATAAACTGTAATATTATGCTGAAGTCTTTGTCTTTTCAAGCCCAAAATCTTCTGGGAAGAAATTTAGAGCACTGATAACTGGAGACGGTGTCATACCACCCATAGCACATAAGGATCCATTCACCATGGTGTCTCCTAAATCTCTCAACAATGAGACATTCTTTTCTTGATCCACGCCTGTTTTAATCTTATCAATCACTTCCATTCCCCGAGTTGAGCCAATGCGGCATGGTGTACATTTGCCGCAAGATTCAATTGCACAAAACTCAAATGAATACCTAGCCATTTTTGACATATCAACGCTCTCATCGAACGCAACAATACCTCCATGCCCTACAACAGCATTGATTTCGCTAAATTTTTCATAATCAAGTTGGGTATCGAATTGTTCCTCAGGTAAAAAAGCCCCTAAAGGTCCGCCCACTTGAACAGCTTTAATTGGCTTTCCAGTTGCAGAGCCCCCTCCAAAATCATACAAAAGCTCTCTTAATGAAATACCGAATGCTTTCTCCACTAAGCCAGTCTGCTTCAAATTGCCTGCTAACTGAATAGGGAGAGTGCCTTTAGAACGACCCATTCCATAATTGGCATAAAAAGTAGCTCCTTTATCCATAATAATAGGAACTGTTGCAAGGGATATTACATTATTAACTACAGTCGGCTTGCCATATAAACCCTCTATGGCTGGCAATGGCGGCTTATACCTAACCATTCCTCTTTTACCTTCAAGACTTTCAAGCAGCGAAGTTTCCTCTCCACAAATATAAGCACCGGCAGCACGAGTAACTTCTAAAGAAAATGAAAAATCTGACCCAAGGATATTTTTACCTAAATAATTTTGGTCTAAAGCTATACTTATTGCTTCATTTAATTTTTTTTCAGCATGAGGATATTCAGAACGTAAATATATATAACCTTGGTCTGCCCCTACGGCGAGGCCTGCAATAATCATTCCTTCAATCAAAACAAATGGGTCATTTTCCATTATCATTCGATCAGAAAAAGTCCCCGAGTCTCCTTCATCGGCATTACAAACAATATATTTTTTTTCCGATGGAGTATCTAAAACTGTTTTCCATTTTATGCCAGTTGGAAACGCAGCGCCCCCTCTTCCCCTCAAACCAGAATCAGCAATTTCTTTTACAATTTTTTCAGGACTTAGCTTAAGAGCATTCTTTAGGCCCTTAAATCCATTTAGCCTTTCATAATCTTCAATATTTAAAGGATCTGTAATGCCTACCCTGGCATAAGTTAATCGTTCTTGATTTTTCAACCATTTTATTTCTTCTGTAATACCTAAGAATAATTTATGTTTGTTGCCCAAGAAAAATTCACTATCGAATAAAGAGTTAATATCAGAAATAGTTACTGGGCCGTATGCTACCCTTCCTTTTAAGGTCTCCACTTCGACCATAGGCTCAAGCCAAAATAAACCTCGGGAACCGTTACGAATAATTTCTACATCAATATTTCTTTTCTTCGATTCATTTAAAATTTCTTGATAAACCTTATCAGCGCCTAAGGATAATGAGCTTGAATCTCCGGGAATAAAAATTTTATATGTCATTAGCTTTCCCTAGCTTTTTTAATAATTTGATCTATTTTTTCTGGAGTTACTCGGCCCACTACATCTTGATTAATCATAATTGCAGGCGAGCAGGCACAATTACCTAAACAATAAACTGGTTCTAGTGTAATTGAATTATCTTTAGTTGTTTGGTGATAATCAATTCCTAATTTTTCTTGGCAATAATTTTCTAAATCTTCTGAGCCCATTGCCTGACAAGACTCCGCTCGGCAAATTTGTAATATATTTTTCCCTGGTAAATGAGTTCTAAAATGATGGTAAAAAGTAACGAAGCCATGAATTTCTGCAACTGATAAATTATAAGCCTTAGAAATTGGTTTATAGGATTCTTCTGGAACAAATCCAAGATCATCTTGTATTGCGTGCATTAGTGGAAGTAAGGCGCCTGGCTTATCCTGATATTCTTGAATATAAACCGCAATTTTTCCTGATTGTAAACTCGATAAAGCCATTTTAAAAAATACTCCTAATATTCTTTTATTTATTTTTTTAACTTCTTTATACTTTATAGTTATTATACTTTAACTTTAAAAAGTTACCTTATTGAAAATGTTAAACCTATTTTAAGTTATTATTATAATCACTATTAAGTAAGTTACAAATTATAGGACCATTATGCTTGTCGATCAGTTCAATAGAAAAATAAATTATATAAGAGTTTCAGTAACTGATAGGTGTGACTTTCGATGTGTCTATTGTATGTCTGAAAAAATGGCATTTATGGGGAAAAATGACCTATTGTCACTAGAAGAAATTGCAAGGGTCATAAGAATATTTAATGGGCTAGGTGTAGAGAAAGTCAGGATTACAGGCGGAGAGCCTTTGGTGAGAAAAAATATAGATTGGTTATTTCAAACAATAAGTAAAGAAAATAATTTAAAAGAGCTCACTTTAACAACAAATGGCAGTCAGTTAAAACATAAGGCTGAAATGCTTAAGAATTCTGGAGTGGAAAGAATTAATATCAGTCTTGATAGCTTAGACTCTGATATTTTTATGCGCATGACTAGAATTGGTAAATTAGATCAAGTTCTGGAAGGCATTCAACATGCAAAAAAAATTGGTTTTAAAAAAATAAAGCTAAATGTTGTTCTTATGAAAAATTTAAATGAGCATGAAATTTTTAATCTAGTTGATTTTGCAATTGATTCTAGTTTTGATATTTCATTTATTGAAGAGATGCCTCTTGGGAATACTGAATATAATAGAACTGACACTTCTGTTAGTAATAATGAAATATTAATTTCACTGCAAAATTATTATAAATTATCAAAATCAAATTTTGCTACTGGGGGACCAGCTAATTATTGGCAAGTTAAAGACTCAAATACAAAAATTGGTTTGATATCACCTCATAGCCATAACTTTTGTGAGAGCTGTAATCGTGTAAGAATAAGCTGTAAGGGCGAATTATTTTTATGTCTTGGGCATGAAGATAAAGTTGAGCTACTCCCATTAATCAAAGCTAATCCTCATAATGATGACCCTATAATTGAGGCAATCATAAATAGTATGAAGCTAAAACCAAAGTCTCATACGTTTAATCTTTCTGATAGCAAGCCTGCAGTTGTTAGATTCATGTCCCACACAGGTGGTTAATTGAATACTGAAATTGAAGGGGTAATTCTGGCAGGTGGGGAATCAAAAAGAATGGGCACAAATAAATCTCTTATCAAGTTACATACTAAACCCCTAATTAAACATGTTTATGACAGATTAATAGAGCAAGTCTCTTATGTTTCAATTAACACAAACCAGCCTATTAAAATATTTTCAAAAAATATTCAATTCGATGACCTTATTTTAAATAAAACTGGCCCCCTTGCAGGGATCCAGGCAGGATTATCTCACGCAAAAAAAAACTGGGTGCAATTTTGCCCTAATGACTGCCCATTCTTACCGATCAACTTAGTAGAAAAATTAAGCTTCTGTATTAAAGATAAAGGTCCAACTATAATATTGCCTAGTCTTCTTGGTCATTTAGAGCCAGTATTTATACTGTGTCATCGCTCTCTTTTGAAAAATTTAGAAGATTTTATTAGTGCAGGAGGGAGAAAAATGGAATTGTGGATTAAAGAAAATAATTATAAAGTAGTTAATTTTTCAGATACAAAAGCTTTTATGAACATTAACAACCTTGGCGAGTTAGCAAAAATTGAAACAGAAAGTAATTAAATCTCCCTGCATAATAGGGGTTTGTGCTGCAAATAGTGGGAGCGGGAAAACAACTTTAATTGAGAAGCTAATTCCTCAATTAATAAAAAAGGGTTTAGTAGTTTCAGTAATAAAGCACGCCCATCATAAGTTTGATATTGATACTCCGGGAAAAGATAGTTTTAGAATTAGAGAAGCTGGAGCAACCCAAACCCTAATTTTCAATGATCATCGATCCGCTCTTATTACAGAAAGTCTTGAAAATAAAATCAATATAGACCACGCAATCACTCAAATTAGTTCTGATACTGATATTATTTTAATCGAAGGGTTAAAAAATATGAATTATCCAAAGATTGAAGTACATAGAAAAGAAACTTCTAATAAAATATTATATGAAAAAGATTCAAATATCATAGCTATAGTATCGGATCTTTTGTTAGATATCAAAATTCCATCCTTTGATTTAAATAACATATCTTCAATAGTGGATTTTATAGTCCAATACAGAAATACTTATGATGATGACTCTTTTTTGGAAAATTGTCCGGAAGGCGGCCCCTGATAACAATGACGAAGAAAATTACACTAAAAGACTTATCTAATGAGCCTGGGTGTCTTGCAGAATACGACCCTAATGCAATGCAAATTGAGTCAGCAAAAAAACTCATCAGTTCTTTTATAAAGCCAACTAAAGAAACAGAATCTATTAAGCTAATAGGCTCCTTGAATCGGGTGCTTGCTGTTAATTTGATATCTCCTATTAATGTGCCAAATTATGATAATTCAGCAATGGATGGATTTGGATTCAATATATCTTCATTAGAAAATACAAAAAAATTAAAGGTTAAAGATACCGTATTAGCTGGAAAACCTATTAAATTTTCTGTGAAAGTTGGTGAGGCAATTCAAATCATGACGGGTGGAAAAATTCCAAAAGGAGTTGATACCGTTATACCGATTGAATTAGTAAAGTATAAAAATAACGAAATAACTTTTATTGAAATACCAAAAGTTGGGGCAAATATTAGAAAATGTGGTGAGGATATTAAACAAAAAGATATTGTATTGAGTAAAGGAACGCTCCTTCATCCAGCAGAACTAGGCTTAATAGCTTCTTTAGGTCTTTCTAAGATAAAAGTATTTAAAAAACTGAAGGTGGCGTTTTTTTCAACAGGAGACGAAATTGTTAAAGTAGGGGCAAAGATAAAATCAGGGCAAGTTTATAACAGTAACCATTTTACGATTTATTCTATGCTTAATAGATTAAATATTGAATCTATAGATCTAGGGCTTATTCCTGACAGTAAAATAATTATAAAAAATACTCTTCTTAAAGCAACGAAACAAGCTGATGTGATTATTACTACTGGTGGTGTATCTGTAGGAGAAGCTGACTATATGAAAGAAGTTTTAAAAGAAGTAGGTCAAGTTTTATTTTGGAAATTATCAATTAAACCTGGAAGGCCAATGGCTTATGGAAAAATAAATAAAACTGACTTTTTCGGCTTGCCAGGAAATCCTGTTTCAGCAATGGTTACTTTCTATCAAATTGTTCAGGGTGCGCTCAAAATCAGGATGGGCTTGACACTTGAAGATACAATTCCATTACTAAAAGTGGAGTGTGTAGAATCAATTTTTAAAAGGCCGGGTAGAACAGAGTTTCAAAGAGGTACGCTATTTGAAACTAATGGGTTATGGAAAGTTAAGACCACAGGTCAGCAGGGATCAGGTATATTAAGCTCAATGAGTAAGGCAAATTGCTTTATAGTACTCGCCTCAGACAGGGGTGCTATTAAGGCTGGTGAAATGGTAAATATTCAACTAATGGAAAGCTTCATATAGACCTGACCTAATTAGTTTTTTTCCATAATTACGATATAATTACACGTCTTTAAATGAGTTTATACTGAATATTTTGTTAAATTTTTTCTTTAAAAAACGTAGTCTATCCCTAGTAGAAACAATTTTTTTGTCTATATTTTTTCATGCCATTTTTTTATCATATGTACCTTCTTTAACAATTAAAGATACATTTCAACCGATGGAGTTAGACATAGATATTTTGATAAGTGAATCACAACAGGAAAAAAAGTTCGAGCCAATATCAGAGATAAAGCCTATAAAAAAAATAGAGGCATTAGATCCAATTCAGACTATGGAAGCTCCTAAGCCAGAGCCAATGATCAAGCCTAAAGAGGTAAGGCAACCTGAAGAGATATCACAGCCTAAAATAGAGAATAATCTAGCGCCTTCCGTCATGAAAAGAACAATAGATAGTTATAGCTCAATTCTAGCTAAAGCTATTGCAAAACATAAAAAATACCCCCGAATAGCTCAAATGAGAGGATGGCAAGGGGAAATTATTATTAACCTAGAAATTGATGGACAAGGTAATCTAATTATGTCTAAAATTAAAAATAGTAGTAAACATGAAATTCTAAATAGGGAAGGAATGAATATGATAAAACGGGCATCTCCTTTTCCTAAACCTCCAAAGGAGCTTGCATCAAAAATTTTTAATGTCATTGTTCCAATTTCATTTAAACTTCAAGAACAATAAAGGGTCTAAAAAATATGCAAAACATCAATTTAAATGAAAAAGTACCAAACTTTGAGCTCGAAGGTACTAGTAACTTAGCTTTTAACTTAAAAGACTTTGTGGGTAAATATATTATTATTTACTTCTACCCAAAAGATTCTACGCCTGGGTGCACAAATGAGGGTATTGACTTCACAGAAAATATTGATAAGTTTAAAAAATTAAATGTAGAGATTTTCGGGGTATCTAGAGATAATTTAAAGTCTCATGAGAACTTTAAAAAGAAATATAATTTTCCTTTTGAATTACTTAGCGATAATGATGAGTCTGCATGTAATCTATTTAATGTACTGAAAATGAAAAATATGTACGGTAAAAAAGTAAGAGGAATTGAAAGAAGTACTTTTTTAATCGGACCTGATGGTACGTTAATTCATGAATGGCGAGGTGTTAAAGTTAATGGACATATTGAAGAAATTCTTAAGCACCTAAGCTAAAAAAAATGTTAAAGAATACTAAACTAACAAAACTTTTTGTTCTAGATACTAATGTACTTTTACATGATCCATCTTGTCTTTTTAGATTTGAGGAGCATGACATATATCTACCTATGGTTACAATTGAAGAATTAGATAATAACAAAAAAGGTGGGAGCGAAGTAGCAAGAAATGCAAGACAAACTCATAGATATTTAGAGGAAATCATTGGGCCTTACGCTGGAAAACTCGCATCAGGCTGTCCCTTAAAATCAATAATTAATCCTCATGTCTCGGGTAGTTTATTTTTACAAACACACCCTGTAGACTTTGATTTACCGATGCTTGCTGGAAGTAAAGCTGATAATCAAATATTAAGTATAGTTTCCCACCTTAAAAAAAAACAAAAGAATAGGCAGGTAATCTTAGTATCTAAAGACTTTAATATTCGAATTAAATCGCGTGCATTAGGTATACATACAGAGGATTATTTTAATGACAAAGTAATGGATGATAGTGAAATTCTTTATAAGGGCTATGTTGAGCTCCCAAAAAATTTTTGGGAAAAACATAGTAAAGGAATGGAATCTTGGCAAAAAAATGGGAAAATGTTTTATAGGTTAACGGGCCCGCTTTGTTCAAACTTCCTAGTTAATCAATTTATACATTTTGATTTTGAAAAACCATTTCATGCAACTGTAAAATCTATAGAAGGTAAAACTGCCACATTAGAAGTTATTCATGATTTTATACATTCAAAATTTAATATTTGGGGTATTAACGCTAGGAATAGAGAGCAAAACTTTGCACTAAATTTGTTAATGGATCCTGATATAGATTTTGTTTCACTTGTCGGTCAAGCTGGGACTGGTAAAACACTATTAGCTCTAGCTGCTGGATTAGATCAAACATTAGATAAGAAAATTTATGATGAAATTATCGTTACAAGAGTTACTGTTTCAGTTGGGGAGGATATTGGATTTCTTCCAGGTACAGAAGAAGAAAAAATGACCCCATGGATGGGTGCATTAGAAGATAATCTTGATGTCCTTAATAAATCTGATGATAACGTTGGCGATTGGGGAAGAGCGGCAACTCAAGATTTAATCAGGTCAAGAATAAAAGTAAAATCTTTGAATTTTATGCGTGGTCGTACTTTTCTTAACAAATATTTAATTATCGATGAAGCACAAAATTTGACACCTAAACAAATGAAGACACTAATAACTCGAGCAGGTCCAGGAACTAAAGTTGTATGTTTAGGTAATATAAGTCAAATTGATACTCCATACCTAACAGAAGGAAGTTCAGGGTTAACTTATGCTGTAGATAGGTTCAAAGGATGGAAACACAATGGGCACGTCACTCTCCTCCGTGGCGAACGATCAAGGCTAGCAGATTATGCAACTGAAATCCTCTAGCAGAATAAAAGTTAAAGGATTCTATTTTTTTCTGTCTGCACAGTTTCTTTCTGCGTTAGCTGACAATGCCCTTCTTTTTGCAGCAATAGCAATGTTGACTGAGCTAGAGGCACCAAAATGGCATCAACCCCTTCTACTTCAATTTTTTGTCTTCGCTTATATCGTTCTTGCTCCTTTTGTGGGAGCAATTGCAGATGCTTGGCCAAAAAGACAAGTTATGTTTTTTTCAAACGGTATAAAATTATTTGGCTGTCTTGCAATGCTGTTTGGCATGCAGCCATTATATGCTTATGCAATTGTTGGCGTAGGAGCTGCTTCCTATTCTCCTGCTAAGTATGGAATTTTAACTGAGCTACTTCCTTCTAATTCACTTGTTGCAGCAAATGGTTGGGTTGAAGGGTCAACAGTGGCTGCAATAATTTTAGGAGCTATGTTTGGTGGGGTTATTGCTATCTACGATGTTAAATTAGCAATTACAATTATTAGTTTTCTTTATCTTATAGCCGCTTTTTTTAATCTTTATATACCTCATGTGGCTATCGATCATAAAATTAAGAATAAAGATCCATGGTCTTTAATAAAAGATTTTCTAACGTCGTATAAGAAATTATGGAGTGATCCATTAGGCCAACTTTCTTTAACAATTACTACTTTGTTCTGGGGAGCTGGTGCAACACTCAGGCTTGTAATAATTGGCTGGGCTGCTTATGCATTAGGGTTTGGTTTAGATAAGTCAACAACGTTATCTGCATCAGTAGCATTTGGTGTTGCAATAGGAGCAATAATTGCAGCATGGTTTATTAAGATGAAGGATTCTACAAAAATATTGCCCGTTGGTATTTTTATGGGTGGATTAGTATGCTCAATGGTCTTTGTTACTAACTGGGAATCAGCGGTTATTGTCTTAACACTCGTTGGTATTCTTAGTGGGTTACTTATTGTCCCATTAAATGCACTCCTTCAGCACAGAGGTCATATTTTGATTGGAGCTGGACATTCAATAGCGGTACAAAATTTTAATGAGAACTTAGGGATTCTTTTACTAAGTGGGGCGTATACTTTTATGGTGAAAAGTAATATCCCGATAAATGGGATTATGTTTATATTTGGTTTCTTTGTTTTACTTTCAATGGCAGTAGCATCCATTTATTACAGCAAGGCAAATAATTAATGAAGTTTAACGTGTGTCTCAAATCTTCTTGTTATACCTTTAGCCAACAACCTAAAGATTACACTCATAACTCCATGTAATGCCATTAAGTGCATTTGGTACAACGTTAAATACATCAAACGGGCAATTAAGCCCTCGATAAACATACTACCCCCCATTAAAGAACCCATTAGATTTCCCACTGTTGTATAGCGGCCTAAATTTACCAAGGATCCATAATCTTTATAGCTATACTGCGGTAATGAAGTTTTTTTACCTGATACCACTTTCTTTATACTCTTATATAATAAATCTGCTTGTTGATGAGCAGACTGAGCTCTGGGAGGAACTAGCTTTGACGATCCAGGCTTAATTGGACAAGCTGCACAATCACCGAATGCAAAGATACTAGAATCTTCTGTGGTTTGAAGTGTTGAAAATACCTCTAACTGATTTAGCTTATTGCTTTTTAATCCATCAATTTTAGATAAAAACATTGGCGCCTTAATGCCTGCAGCCCAAACCACTAACTGAGATGATATATATCGTCCTGTGTTTGTTTTAATCCCTTTATTTGTAACTTCTGTTACTTTTTCACCAAGAAATAAATTTACTTTTAATTTTTTTAATTCGCTCTCTACTGAGTGGCTCATTCTTTCAGGAAGTGCTGGAAGCAATCTACCACTTGACTCAATTAACGAAATTTTAATATCTCTATCTGGATTAACATTGTCTAAACCATATGCTGCCATTTCTCTTGTTGCTTTATGAAGTTCAGCCGCCAACTCAACTCCAGTTGCACCCGCTCCGACAATAACAACCTCTAAGCTTTCAGGTTCTTTTAATGGGAATCCAAAATCGTCAGAGGACTGAGTTTGCGCTTTTAAAATTGCATTATGAAGTTTTTGGTGGAAACGCTCGGCTTGATCTTGCGTATCTAGAGCAATAGAATTTTTTGCAGCCCCTTTGATACCAAAATCATTAATGGTACTTCCAACAGATATGATTAAAGTATCGTAACGGAATATCCTTTTTGGAATAATTTCAATACCTTCTTCATCGCTAAAGGATTCTAAAATAACTTCTTTCTTATTTCTATCTAGACCAACCATTCTTCCAAGTCTAAATTTAAAATTATGCCAATACCCTTGAGCTAAATAGTCAAGTTCATCTTTCTCTGGATTTAAGCTACCAGCAGCAATTTCATGGAGTAAAGGTTTCCACACATGGGTTTTTTTAGCATCTACTAACGTAATATTCGCTTTCTTTTTTTTCCCAAGATCGTCTCCTAGCTTTGTTGCCAATTCTAAGCCGCCAGCTCCACCACCAACTATCAATATCTCATGTAATATTTTATTTTCTTTTATACTCATTTTTATTATTGTGCTCGCATTGATTAAATTTTGGATTTAAGATTAAAAAAAAGACTAAGGCATTATACCTCAGTCTTTTTTTATTAATATTACAGATTTGTAACTATTTAACGTCTTCGTTTCCAGTTATTCTTTACCGTTAGTTCTTACCCAAGCAATTGTTTTCAGTAGTTCATCTAGTGTCATACCATCGTCAGCAGCCATCACACCAAAACCTTTGCCACCCATCCCACCGTTTGTTCCATACCATAAAGTCTCTATCATGCCTTTATTTGTAGCATTTTTAGGGTAACGAAAAGTAGGGCCAACTAAACCAGGGCCAACTTGCCCTTTTGCTGTTGGACCATGACATTGTGTACATGACCAGTAGCCAAATCTTTTTTTGCCGCGTTTTTCAGCTTCAGCGTCGCCCACATAAATATTTTTACCTGTCTTTAAGAACTCAATCTCAGCCACTGTCTTTACATTGTCTTTTTTCTTAGTGTCACCATAAGCTTTTGGGTTTGTTATTTTAAATTCTGTTCCATCTGTAGTTTTCTCTAACTTTATGTCTGCTTGTGCTGTGCCACCAAAGCCAATTATGCTAGCTAATAGTGCTGATACTATTGTTTTTCTAGTTACCATGATTTCTCCAAGTTTTTTTTTATTGTCAGACTATTTAGGTGTCCAATAACTCTGACAATAAATATGAAATTAGTTTCCTTAAAAAGGGATTAAATAATATTTCTTGCACGACTAAATCAATCGGTTATTTTACTTATTTTTTAAACTGATGTCATCCCTTTTACCGTGATTTATATTATTTCTTATGTCTACTATATCCATC
>Ga0209830_10003375_pt1 | contig 12256 bp, 15 predicted proteins | sample ArcticOcean_MG_C_12_FD_187439 | JGI IMG/M metagenome (GOLD analysis project Ga0209830, IMG submission 187439) | Marine microbial communities from western Arctic Ocean - ArcticOcean_MG_CB8_130 (SPAdes) (version 2) | ecosystem: Environmental > Aquatic > Marine > Oceanic | place: Arctic Ocean...
AATGGAGTTGTTGATGGAGTATTTCCTGAACCTCCGGCATCACCTTCGCCTGCGCCACCGCCGCCACCGGATCCACCAGGTCTTCCAGGCAATCCACTAGAATTCCCGCCGTGACCGCCGGCACCTCCGCCTGTTGATGTAATAGTTGTTATTCCAGAACCTGAAAGAACACTATCATCGCCGTCATGTGTAGCTGAAGTATCTGTATCAAAAGCTATTTGAGGACCACCGTCACCAACTGTAACTGTGTAAACTTGTCCTGCTGTAAAAGATAATTTTGTGCCGCCATAGTTTGTTCTATAACCACCGGCACCACCGCCGCCGCCACCATATCCGCCATTAGACGAACCAGGAGCACCGGTTCCACCACCTGCAACAACTAAGTATTCAACTTCTATAGGTTGCGCTACTGCTGTTGTAGTTTGGTCACCTGAACTGGCACCGTCTGAGTTTGTTACTTTAATTGTAACAACTCTTCCAGCCGTAACATTACTATAGATTGAACTTGGTATTGTAACTGAAGCAGCTGTGTTACTGCTTGGTGTAACTGTTACATTTACATTTATACTATCGTCTGCTTGAATAAAATTTATAATTAGATTAGAACTTAAAAAATTTGTTCCAGCAAGAGTTAAACCATCGCCAGCTATACCGGCAACTATTGTTCCTGTAACACCTGTTAAAGTTGGTATTGAAGCTGATACTGGTAAAAATGCTGAACCATTATAAGCTTGTAAAGAATTGGTTGTGGTGTTATACCACAAATCTCCTTCAACTGCACCTGATGGAGTTGAACTACCTTTAAAATGAGTAGAACCGTCTGTATGAATTCTTTTTGCTAGTTTACTTGCTGTTGTTTCTGCCATGTTTTTATCCTATGTACCTTACTACTACCTCAGCTGAACTAGCCGGAGCTGCTACAAATGTTAGTGTTTCACCCGTAATTGTGTAGTCATCTGTTGGTGTTAAAACTATTCCGTTTACAATTACTAATACATCATCTACTGTTTTTCCTGCCGAAATAATATGTGTTGTATCTGAACCATCTGCTGAAAATGTCTTATCAGTTGTTGGTGTTTTTTGTTTTACATATAAAATACCATTCATAGCAGTATGAGAACTACAAACGTAATAAACTGTTATTCCGTCACTTGGCACTTCGTAATATAAAACACCACGTACTTTTCCTTGAGCACTTAATCCTGTTGTAACTGTTCCGTCTGTATCTACGTGAGTTAACCCTGCTGTAATTCTATTACCTGATACATACGCACCAGCTGAAGTTTGTATTACAAAAGGATGACTATTGTTTAATGAAGTTAAATCAAATGCAATTGTTTGACCTTGTCTTGTGTATAAATTAGGATTAGCTGTTGTGCTATAATGTGAAGGAAATTTATAAGAAGATGAACCATTATATGATACATCTAATCTAAGTGTTGCGTCTTCATATCTTGCAGCTGCAACTCCTGATTCGGCAGCTGACTCAAATCTTGTTGTTGACGCATTCCATTTTAATACATGTCCATCAGCAATACCTGTAATAATTACATTTGAGATATCCTGAATTGTATTGTTTTCTGAGAATAATTTAATCCATGCACCTGATTCTGAATAGAACGCTTCCGAACTATCCGTTTTAGTTGCAAACATACCTGTGTATGTTGTTGCGTCTGGTAAAGCAGCTGTATTCGCAAAGTTAGCTTTGAATTTTGAACCTGCACCTGTTAAGTCTAAAGCGGCTGTTCCAGTTAAAGTAGTATTAATAACTGGTGATGTTAATGTTTTATTTGTAAGTGTGTCTGTAGTTGCTCTACCTACAACTGACTCATCTGAGATTGCTGTATTTAATTCTGCTAATGTACCTGTTAAAGTATTATCTGTTAAATCAATTGTTTTATTTGTTAATGTCTCAGAACCAGAAGTTGTTGAGAAACTACCATCTGATACTGCTGTGTTAAACTCATTCGCCGTACCTGTTATGGTATTGTTTGCAAAATTAATTGTCTTATTAGTTAGTGTGTCTGTAGAAGTTTCAGTAACAACTGCACCGTCTGTAGTTAACGTTAATACGTTTGAACCACTTAAAACTGCGTTAATGCCTGAACCACCAAGAATTTCTAGTGTACCACCTAAATCTATAGTTTTAATTGTAGACGTACTATCCTTAATAGATAATGCACTATTAGCTAAAGAGGAATTAGGTATGTTGGTTACAGTGTTATCTGCACCCGAAATTGTTTTGTTTGTTACGGTCTGTGTAGCACTTGTGGTAAGAAAAGTACCAGACGAGAAGTTGGTGCCGTCACCTAAAGTTGTGTACAATTCGTTAATTAAATTATTAACTTTTGTTGCACCTGCTCTTAGGTTATCACCAGTTCCGTCATTCGCTGTTGAACCGATACCTATTAATTGTTTAGCCATTTATTTCCCTCTTTGTACTATTTATACTTGTTTTAAACAGTTGTGTCATCAAATGTTCTATTTGTTTGAGCAAAGTTAGTTACTGTATTATCAAATGAGTCTCTACTGAATGCCGTTATAGACGGAAACGCAAAATTCATCTTAACTTGTTTACCTTGTTCATTACTTGTCATTAAAAAAGCAGCGTCCTGACCATCTAGTGATGATTTTGTACCAAATACCTTTAATTCATTAAATGTTCTAAAAGTATTACCACTTCCAACTACACCTGCACCATATAATCTATTTGCGTAAGTATTAAGTGAACTATATCTTGGTCCGGCATATGCCCAACCTTGTGAAATTACTACGCCATTAATTGGTTCTCTTTTACTTGACCTAATATCTAAATGAACACCAGCTCTAGTTAGTGTTACGTCTCTAGTGTTAGCACTAAAGTGTTCACTTGTTTCTGTGTTATTATCAATAGAACCTGCCATGTAAGCATTATTTCTTAATGATGTACCGTCATCTACTGTTCCTAATCTTCTACCAAATATAGTAGAGAATAGAACGTTTGCAATAGAGAAGAACGGGTCATCAACTGCACCAGAAACAGCACCTGTAATTGGTGTTGAAATTCTAGCATTAATTCTACTAGCTAACTGTACTTCTCCTGTAAAGTAAAAACCAGAAGCGTGCATTGTCTTTTTGAAACTGTCTCGCCATTCACTAATAGAACGACCAACTTTTAATACATATGAGAAATCTTGGTAGTATAAACTGTCTTGTACTTTTATTGTAGTCTCTGATAATTCGCCGTCTTCATTTAAGAAACGACCATCTGTATCAGAAACCGGTACAACGTTAATTGTTGCACTTGCAACATCTAATTTTTTAATAATAATAGAACCGCCTGAAACAGAAGTTATTGTTTCATCAATTGCAAACGTTCCTGATACTCCTTTTAATCTCAATAGACCTTTTTCACTTTCATAGTCTGCAACTTTGCCGGTTGCACCACTAGTACCACCAGTTATAACTTCATTACTTAGAAATGAACCTGAATTCGATACACCAATTATATTGTTAAAAAATACTAAAGTTGGTGGACTAGGAGCAAGTTGGTGATTTAATCCCAATTCAACTGTTTTAATATTAACAATTCTACCAATTTTAGAACCATATAATCTTACTGTACCATTTAAACCTGTTGTGCCATTAACTGTAGCTGTTGGTAGTTTTAAATACCCATTACCTTTATTTGTAAGGAATGCTTTTCTAATTTGTTTAATATCTGTTCCAGATTCTTGCATGATAGAACTTCCACTATAAGCGTCACCTCTATTTGTTTCATCTTCCATAATTAACGTTTCAAAATTTTCTGATAGAATATCACCATTTACGTTACTAACAAAACCTGCAACACCTGAACCTGTTGTACCTGTGTTATCAAATACTAAAGCGTCCTTAACATTATAATCTCTGCCTGGATTATTAATGATAACTTCTTCAACAACACCTGGACCAACTTCGTCAACTTGGAAAAGACCACCTGAACCACCACCGATAACTGATATTGTGTCTGAGGTAGTATTTAAAGAACCGTCATTAGTAATTACTTTAGTACCTGGAATACCTGTAATGGTTGCCTTAATAAAATAGTCATCAACGTCTGAAGCAGTACCTTGTATTTCTTCATCTATTATAAATGTACCTACAATACTTTCTGCATTTAAAGTAAATTCTGTTACTGTGTTAATACCAATCTGGAAAATAGCAAGGTTTTCAATAACAGCTGTTGCCTTAGAAGTAAAACCTGTAATTGTTCTACCAATTAAATCTGTACCTTTACCAACAGTAACTTTAACTCTCATTACCTTTTTAGAATCCCAATTACCATCTGAGACTCTTAAAAGTTGTTCTCTAGGATAAAGTGTTTCGGCATTTGAATTGAATAACAATCTAAAAAAGGTTTCGTGTCCTCTTACTGTACCTTTGGCACGATACATTGATTTGATATTTTTAATAATATTTCTTTTATCAACACCTGCGTCAATAGATTCTGGTAGTGTTGCTAAGAATTCATCTCTAAATGAATTTAGATAAGTTGTAATTGCACCATCGGGGTCTCTAAACTTTAACAAGTCCATAATGTTACTAACCGGACTTGGTCTGTTTGTATTTACAATTGCATTTGCATTAGAAGTTTGACCAACTAGAACTTCATCTTTAACAAACATGTTTTGAGATGATATGAATAATCTATTACTTTTTAAATCTTCTGCAAAGACTGTAGCTGTAGCAAGTGAGGTCATACCTTTGACAACTTCACCACGTTCAAATTTACCGTAAGGACTTTCTTCTAAAAGGATTTTATCTTCTGTATCTAATAATGTTCGTGTTGAACCAATACCAGAAGAGTTAAGAACAATGTTGTTAGTTTGACCGGTCTCTGTTTCAATCAACATACCATCTGTCGATTGAATACTTGTAACACCTAACTCGGAAGACTCTAAAAGTTGATAATAGACCTTTAGAAAGTCAGCGAACTTTGGATGGTCAGCAACAACGAATTCAGGTAATTGTGAATTAAGTATTGTTGAGATTTTATCATTAAATTTTGCCATTTAATATTTCTTCTCTTTAATAACTACTTGTTGTAGTATATCCAACACCTGCTTCAGCAGAACCACCAACAAATGTGTCAGGTTCAACTGTAACAGATAATACGTTAGTATCAATCTCAATAATCTGGTCTCTAACAGGAACAATGTCTCTTGAATCTGGTGTTACTGTAATTTCTATTACATTAGAAGAAGTACCTCTTATATTTGAGATTGAAGTAACATTTAAAGAGTTTAATGTGATTTGACCTGTAATATAATTAATTACGCCTTGTGCTGATGTAGCATATGTCTTAATACCTGAAACTAGGTAATAACGTCTAACATTACCATTACCATCATCATCTAAAAACTGTTCATTTGTATTTCCATCAACTTTAAAACCTGTAGATGATAAAATACCACCAGCTATAGAATTATGTCCTCCGTGAGGATTATATAATGAATTTCTGTAATAGATATTATACTTTGTTGATGAATTAAAAGTAGGTGTAAAATTCTTTCTCATTTTAACAGTTGATGAGTTTGATAATATTGCACCATCTGTATCATCAATTAATTTTGATAATTTAGAAAATCTAAAGACTCCATCAAATTTTTGAAGTGTATTTGTGTTATAGTTTGAAATACTTTCTATAATTTCTGTTTTTAATGTAGAAGATGTTTTAGCAGTATTTTTTGAATCATATTTAACAACAGAATTCAATAATAATGAAGTAGTTTCTGGATCCACAATTTCTGGTCTAACTGAAGCAACATTATAAGGTTTTAAAAGATTTACAATGTCTAGTTTAGTTTGATTAGTTAATGTAGAACCTGAAGCTGCTTTAATAGCAATCTTAACAACTCCGTAAACAGGAGTTTCATCATCTTCTCCGCCCCAAGCACTAACTGATAATGCATTAGGATAAATTGACTTAACAATCGTCTCATAGTCAGAAGTTGTTACTGCTCTGTCTTGAGCTGCGTAATGTAAAGGTGCATTGAACTTAATTGACTCTTGCGTCTCTGCTTCAGCGCCACCTTGTGAAACTGAATTAGTTGTAATAGATACATCTGTGAAACCACCGATATTACCTTGTAAATCAAATTTAGAAGCGCCGTTTGAATCTGTTTTGTTTGTTACAATATATTCCATGATAACAATGTTACCATCTGATAATTTATTACCTGTAACTCCGTCACCAAAATAAATTTGGTATCTTTGTTCATCACCTTCTTGTATAAAGAAAACTTTTGATGTAGCACTTACTGAATTGTAACCACCAGCTAATTGATAAGTTACTAGTGTAGAATCAGTTGCTGAATTTTGTACTGAAACTTTTAAAGTTGATGTATCGGCATTAGCACTTGGAATAATAAACTTTTGGTCAACATCTAGTGTGTCAACTGTATATTTAAATGTGACTAAAGTACCTTCATATAAAGTTACGTCATTAAAATTATAAATTCCATCAACAGGTGTAATTGTAACATCTTCGTTTGAAATATACTGATAAGATTGACCAGAAAGACTTGAAGTGAAGACTGTGCCTTTATTCATAGTGACACTTGAACCAATTGCATTATTAATTTTTATATCAAGATTTGTTTTTGGTGCTCTTGGACTTGATGGAGTATATCCTAACATTTTTGCTAACGATACAATGTTCTTTCTAATATCTGCACTGTCTAAGTACAACTCATTAGTTGACATGTTGGCAATGTAAGAAAGATAATGTGTGTTGTAAGATAATACGTCTAGTAATACTGAAAGGCCTGAACCTTCAAAATCGTAATCTTGGAATTCTGTTTGACTTTGTAAAAATGTTTTTAGATTGACTTTTATCTGGTCAAAATCTAAATCTGATATTTTAAGTTTATGTTGAGCCATTTATTATCTTAACCTTTGTAAAAATGTTGATACTTGCTGTGGACCTGGAATACCCACAATATAAAAATAGATATCAACAACTAGTCTGTTATTATCTTGGTCGTCATCAAGTCTAATACTATTTAAAGTAACTCTTGGTTCGTAGTTTGCCAATACTTCGGCAATCTTCCGTTTGATGAAAACACCTGTTATAGGAGTAAAATTCTCAAACAACAATTCTCTAACACCACAACCTATCTCTGGATGAAAAGGTCTCTCATAAAAGTTAGTCTGTATTAAATTCTTTACAGACCTCTTAATAGCAACAACATCTGTTACTGTATTGATGTCGTTAGTTACAACATTACGGCCGAAGTCTAAATCAATATCCTTAAACTTACGACTATTTCTGTTACTTGTGCTTTGTGAACTTGAGTCATATTGTGCCATACGGATATTTATAAGGTTTTATCGAACGGTTTTACAATACATACAAGTTAAGTTACAGAACCATCAGATACTAGTGGTACTATTGGTACCGAACCAGCAATTGGAGCAGTTGTTGTTCCATCTTCACAGAAAACAGGTCTACGAATTGCTTTTAATCCCCAACCATTAACTGGTCCTTTTTTAAAACTTCTAACATTTAAGTCGTCACCTTGATTACCGCCCAATACACTAATATGTGTAGATGTATGAGTACCTGCGTAGAACCCAACGTGGCCTAGACCAGAACTTGTACCTTTACGATAGAATACAATAAGGTCACCTAATCTAGCGTCATCTATTGTGGCAACTGATTGGCCATATCCAGCAAATGCTTGAGAACTAGCCGTCTTTTTATACGTACAATTTGCTCGTTTTAGAATTGCACTAACAAACACAGCACACCAAGCTGTACTATCTGCAAAACTAGAACCATTGTAACCAATTTCGTCCCACAAACCTTTAATCATAGGATTTGTGCCACCAACTTTATGTAACTCTTTCCAAGTATCGCCGCCAATATAAGATGAAGCAAGGTCATACGGATTAACAAATTGACCTTCACCACATATTGATGGTTTAGGAGTTTCATCAAAAGTATCTACTTGTTCTGGTTGATACGGATAAGGTTCAGCATTTGGTAATGCAGGTACTTCGCTTGTTCCTACAACTTGAATATTAGTTGCATAAGCAGTTGTAGTTTCTACAAATGTCGTTTTAAAGAAAACTACTGGAGGTACTGCTGTAGGTGTTTCGTAAACTGGAATTGGCGGTGGTGTAACTTCAAATCCTTCATTTGCAAATACATTTGTTGAAGCACTAGCAGCTGCATTTGGAACCCAACTTCCGTGGCCGCCTGTAGCGTCATTTCTTCTATGTACCTTAATACCGTTTACATAAATGTTAGGAGAACCTGTTGTAGCTGGGTCTCCACAACTAGTCATATCACCAATTCTTTGTACATTTTGTGAATTTACAAAGACGTTATCTGAACCAGCTGCATAAGCTGTGACATGTTTTGGATTTGGTGTTGGGCTAGCGTGTCCAACATGAACATCACCTTTTCTAACAATACCTGGCACTTAACTCTCCTGTTATCTATCTAACTTAGCTTTTAAAGCTGCTCTCTTCTTTTCAGATTCTATACCTTGTCGCACTTTTCTACCAAAGGGTAACTTGATTGTATCTGTTATAGACTTGCCTTTTTTGCTGATATACTCAACTCCAATAAAAATGTCTTTAAATTTTGATTGAACTGACATTACTGCTTTCTTTAAACTCATTTGTTCTGTTTTCTCTTCTTGTCCTGATTCGTTCCAGAACATATATTCACGCATTTTCGTCATTTTCGCCTTTTAGTTAAATTTTATGTTAATACTATTTATATTAGAAATCACAACGCATTTTGGCAGCTCGCAATTCAGTTTCCGACAAATTTTTCTGATTTTCTAGCGCTGATTCGCCGATTCGTTCTAAATCAGGCGAAAATTCACAATTTTTGACTTTTCCAGAGCAGCCGGACAAAATTAAAATGAAGATAATTACTAAAACGTTGATTTTATTGAGCATTTTTTTTAAAATAAGCGCCGATTTCGCTTGCTTTCTATGTTGGTTAGTGTATAATGTAAGAGTAATAACAAAAAAGGACTAAAATATGTATAAAACACTAATAAAGTACAATGAAAACAACGAAATCAAAACTTTTGAAGCTTTGAATGAAGTTGACACTACTGAGAAGACAAGTGTTGATAATGTAATCAACAAATATCTAATCAATAACCTAACAATTGCTAATTTAGTTGCAATTGAAACTTATGAGGTAGCATAATATGACTACATTTTTCTCACTAATAGGAATGCTAGCAGCTATCATAGCTGTTGGTGCAATTGATGGTCCTACTGGCCATGAAATGAACAACTGGTGGTTGACATTCACAATGATACCTGTAATGTTGGTTTCCTTTTATTTAGCAATTATTTATCAAATAAATGAATAAAACGCTTGCCTTTTGTGAAAACATATGGTATAATGGTAACATAAACTAAAGAAAGGACTTAAATATGACACTAATAAAAAACACTGCCGATTCGCTTGAAGATGGTATTAAGATAATGATGAACGCTGCTAAAGATGACTACAAAGAATGGTCTTCTAAAGGAAGCGATAGCATGTCTGAATACAGTAAAGAACAACTTGATAAATGGGACAATTCTGTTACAGTTAAACATGGTCGTAAATTTATTAAAGTAATACGTGACAACGGTGTATTTGCTTTTATCTGTAAAACAGATTTTAAACATTTTAAGATTGGTGACGTTTTGAAACCTGCTGGTTACAATGCACCTGCTTTAAATCAACCCCGAGGAAACGTTCTAACTGGTAATTATCTTATCAGATGGACTGGACCACTTTACTTAAACTAAACCAAGGAATATATATTATGAATACATTGAATCTAATACAAGCTGGAATAAAGCAATTATCTTTATCCGAACTTAATCAACTGTCTAGTTTCATTAATGATGTTAAAGTTATAAATGCTAAAGCTTCGTTAATTGTTGGACAAAAAGTTAACGTTGTACAGAAAACTAAAAAGACACCTGGCGTTATTACTAAAATCAAACAATCTAAATGTCTAGTTGACATGTCTGGTAGGATTTATAGTGTGCCTATGTCAATGTTGGAGGCTGCTTAATGAATAGACAACAAAAAGTTTTTGAGAGGGTTGTAAATCCTCTCTTAATGAAATATATGACAGACCCATTTGGTGAAGAAGTTTCTATCGCTAAAGGTATTCCAATGAAATATTTACCTTATTTCCAAGAAGTGTCTAGTCAACCAAATGCTAAACCTGTTAGATATAAATTTAGAGGTTCTTCTTTTGGTGAACATTATAAAAGACCTCAATCGTTTTGCCATAAAGATTGGGCTGAAACGTTTGCAATCTATCATAAATAATAGTAACTCATACTATAGTATTATATAACCCACTAATGTATGCTTAACTCATACTATAGTAGTAGTAATAAACGGAGTGTGGCTCAGTCTGGTAGAGCATTGCGTTTGGGACGCAAGGGTCGTTGGTTCAAATCCAGCCACTCCGACCAATAAAACTTTTTTTTCTTTTCTTCAAAAGGACACTTGACAATCAACTAAACAACCTGTATCATTAACGTTATCTGCTCTTAGCTCAGTTGGATAGAGCAAGTGCCTTCTAAGCACTAGGTCACAGGTTCGAATCCTGTAGAGCAGGCCAATTCAAAAGGAGAAGTAAATGCCATATAACATGGGAGACACTACATACATATTTGTCTGTGAAAGCACACGCAAAGTTATTAAGTATGAAGCGACATATGAAATCGAACCTGATAATCAAAACGCCAAGATGTTCCATGATATTACTTTTCCTGATAGGACATGGATGCGACAACTAGATAATAAAATATTTGGTTCGTACCGTGTACCAGACCGAGAAGAGGTACGACAGTATCTTTTACACCGTGAAGAAACGAAGGAGTTAGATTTACTATGACACAACCAGAAACAACTAAAGATTTAAATGACTATTTTATTACCCTTGAATCTGATAGAGGTAATATTGACTACGCTTCCATGGTGAAAATGGTAAACACAACAGACTTAAAATCTGTGGCCTACAAAGGTTTGCCGGTTCAAGTCCGGCTGGAAGCACCATACACCGGTTTAATCTATCCTAGGTTTGATTGGTGATAACAATTACTGAGGTTGGTGCAAAACGTGTAACTGGATTTTTAGAAAATCGAGGCAAAGGTCTAGGACTTAGAGTTAAGGTAAGAACTACTGGTTGCTCGGGGTACGCATATGTACTAGAGTTTGTTGACGACCTCAATGATGACGACACTGTGTTTGTCTCAAACGGCATAAAGATTATTGTTGATAACAAGTCACTAGTAATGATAGATGGAACTCATTTAGATTATGTCAAAGAAGGACTTAACCAAGGATTTCAGTTTAAAAATCCTTGGGAAGACGCAACTTGCGGATGTGGTGAATCATTCACTCTTAAAGGAGTATAAAGTCAATTGAGTAAAGAACGTATACCAATGAAAGGTGGCGCTGAGTATGACGCTCTCACCTCAGCAAGAAAATACTATTGCTACCTCACAAAATCAGGAGTAGCGAAGAGTATCAAACGAGGGTATAACAAACGCTTTCGTAGACACAGCAAAGACGTAATAAAGGAAAATGTAGATTTACTTTAATCGCAAATAGGGTCGTACTTTAAAGTGTCTATTTGTTCTACTCTATTTTTAGGTTCAGGTTGTTCTTCATAAGTTGAAGGACATCCACCCCAATCGTGAGTACAGTCGTTTATAAAAACGCCTTTGTTGTGTTTCTCTGCTAAGTATTTTTTATCTTCATCTGACATAGGAATACTTATATCAGAAAGTTTACAGAATTTACAGCTATTTTGTAAATCGAGTCAACGGACTGTAAAGATAAATTAACAAAGTTTACAACATGTATCGCCGTTACATTTATGGTCTAATACTGTTGCGACTAGATGAACTCTGTCAAACTCTGAACCATTAAAGAAGTTATGATACTTTGTGTTGTCTGTGATGTAACCATTACCATTTGCTGGCATGTGAAAAGATGTATCTTCAATTACCATTTTACAACCCTCATTGGTTATGATAGGAATATGCAACCTCATTTCGGGGTCTCTATGCCATGACAAACAAGACCTTGGTGGTTTCATTAAGAAACGAACTCTGCCTAGTTTGTATTTTGAGGTAATAAGATTGTAAACTTCTTCTATATATGTTCCTTTAAATTCAGGACACAATTCAGTATATTGAGATTCTTTTACAGGTTCTAAACGTTGTTCTTCTACGTTAGATGTAT
>Ga0209830_10003378_pt1 | contig 12250 bp, 11 predicted proteins | sample ArcticOcean_MG_C_12_FD_187439 | JGI IMG/M metagenome (GOLD analysis project Ga0209830, IMG submission 187439) | Marine microbial communities from western Arctic Ocean - ArcticOcean_MG_CB8_130 (SPAdes) (version 2) | ecosystem: Environmental > Aquatic > Marine > Oceanic | place: Arctic Ocean...
ATTTATTTTTGTCATTAATTATGTTTTTTCGAGGACCATCGGCGGTTATAAAAAGTTTAAATGGTTTAATTTTTTGAATTTCTGCAAAGACTTTTCTAGTTAAATCTGGACGATTAAAAATCTGTATATATATAGGAACTTGAAATAATGTATTATTCAATTTTTAAACCTGGTTATTCCATTTTTTGAATAGATATAAAGCTGTAGGCCAGCCACAAAATCCATCACCACCCAACACAATTACTCTCTTATTTTTCATTATTTAAGAATACTAATTTTTTTAATTAAAATTATTCTTCACTTTTTCATAAAAACAATAAAAAATATATAAAGAATTTTTAAAACATTAATCTAACTATTGATATTTACCCGTAATAAAATAAATTAATAGTGGTTTAGTTAAAATAAAAAATTTTTAAAACTTAAAGGATCTATTTGTCATTTAAAATTTGGGGCATAGAATGTAATGAATCAGTTACTGATAAAGATAAAATTTATTTATTAAATTTACCAAAAGACTTGCCTAGTATGCAGTGGGTCTGGGATGAGGAAAATAGGATCTGGGATTTATTAGGACTGAATAATAAAAAACCACTTTTAGAACAAGACATAGGCTCTTATTACAGTCATCCGGTATGGATTATGAATGGATTATTTTCAGAAGCAGATCCATTAAGTAAACGTCATCATATTGAGATTATCAAATTTATAGATGAAAATAATATAAAAAAAATTGCTGATTATGGTGGAGGTTCAGGTGTTTTTGCTTTTTTCCTTGTTAGTCAGAACTCATCGATAGAGGTAGATATTGTTGAACCTTATGCTTCAGAATTTTTTAAAGAAAAGATGTTGCCCTATACTACGACTAATTTTGTAAACGATTTTACATGTAATAATTATGATGCTGTAATTACTCAAAGTGTTTTAGAACATGTTGAGAATCCAATTGAAACCGCCTTTAAGATGGCATCTAATGTACGAGAGGGTGGGTTGGTGATTTTTGCAGACTGTTATTATCCAGTTATAAAATGTCATTTGCCCTCTGCATTCTATCTTCGACACACATTCAAATTTATTATGAAAAAAATGGGTTTGGATTTTGTAGGTAGAATTCCTAATGCAGAACATGCTCTGATTTTTAGAAAAAAACAGTATCTTGATTTAGATGCTGCATTGTCACATTTAAAAGTTATTAAATTTATTGGAGGACTACTAAATATAATTTGGCCATTTGCTTCTAAGGCTAAACATATCTTTAGATGAAAGTTTTAATTATAAGCAAACAAGATATTCAAGGAGGAGCCTTTATTGCAGCCTATCGTGTTCATAATGCTTTACGTAAAAATGGTGTAGACTCTTTTATGTGGGTAGATAAAAAAATATCAGATGATTGGACTGTTGAAGGACCACCCACCAAAATAGCTAAACTATTAGCTGGTTTACGACCTCGTTTAATTATCCACTCATTAGTAAAAATGCTAAAGACAAATGAAAAAGTTATTCATTCTCCTTCAGTTTTACCGTCTACTTTGGTAAAACGTATTAACGAAAGTGATGCCGATATTGTTAATTTTCATTGGATACAAAATGAAATGCTATCTATCAAAGATATTAGTAAAATTAAAAAACCTATTGTTTGGACTTTGCATGATATGTGGGCTTTTTGTGGTGCAGAACATTACGCCAATGATAATCGTTGGCAGGAGGGTTACAACTTTAATAATAGACCTTCTTATGAAAGTGGTTTTGATCTTAATCGTTGGACTTGGAAACGTAAACAAAAGCATTGGAAAAATCCGATGCAAATTATCACTACCAGTAAATGGCTTTCAAATTGTGTTAAGGAAAGTAAATTAATGTCTCATTGGCCAGTATCAGTAGTTGCTACCCCTCTAGATACTGAAAGTTTTAAACCAATGGATAAAAAAATTGCATGTACAAAATTAAATTTACCTAATGATGTACCACTAATATTATTTGGTGCAATGGGAGGAAAAAAAGACCCTCGAAAAGGTTTTGATTTATTAATTTCTGCATTAAAATATCTAAAAGATGATCCAAAAGCAAAAAGGTTTGAATTAATTATATTTGGTCAAAGCAAACCAAAATCACGTCCTAACCTTGGTTTTCCCATTCATTACTTAGGGCATCTTGATAATGATAAAAGTTTAAAGCTAGCCTACAATGTAGCTGATGCAATGGTAATTCCATCAAGACTAGACAATCTTCCAAATACAGGTCTAGAGGCTCAAGCATGCGGCACCCCTGTAATTGCTTTTAATATAGGTGGTTTACCAGATATTGTTGAACATCAAAAAACAGGCTATCTCGCCAAACCTTTTGATACAAATGATCTTGCTCAAGGAATTGACTGGGTGCTTAATACTGAAAATTATTCTGAACTCTGTAAAAATGCTCGAGATAAAACGTTAAAAGAATTTGATAATAAAATAGTTGCCAAAAAATATATAGATTTATATGAAAAAATTTTAATAAATTAAATTATTTCCTAACAAAGACCGCATCAAACTGTAGTAATTCACCTGTCTCATCGCTCTGAAAAATAGGCACTAATGACCAAAGAGTAAATCCATTTTTTTCAAAAAAAGAAAAAAAATAATTATAAAGTTCTTGCTTTTCATACAGAGGGACAACAGACAGTTCGATCTCAACAGCAAAAACATTCTTAAGATTTAAAGTTAGACCTTTTAACACTTCACTTTCAAAACCTTGTACATCAATTTTTAAAAAAAATTTTTCATCATTTTTTCGGTAAGAGTCAAATATGGAGTCTAATGTAATAACATCAGTCATTGTTTTACCAATATATGAGGACTCTGGTGCTGTTGATGAGTGTAAATGGTGCATTGAGAGTATAGAGGAACTCTGAGAGTTTTGTGAAATATTTATTTCCATCTCGCTAATGACTGAACCCAAAGCACATCTTTTATGAACTGTCCAAAGTGGATCATTCTTAGAATTTTTTAATATTTTTTCATAAGCATCAGGAAGAGGTTCAAATGATATTATTTTACCCTTATAACCACTTTCTCTAGCATGCATTGCATATTGTCCAAAATTAGCACCCACATCAAAAAGAAGTTCAATTTTATGATGTAACAAAGGCTCTGGGTATTTTTTATAGCGTGAAACATTGATACCAACTTTGTTAAATATTTTTTTCACTATTTTTATTATGTTCATTATTTCTATCTTAATTGTTAAACAAAATATTTTTTAACACCTCAGTAGTAGTGTTAAATTGTTAACAAAACATCTAAATAAGTTTAATTATTATAAATATGATACATTGTATTTCAAATTGTTAAAAGTTTTAGATTAAACTTATTAAGTTTAAATATTTTTTTATTAGGATTAAAGTCTATTAATTGATAGCATTAATAACATGGTTTTGTTAAAAACTTCTTCAATCGAAAGAATAATTAAGAGTATCATCCCACATAATTTCAAGATTTTTTTTTATTGGGTTCTGGCAAACTCTTTACTAGGGTATTTTTTGAAATGTTTAAAAATAAAAAAAAACTTATTTGGGGGGGTGTTTGATTTATCAAATGTGTCCAATAAAGAGGCAGCTAGCATTTTTTTGGGTTTTTGGGAGTCAGCAGAAATTCGTTTTTCAAAAAGATTTGCTAATTCTAAAACTATTATTGAACTAGGTAGTTCTGTTGGGGTAACGTTAGGTGTTTTGGCCAATAATCGAATAGACACTAAATTTATTTGTATTGAAGCGTCGCTAAAAAATTATGAGAAATTGATTAAGTTAAAAAAAATTTTACCACAAAAAGGAAACGAATATATCCTCTTAAATAAAGCTGTTGCTTATGATGTTAGTCATATACATTTTGAGCACACAAGCACTGAAGGATCCAAAATAACAAAAGATAATATGAGATCCAGTAAATCTGAAATTGTGCTAGCAATAACTCTTAGTGAAATACTTAATCAAAATGCATTTAAAGGCCCCTACACTTTAATTACTGATATAGAAGGAGCAGAATCGCACATTTTTTTTAAAGATAAGATAGCTTTAAAGAATTGTGAAAAAATTATTGCTGAACTTGAAAATACTTCAATGCATACAGTTGATGAACAGATTTCGGAATTAGATAAAATGGGTTTTAAGATTCTTGAGCAGTATGGGAATGTTTTTGTCATGACCAAATATTAAGCTTAAATATGAAAAAACTTATTAAATAAATCTTAGTATGGTGAAAAAAAGTACAATCGATACTACTTTAGCTATGCTTTGCATGCTAACACCCGTGTCTCCAGGAATTTTTGCAAAAAAACTTGTTATTGTTTCTACAGCTCTATTAATTTTACGTATTTTAAGTAGTCGCAATTTACTATATTTGATTAAAAAGAAATTTTTAATTTTGTTATTGTTTGTTCCAAGTATTATTATCACAACCTTCAATTCACCAGAAGAGCTAATTCGATTTGTACCAGTTTTATTGTTAGTTTTTGGATTTCCATTTTATGGATTTAAAGTTCAAGCACGGCCTATTATGATATTTTCAATTTGTATTATAGTTTTTTTTGTTATCACTCAATATTTTATAGCAGTTGGTAATACTGTAGTTATAAATTTTAGAGAAGTTTGGTATCCAAGTATATATAGTGAAGTCTGGAATTATGGATCTGTAGATGAAGTAATTAATGCATTCAGAGCGTTTCGAGCTGGAGGTCTTTATTTTAATCCAAATACTTTAGCTAAAATTACTGTTTTATATTATTTTATATTTTCTGTTTCATCTAAATATGTACAACAAAAAAATATTAATTTTTCAAGAACTAAAATTTTAGGTTTTGTTATTTTAATTTTAGTAGTTTTTTCTATATATTTTACTGGTTCTCGTACGAGTTTGGTATCTTTAATGACATTTATTGTTGTTAGTAATTCTGAAATGTCTTTTTTAAAAAAAGGACTTATTAAAAAAAATACTTTTTGGGCATTGCTATTTATTTTAATTTTTTTAATTTTAGTTAAGGATGAAATTTTACTGGGGTTTGATTCTGAAGGAAGTGCAAATATTAAGTTTCAAATATTAATGAACTATTTAAATAGCTCTAATTTTTTAGAAATCTTATTTGGTGGAACATATAATGTACACTTTGATAATGAGTATGGTAATTGGATAGGTAGTACGGGTTTTTTTGGAATGCTTGCTTGGTTTTTTATTTTAAGAATGCTTTATATTACAATACCTTCAATTAGAGATCTAATATTTCCATTTTTAATGACAGCTGTTGGCAGTACTTTGTTCTACGGTCTATTAACTGGAAGTATTGTTATAATTTTACTTGTTATTACCAGCTCTTTTTGGTGGCAGAGTAATACAGAGAATGAAAACTCCATTGATTTGTAAATAACAAACATTTTGATACAGTAATTTTTTAATAATGATTAAAAATTCACAAAATAAGCCCAAATTATTTTGGGTAGGTCCTATGATACCCACAGAAAACCTTGATAAATGGTTATCTGCTAGCCCTGCTGCAATGAAGTGGCAAAAGCACCTACTTGATGCATTGATAAAAGAGGGAGCTGATCTTGAATGGTTGTATTACCGACCAGATTCTTACTGGCCTAAAGGACGGTTGTTACCTGGAAATGAAATAATGCAACCAAATATTACTTATAGTAATAAACAAATTCGATATGTAAATTTTCCAGGTTTTAGAAATTTATCTAAAAAAAAAAAACTTCGTGAAATATTGCAAAACGTATCAACTTTAAAAAGTGATCAACCTTTAATTATTATTTCATACAATGCACCAAGTTGGATAGAAAATGCGTTTGCCGATAGTGACATTCGTTCTAAATTTACTTTTATTTATTTGATTGCAGATCAAACTGCACCAAAAGGTGCTGATGGTTATATATTTTTAAATTATGACTTTTTTCAGCGATATAATGGTAGTAATAACAAGCTGCATCTTGATGGTGCGGTATACCCTCAGCTACAGGATAAATTTTTAAAAAAATCACTTGAAATAGAAAGAAAAACAATTTTTTTTTATTCAGGATCTCTAGGTAAGTGGGGAGGTGTAAAAATATTACTAGATGCTATGACCTTAATCAAACGAGATGACTTTGAACTATGGATATCGGGGTTCGGTGATGTGCAAGCATTTAAAAAATCTTTACCAAAAGATAATCGTATTAAGTATCTTGGATTATTAAACGAAGATCAACTTTGTGATAAATATCAGGCAGCAAATGTTTTTTTAAACCCAAGACCTATTAATATGCTTGGAAATGATAATAACTTTCCTTCTAAACTTTTTGATTACCTAGCTTGGAATAAACCCATAATATCAACTTGGAGCAATGGGTTCAGCCCAGAATACAGAAAAGTTCTTGATATAGTAGAGGATAATGCTCTTGCTTTTTCAACTGCAATGACAAATTATATTGCCGTCAAAAGCGCTTCAATGAATCAAAATGAAAAATGGCTCCAAGAAAAAACTTGGAAAAAACAGGCTATAAATTTATTAAGTTTTTTGAATAAAATTTCTTATTCTATTGATGAAAAATGAAAATATAATGAAAAGAAATAAAAAAAAGTTTAATATTTATATTTCAAAAACAGAATTACCAGCTTATGGGTATTTTTTGTTAAAATTTATTCACTTAAAGTTAAATAAAAAAAAATATCCTATCAATTTAAGAATAATAAGCACCAATACTTTTAAGAAAAAAAATTATAAAGATAATAGTAAATTTTTTCGTGATATTATATGGTTAAATCCAGATAAAATTTATGATTGGCATGATTTAGGCTTAGAATACCCAGATATATTTTTTCAATCGGGTTGGCGCAACAAAGCATTTAAATATTTTGCTAAGATAACAAGATTGAAAAACAAAAATAGTAAAATTATATTAACATCAGATAATTCCTTTAAAAAAAATGATATTAAACAATTTATGGGCAGATTTTTTTTTAAATATTTATTAAAAAACTATTTTGATTATGCCTGGGTTCCTGGATTTTCGGGGCACAAACTAATGTTAAATTTTGGCTTTAAGAAAAAAAAAATTTTTACTGGTCTTTATAGTTCTTTAGTTGATGTTTATAAAAATTCTACATTTTTACAAAAAAATAGAAAAAAACAATTTCTTTATGTGGGACAACTTATTAATAGAAAAAATGTTAAAAAACTAATTGAAGCCTTTAATTCAATCACTTTAAAAAAAGAAGAATGGAAATTAATTATTGTAGGAAATGGTGATTTAAAATTTAGTAAATTACAATTAGGAAAGAATATAAAAGTGATAAAAAATTTACCACCATCAAAATTATCTCCATTATACAAAAAAAGTAGTTTTTTTATTTTACCGTCTCTTGTTGATCATTGGCCATTAGTAGTTCATGAGGCAGCTCTTTCAGGCTGTTTTTTATTGTTAAGTAATAAATTAGGGAATATTCATGAATTTTCAAATAAAACTAACTCGATCATTTTCGACCCAAAATCTACTCACTCAATCAGAAGTTCTTTTGAAAAAGCGATGTTATTAACAAATAAAGAATTAAATGTTGCAAGCAGGGAAAGTTTCCGCCTGGGTAACATTTATAATTATGAGCATTCTTATGCTAGATTCATAAAAATTATAAATTTATGCTTAACTAAAAAAAATGAAAATAGTTAATATCATTGCTCCAAATATCAAAACTGGAGGAGGTAAAGAGCTTTTAAGATATTTATTGAAATATATTGATGATAATTATGTAGATGTATTCGTAAATGTATATGTTGATGTTACTTCAGATATTAAAAGATCAGATAATCGACACGTTATAGTTATGACTTCAGAATTAAGTAAAGTTTTACTTTTTTTTAAATATTTTGAAAATGCAATTTATTTTGGAAATTTACCTCCAATAAGAAAATCAAAAAACTCACTAGTTTATTTTCACAATACATACTTATTAATGAGTATAAAAAAAATATTTTCTAGTAATATAAATTTTTTAGACAAAGTAATGTGTTTACTAAAACAGTTTTTTATAAAACTTTTTGTAAATAATGTAGACTTTATTGTCTGTCAGACAAATGTTGTAAGCAAACTTATTAAAGATAGATATTCTCATAAAGATATTAAAATTTTACCATTTTTTGAAAAATGTAAAAAAATAAATATAATAAAGCAATTTGATTATTGTTATGTTTCTCTAGCACACCCCCATAAAAATCATCAAAAACTTTTTGATGCTCTAAAGATATTAGAAAAAAAAAAATTATCTCTAAGTTTAGCGGTAACAGTAGAATTAAATAAAAAAGATTTAATAAGAAGTATAGAAGAGTTCAATAAAAATTCTATTATAACGATTGTTAATTTTCGTATAATTTCGAAAGAAAAAGTATGTGAGTTATATGCTTCGAGCAAATGTTTGATTTTTCCATCCTTGGAAGAGAGTTTTGGACTACCACTTATTGAAGCAGTAGATATGGGTTTAGATGTAATTTCCTCAGACTTAGATTATGTGTATGAAGTAATTAATCCTTCGTTAACGTTTAACCCAAATGATGCACAGTCAATTGCTGATACTATTCAAAAATTTAGTGAAGAAAGCCATATAAAGAGTGAAGCTAAAGTAAAAAATAATATATCAGAATTACTTGAATTGATATTAAAGTCTAAAACAAGTAAAATAAATAATATATGATTAAAAGTAATCAAATTTTTAAAGTAAAAAAAATAAATGTTTAAAAATAAAATTTTATTAATTACTGGTGGTACAGGATCTTTTGGAAATGCAGTATTGCGAAGATTTCTAAGTTTAGATATTAAAGAAATAAGAATTTTTAGTAGAGATGAAAAAAAGCAAGACGACATGAGGCGTAAATATGCTGATGAGCGAGTTAAGTTTTATATAGGTGACGTTAGAGATTATGATTCTATTATGAATGCGATGCGAGGGGTAGACTATGTATTTCACTCTGCTGCTCTTAAACAAGTTCCTTCATGTGAATTTCATCCTATCGAGGCAGTAAAAACAAATATTATTGGTACTGAAAATGTTTTAACTGCAGCTATTAATGCCCAAGTTAAGAAGGTTATTGGTTTGAGCACTGACAAAGCGGTATACCCAATCAATGCTATGGGGACATCGAAAGCAATGATGGAAAAAGTATTAATTGCAAAATCACGCCAAGGTGGAGATAAGACAGTTATTTGTGGCACAAGATATGGCAATGTAATGGCTTCTAGAGGATCCGTAATCCCTTTGTTTGTTGGTCTCATTAATGAAAATAAAGAACTGACACTTACTGATCCAAGCATGACACGTTTTATGATGACTCTTGATGATGCTGTAGACTTAGTTTTATTTGCCTTTAACAAAGGTACGCCAGGAGATATTTTTGTACAAAAAGCACCAGCTGTAACAATCGGTGATATGACCAAGGCATTGTGTGAGTTAATGGGTAAGCCTAATTATCCAACTCGTGTTATTGGTACAAGACATGGTGAAAAAAAATGTGAGTCTTTGCTTTCTAGAGAGGAGATGGCATGTGCTTTAGATATGGGTAATTATTATAGAATTCCTCCAGACCTAAGAGATTTAAATTATGCTAAATATGTAGATATTGGAGAAGAGAGTATTACTGATGCAAGTGAGTATAATTCAGACAACACTGAGCGGTTGGATGTTAAAGGTATGAAGTTACTACTAAATAAATTAAAATTTATCAAAGCTGCGTCTAAGGGTGAAATTATAGACCCTGAAGAATAATATGAATGTATTAGTTACAGGGTCAAATGGTTTTATTGGTAAAAATCTCATCATCCACTTAAATGAACTAAATATAAATGTTCTAACTTATACGCGTGAAAACTCTATTCAAGATTTGCCTGATTTAATAAAAAAATCAAACTTTATTATTCATCTTGCTGGAGAAAATAGACCAAAGAATGAAAAGGATTTTAATATTGTTAATGTTCAGTTAACTAAATCAATTTGTGAATCAATTCGGTTTACAGGTAAACATATTCCTATTATTCTAGCATCATCTACTCAGGCTGCATTTGATAGCGCTTATGGAAAAAGTAAGTTAGACGCAGAATTGATTTTAAAAAAACTAGAGAGTGATACGGGAAACCCTATTTACATATATCGATTGCCAGGAGTATTTGGAAAATGGTGTAAGCCTGATTATAATTCAGTTGTTGCAACTTTTTGCTATAATGTGAGTAATAATCTTTCTATACAAGTTAACGACTCATCTTTGGAACTAAACTTAGTATATATAGATGATGTTGTTGGAGAATTTATTAACATAATACAAAAAAAACAAGTTAGTAAGAAAGAAAGATCTATTCAGCCAGAATATAAGATTAAATTAGGAGATTTAGCTACCCAGATTGAACTCTTTAAAGAGACTCGAAAATCACTAATTTCTGAAAGAGTAGGTGTTGGACTTGTTCGCAAGTTATATTCAACTTATGTTAGCTATCTTCCGCCTGAACAATTTTCATATTCAATACCTTCTTATGGCGATGATAGAGGAATGTTTGCAGAGATGTTAAAAACTAAAGATAGTGGACAGTTTTCATTTTTTATTGCAAAACCAGGTGTGACTAGAGGTGGCCATTACCATCACACTAAAACTGAAAAGTTTTTGGTTGTTCAAGGTGAAGCAAAGTTTAATTTTAGACATATAATTTCTAATAAAACTTATGAGATTAATACATCTGGGAATAAATTAAAAATTATTCAAACTGTACCAGGATGGTCTCATGATATTACTAATATTGGTGTAGAAGATGTTATTGTCATGCTTTGGGCAAATGAAATTTTAGATCGTGAAAATATTGATACAGTAACTCATAAGGTGTAAAAGTAAAAAAGGTATGAAAAAATTAAAAATAGTAACTGTGCTGGGTACACGTCCAGAAATTATTCGTCTTTCTTGTGTAATTAAGAAACTTGATAAGCACTGTGAACATATCTTAGTTCATACGGGTCAGAACTATGACTATGAGTTAAATGAAATATTTTTTGAAGATCTTGGTATTAGAAAACCAGATTATTTTTTAGATGCTGCCGGGTCTTCTAGTGCAGAAACTATTGGTAATGTAATTATCAAAGTTGATAAAATTTTAAATGAAATTATGCCAGAGGCCATGCTTGTATTGGGAGATACAAATAGCTGTATGGCAGTATTGCCTGCTAAGCGCAGAAAAATACCAACGTTTCATATGGAAGCTGGCAATCGTTGTTTTGATCAACGTGTTCCAGAAGAAATAAACAGACGTTTAGTTGATCACATGGCCGATATTAATTTACCCTATAGTAATATTGCTAGAGAATATTTGTTAAGTGAAGGCTTGCCTGCAGATATGATTATTAAAACTGGTAGTCCCTTGTTTGAAGTTATTAATACTTACAAAAGTGGAATAGAGTCTTCAGAAATACTTACCAAATTAAATTTAAAAAAACATAAGTTTTTTGTTGTGAGTGCTCATCGAGAAGAGAATGTTGATTCAGATGTTAATTTTTTAAAATTAATTAAATCCTTAAATTTAATTGCAGAAAATTACAAGATGCCTATTATTGTATCAACACATCCACGTACTCAAAAACGTATAGATGCTCTAGATACTAAATTACATAGTTTGATTCAGTTATTAAAACCACTTGGGTTTAAGGATTATAATAAATTACAAATTTCTGCAAAAGCTGTACTTTCAGACAGTGGTACAATCAACGAAGAGTCGTCTATCATGAACTTTCCCGCATTAAACTTACGAGAAGCTCATGAAAGACCAGAGGGAATGGAAGAAGCTGTAACTATTATGACTGGTCTTGGAAGTGAGAGAATTTTACAAAGCTTGTTAATTCTTGAATCACAGCCAAGAGGTTCTGAAAGATTAATTAGACATGTAAATGATTATTCTACACCTAATGTCTCTGATAAAATTGTTAGAATAATTCACAGTTATACAGATTATGTAAATCGTGTAGTTTGGAAAAAGTTTTAAGTTCTGTGAAAAGATATGATTTAGTAATAATAAATCGAAGTTTTTGGCCCACAGGTATGACTATTGGAGAATCATTACTTCAGCTGGGTGAAAAAACTGTTCATGATGGTAAAAGTACAGTTGTTATTACTCAATCTTCAAAGAATTTGAAAAAAATAACCAAAGAAAGTGGGAGGGGCTCTGGCATTATCTTTAAAACATGTGTGCCAAGAAGCAACTCCTCTACTAAATTATATT
>Ga0209830_10003381_pt1 | contig 12242 bp, 18 predicted proteins | sample ArcticOcean_MG_C_12_FD_187439 | JGI IMG/M metagenome (GOLD analysis project Ga0209830, IMG submission 187439) | Marine microbial communities from western Arctic Ocean - ArcticOcean_MG_CB8_130 (SPAdes) (version 2) | ecosystem: Environmental > Aquatic > Marine > Oceanic | place: Arctic Ocean...
TATACCATATATTTGGCAGTTTGTACATATTTAAATGGTACATCCTCTGGGACTTGAACCCAGAACCAATAAATTAAAAGTTTACTGCTCTACCAATTGAGCTAAGGATGCATAAGGTGATATCATATCTAAAAAATTTCAATTCCTGCTTCTTTATAGGCTTTATTTGAATCTGGTCTTTTTGATCTATAACCTAGCTTATTCAGTTGTTTATCTTCTTCGCGTGTTACCCAAACTAAAATGTGGTGATTTTCTATTATATCAAAAGTGTTTTCTGGCGATTCTAATAATTTTAGCCATATTTCTTCTACAGGATTTTTGTGCTCCATTAATATACTTTTTCTGCCTGGATCATACTTGGGCTGATTTTCCCATTCTAAATCTAGTGGAATATTATTTTCTTGAGCATAGATCATGGCCTTTTTCGACCAAAGTGGTTTAACACCAAATTCAGTTTGCCGAATTAACATTTTAGTACCGCATTTTATACCATACTTTTCTTTTTTATCTTCTGATTTTTTGTACTGGTTTACGCTGTATTGTATTATGTTGAATAAATGTTTCATGATTAAAAATGGCTGCGAAGGCAAGGATCGAACTTGCGACCAAGTGATTAACAGTCACCTGCTCTACCGCTGAGCTACTTCGCATTCTAAAATTTTTGTAATATTTTCGGCTAAATCCTTAAACCATTCTACACCATGACCTCGAGTTGTTTCAGCCGCGGTGCCGATGCGAATACCACTTGTTTCAACGAATGATCTTTTATCATTAGGTACTCCATTCTTATTTACGGTGATGTCGTTCTCTTCTAATAAGTCAGCAGCGTATCTTCCGCTATAGGGTTTATCACTTAGATCGATTAGTATAATGTGAGAATCAGTACCTCCGCATTGAACTTTAAATCCATTCTTAATAAATACTTCAGCCATCGCTTTAGCATTATCTATAACCGCTTGGGCGTAATATCTAAACTCTTTAGTATCTGCTTCAACGAACGCTTGAGCTTTCCCTGCAACGATATTCATAAGTGGACCACCTTGAGTGCCAGGAAAGATTGCACTATTAATCTTCTTTGAGTAAGATTCGTCGTTCCAAATGATAATGCCACCTCGTGGACCTCTTAAAGTTTTGTGAGTAGTGGACGTAACAACATCAGCATAAGGTACAGGGGATGGATAAGCTTTACCTGCAATCAAACCTGAGTAATGAGCCATATCAACTAAAAGATATGCACCGACTTTATCAGCGATTTTTCTAAATTTCTTAAAGTCGATTACGCCAGGATAAGCACTTGCACCTGCTATAATCATCTTTGGTTTAACGTCTTCAGCTTTTTTCCGAATTGAGCGGTAATCTAAAAAGCCGTCCTTATCGACACCATAGTGGTGTGATTCGTAAACTTTACCAGATATATTCACCTTAGCTCCGTGTGATAAGTGACCACCACTCGCTAGATCCATTCCAAGAATCTTATCACCTGGCTTTAAGAATGCTTGATAGACTGCAGTGTTTGCATTAGCACCACAATGAGGTTGAACATTAGCAAACTTACAACCATAGATATCCTTTAGCTTTTCAATAGCAAAGGTTTCAATAGTATCCATATGTTCGCATCCATTATAGTAACGCTTGCCTGGATAACCTTCAGCATACTTGTTCGTAAATATACTACCAGCTAATTCCATTACAGCATTACTAGCAAAGTTCTCACTCGCAATAAGTTCAACCGTCTTTGACTGACGATGTCGTTCTTGTACTAAAATTTCTTTAATTTCTTTGTTCATTTTATTTTTCTGGCGGTCTTGCGAAGAATTGCGAACCTACTTGCATAAGCTCTGTTAAGTCTTTATTAAATTTAGCGGTGAGCTCATCGGTTTGAGACTCAGCGTGTTTAAGAACATTGATGCTACCAAGCATCGCAAAGCATCTTTCCTGTAGATTGTCAATAATGTCATTCATAATTTTTATTTATAGTGGTACGCCCGATAGGACTTGAACCTACGACCCACGGTTTAGAAAACCGTTGCTCTATCCAGCTGAGCTACGGGCGCTGAAATGGAGCTTCCTGTCAGATTCGAACTGACGACCTGCTGATTACAAATCAGCTGCTCTACCAACTGAGCTAAGGAAGCGTTAATCATTATCGTTTAATTTTTAAAGGCTGATTTTTTGTTACGTTTTTAATCCACAGTGTTCTTACAACTAGTGGATTATTTTTAAACATTGGCATCATTCTTTTAAATGTTTCCCAACTTGGCTTTGGATCGTCTAAGCCTGTCCATGCTTCCATTCTTTCTTTTTCTGTTAATTTCATAATTTTTAATATATTGAGATGGCATCTTCGGGGAGAATCGAACTCCCATTGCCTGGATGAAAACCAGGTGTCCTAACCGTTAGACGACGAAGACTTATTTGTTAAACTTTCAATTTGTTACCGGTGATTGCTTCATTTTTAGTAAGACCATTTGATTTAAAGAAGCCGTTTGACGTATTGATGTCATAAACTTCAACGCGACCTAATATGCTACATGCCTTTTTCAACAATCGAGAACCAATTCCTTTTCTTCGTTGGCGAACTGGAACATAACATTGAAACATGTTCATTCCTTCATCTTTATATGCTAAGGCCCAACCGGTCCATTTATCACCGTTATGAGCCATGATTAAGTAACCACGATCTTCCTTTAAACAGCGCTTGAGTTCAGTTAAGATTAAGCCTCCACAGATGTGACCATCAGCCTCGCGATAAACACTGAAGTTATTTTTGGAACACCAGTGAATCACGTCCGATGGTGGCCACACTTTTGATAGATCGTATGTTTTTACAAATGTCCGCATATTACATACTCCAATATGTTTCAGATGAAGGAGAGCAATAGTATGGAGTATCATATCTTTCCCAAAAGGTTTTCTGAGACATCATATTTACTCCTTTGACAAATGTTTTGTGAATTGCGAATCGCTCCTTTTCGTCAAGAGATTCAGCGATGTATTGACCTAAGTTCTTAGAATCTTCAACGTCATCTTTGCTCATGAGCTTTTCGCCGCCTCTGAAACGCTTGTCCTTACGGTAAATTTCAACCGTTACCATATTAGGATTCGGATTTTCCATTACGCTACCTTTGTTAAAAGTGAAGGCGAGACGCGCCAACCGCCTCCCATTTCAACTGAAACGTTGATAGTTTTTTGATTAACCTTTTCAACGATTCCGTGAATCAGACTTGATCCTGAGGTGAATTCTACTTCATCACCTACTACGAATTTTGATGCTTCACGAGCTACTAGAAAGCGGCTGGCTTGTTTGTGAAGAGTTGTGACAAGATCTAAATCTTTGCGGTCCATGTCAGAGAAGAGCATGGTGAGTTTTTGTTTTTGAGTTTGTGTTAGTGCCATAATTTATTCCTTTGGTTTGATTGTTATAGTACTATTATACCATAAGAAACCAGTTGTGTGAACTGTTATTTTCAGCCCGCAAGCCCTTAAGTCGTCTAAGTAGTTAATAGACAATCAGATAAAAGTGCACTTTTTTTGCACTTTTTTTAAGTAATTGTATATCAACTATTTACGCTTCGGACGGCAAATTCAATCGCTCGAGAGGCCTCAAGCCTCACTGGACGGTTTTTATACCATCCGCCAGTTTCCCTATCTAGCTCACGTACAAGGGCTTCTACCTCTTCTGCAGTGATTGGATATCCTCTTCGAATGGCATTTGCCGAGATTGACATCATGATCTGATACATCTTAGTGTACCACCCTGACTCGCCAATTGTCATATATTCGTTAATAAGAGTCTTATTGATGAATGGGCAATCACGGTATGACGTCCACTGATAGCTCGTATTCGTAAGTTGTGTTTTACGGTATTCATCAAGCTTTTTCTGTATTGCTTCAGGAAATTTAGATCCAAAACTGTTGTTTACGTTTTCATTAACAAAGTGATGTTTTTCCATCAACTCATCAGGATCAAGGAAAGGACCATTGTGCTTAAAGATAAACTGATACGAATCAGGGTAATCTGCAGGAACGTAGTACATACGAGACAAGTCTTTGGTTTGCGGATCACCAAGAGAGTTGAATTCTTGATTTAGTGCAAACCAAAGATGTTTGATTTTATTTGCTTCTACATGTTTCGTTAAAGGAAAGACTACTCTGAACTTAGGCTTTTCTTTTGTCGAAGATGCTGAACTATAGCAAACGAATCGATTTCTTTCGAACGTCTTAATAGCTTCTTCAAACGTGCCTTCGTATTCGTCGATGTCGAGTGCCACCCAACCACCCCACGAAAGTACATTGCGATTTGCTCGTGTAGTTTCTTTTTCGTATATTGCTGGTGTGATAAGTGCTGATCCATTTTTTCTTTCTCCTTTTTTAGGTTTATATCCTGGCTGTTCGCTTAACATATACAACAACTCTTCAAACTTTTCCCAAGTAGAAAAAGACATTTGACGGTGTGTCTTATTGTCAAATATTGAGTTGAATATTGTTAAGCTATACTCCATATTAGATTAAGCCGTGATTGCCACTATGATCTGGACCAACCCATCCTTCGGGTTTAATTAAGTCCGGAAGACCAAGAGGATTTGGACGTGATTCTTTTACGCCTACTTTTTTTGACATATTAGCTTTGTGAACTTCATCCCAAGCTTTATACGGATCTACACCAAGTGCATCAAGTGTGCCAATAGCTACAACACACAAGTCAATCAATCCATCAACAACTTCTTCAGAGTCGAGTGGGATGCCAGTCTGTGAAGCTTTTTCTGTTTCACCTAATTCTTCATGAAGGAAGTCTAATCTAAAACGTAAGAATGTTCGTAGCATTACACTATCGAATTTTTCTACGGAATCTCGCACACCAAATTTAGTATGCATGTCATGTATATCTTGTGGCCAATCTTTACTCATTATCTATATATTATACTCTATGTTTAAGGTTTTGTACACCACTAAAGAAAGAACTGTTGTAAGTCTGCTCTAGGTTCTGCTGACCAACCGATAGCATTGAGTATGATATCAATTGGATCAATAAAGGTTTTTTTAAATTGCAGGTTGTGGTCAATGTATTTATTAAGTCCTAATTCTTCTGGTAAGAAGTCAGGAAACGCTATTACATTTTCTTGAATGGAATTTGGAACAAGCAGATAAATAAACTTGACTTTGTCACCACTGTGAATAAGTTGATACTGTTTATCGAGGCCTTTAGCTTTTAGGTGGTAATTATAGAGAAGAGAACCACGAACATGAATTGGTGTACCCTTACGATATATGCCTTGATTTTCTGCGTAGCTTATAACATCTGAAACTCCACGAGGAAAAGCAATTTGATCAGGTGATAATGTTTTAAAGTGTTCTTTGAAAAGCGCAATTGCTTCTTGAGTCTTTTCTTCGTCACCAGTTACAATAACCTTAAAGAGGTTTCTCATAGCATCACGACACGGCATTGGTGTAGAAGACTTAATAGCCTCAATACCCATGATCTTGATCTTAGGTTCAGCGTATTGAACACCTTCGTTGTTATGTACATTGAGGATGTAACGTTTCTTTGCAGTCCAAATACCACGATCAGCAATAGCTTCACGTTTCATAACCATACGATTTGTATAAGCGTTAGTACGTTCAGCGAATTTGTCAAAGGCTTTATCGAGCATAGGTTCAATAGCTTTAGAACCGAACTCGTCAAGGAAGGATACAGGATTGTTTGGCTTGAACTTTTCAATCACGTCTTTAACGCCAATGTAAAGAGAGTCAGTATCCATCGCAATAACACGATCTTTAGATTCACCAAGGAAATCGTCGAGGTAATTGTTTACATGTGTTTCAGCGTATTTGATAACCTCTTGGCCAGTTAAAGTAATTGCTGAAGCGATACGTAGATCAAAGTAACGGAAGTACTTATTGCCCATTGCACCATATAGACTATTAAGAAGAATCTTAATCGCTGTTTGAAGTGTTTCAAGACGTGCGACCTGTGATGATGTTTGTTGGTATTCTTTACGCTGACGTTTAGGAATTGTTTCAAGTTTGTGTTTAGCGGTGAGCATGTCACCTTTCACAGTTACACGTTTAGAATATAGTTCTTCAACAATTTCTGGAATAATACCTTTCTTGTCTTTACGAAAGACTGCACCATTAGACGCAGTTGCACCATCAGCGTTAGTAACACCAATCAAAGTTTCAGGCGACATGTTGTATTGAACAATAAGATTAGGATAAAGTGAGTTTAAGTCAAAAGACATTACCCAATCATGCATTCCAACATGAGGATCTTTTACATAGCCACCTGGGAATTGTTCAGTTTCTTTTGGTGTACTTGGAAGAACCGTGATCTTAGATCGTGCTAGCCTACGGAAAATAATTGAGTCCCATATCGCGGTTGTACCGAGTGTGTCTTGATAGTTTACACCACCGAGATACGCCATAGTCAATACCAACGTAATAAGGCCAAGCTTCTCTTCCATACGTTCGATGAGCTCAACGTCTTTAATGTTGTAGTCAACAAACATTTGAAAGTCTGCATCATACAAGTCACGAAGTGTACCAACCTCAGAATAGTCGAGTTTCTTTTCACCAAGTACTACACTTGAAATATGATTCAACGAATACGATTCTTGATTACCATAAGTATATGCAAACTTCTTAAAGAGTTCCATATAGTCAAGGTGTTGAATACCCATGATGTCAAAAGCAATCTGCTGACGACCTTTGACAAAGATTTCTTTACGTTCGATCTTACGCCAAGGTGAGAGATTACGAACCTTTTCTTCGCCGAGTAAGAACGCCATTCGAGCTACCATGTAAGGAATATCGAAGAACCGAGTATTCCAACCAGTAATGATATCAGGTGTGTTGTCTGGTTCTGCCCAATAATCGATGAATGCAGAAAGCATTGAAGATTCTTCAGTGAACTGGCGATACTCGATTTTTAAATGCTTAAGCGCGGTGATTGCTTCATCGTAAGGTTTCATACCCCAAACACGATAAGTGTCATCTTTTGAGCTTTTGTAAGCAATCGTAAGAATCTGATTTACTGGATTGTCGACCTCAGGAAAGCCATCACCATACGCGGTTTCAATATCCAAAGAAGCAACATCGACCATGTTGCGATTGTAAACAATTTCATTGGGAAACTGATTCTGAATAAACGCAGGAATGTGACGAGTATTACCATAAAGGCAAAAGTCAGGAACACCTTTATAAGACTTTTCGAATTCCCTGACTTCTTTCATTGAGCCAAATTGTAAAGGCTCGACAGGTGTACCATCCAGAGCTTTCCAATCTGTAACTGCCTTTTGAGACTTAAGATAAAGCGTAGGCTTATACGCAATTCGATGGCTTATCTTTTTTCCCTCGTCGTCGTAACCTCGATATAGAAGTTTGTTACTTAATCGCTCGACACTAGTGTAAAATCCGGTTAAAATCATAATATAATTATACCATAAGATTTACGGTATGTACACTATATTTTTTCCCAATCTTCTCCTTTTATAGTTTTAATCTTCTTATTGCCGTCAAAGCCTTCTTTCTTAAAAGAAAACACACACAATTCTTCAAGTTTTCCATTCATTGTGCGGTAAGCTCCGTCGTAACCTTCTTTCAGCAAACGCAAGGTTTCCTCATCTCGGTATTGCCCAAATGGCAAATCTGTATCTTTTGAGAAGATGTCGTCTTTATCTAAATTGTATGCGTTCTTTAGTTTAATTTCAAACTTCTGTTTGTAACCTTTAGGCACTGCAAACTTAACGTCTTCTTCATTGCCGAAAAAATAAAAGCCTTTACCTGAAAAGCCATCATCGTTTTCACTTCCCTGCAATGTTTCTTTGAATGGTGGCTTAAAAGGTTTACGTGTACCGTGCCAACCTTCAATGAAAAGTTTTTTCCCTTTTGCTTCAAGTAAGTACTCACTGAATGATTGCATGTATCTATTTATAAAAAAAGTCCCCTTTACTTTAGGCGAAAGAGGGAAAGACCTTTAAATTAGAAGCTGAATGCTACACCAAAATCGGTAGTAGCTTCCCAAACTCCATCAGTACCATTAACAGCATCGCTATTAAGATAGTTAACAGTTACGAATACTGATACTGGACCTGTCGTAGAAATACGAGCAAATCCAAGAGTGTAATCGTAATCAGCTTGTGTTTCAAATGTTTGACCATACGCTGCTCCAATAGAAAGCGCAAAGGCTTTACCAGAATATAGAGCATACTCGCTTGAGAGTTCTGCACTATATGCGCTATCTTCATTTGCTGATGCTGCAACTACTGTGTCCAAACCAAAAAGGTTTAGACCATAAGCTGCTCCAACTTCAAACAAGCCTTCGCCAGCTTCAACAGCCCCAGTTGAATATTCGCCATAAACACCGAGCACACCAATAAAGGTGTTAAGTTCAGTGCCAACAGTTGCATAAACCTGATAGTCATCAGTGTTGACATATTCAAGATCACCTACAAGTGATAGGCCTCCGATAACACCTAAGTCTGTGCTTAGTTTTACGAATGCTGCATCATCTCCGGTATAAGCACCAGTGTCAATACGTTTTTCATATTGCCCCACTTCGCCTTGAACCTCCCAAGTCTTTGCGACTTCTTGGGCTTCGGCTTTAGCACCGAAGAAGAATGAGTATGCAACGTAAAGTACTACTGCACCTACGATGTATTTAATGATTGTTTTTTTATTCATATTTTTGTATGTATTAAATGACATGACGCCGCGAATGCACGACGCCATGTCTAGTTTGTTTTTTGTTATTCAGAAAGGAACTGAGGTGTCTCAGCGCCAATCGTGAAAGTTTTAGGCTTCTTTTCTTCTGGAATATTTTTTACCAGATAGACAGATAGAATACCATCAACAAGTGCAACAGATTCAACTTCAACATATTCACTTAATGTGAATTTTCTTTTGAATTTGCGTGTTGCAATACCCTTATGGATGTATTCTTTATTACCGTTCAGATCTACATCCTTAGATGCGATTGTGAGAACGTTTTCTTCTTGCTCAACGAATAAATCTTTTTCGTTGAAGCCCGCGACAGCAAGAGCAATTTCGTATTTGTCTTCGCCGTGATTCACAACATTGTGAGGTGGATAACCTTGTTGTTGTGATTGTAGTTTTTCGATACTATCAAACATAGTATCGAAACCGATTGTCCAGGATTGGCCTGGCCATGTGTATGTATTTGTCATTTTGTTTTCCTCCGTTAGGCAGGTTATGTGTTGTAAGACCCCGAAGGCATCTCATTCAAAGTAACAGCGTGTTACCTTAAAAGTTTATTTATACGATTACTCTTACACTTTTTGAGAATGTGTTATATTCTTTAAACGATAAAAGCTTTCGCGATGAAATTATTTCAAAAAAGGTTTTGGCTTCTGGCCCATTTAATTTATCGTATTTAAATGCGACTGAAGAATAAATTGGTCTATAGTGAAGTGTTCTATCTTTTGGTGTTAAAAGTAATTGCCCTGTTGTAACCATCTCAGCCTTTTTAGTATCACCTGTACGAATAGGATTCATGAAAATATCTTTATCTGGCGTTTGTGCTAAAGCGTCAATCGCGTCTGTTGCTAATTTAAAGTCAGGCTTCATAAATTCTGTTGCATACTTATAACGCATTTCAGAACTTTTTCGAGCATATTTTAATTTATCATCTTCAGGATCTTCCATATAACCAAGTTCTGGAATTAGTACACCATGATTTGTTCTTACGGAAATTTCATCATCTTTGAGTTTAACCAATTTGTGAATAAACTTTCGAGGGTTGTCTTTAGTAGCATCTTCTTTACGTACTAAAAAACCTCCTTCAATTAAATAACAATCTTTTTCATTGAAGACATAAGTACATCCTGAAAGTTCATGAGCGATTAAAATTTTAGCTGCAGCTTCAGGAGTTTTTTCTAAAAGCGCTTTACGAATAGCTTTACCGTCAGGAGAATAATAACCATCAGCATTCCTACGAGCTGATCGTTGGTTAGTAATTTTATCACCTTCTTTTTCATCACTCTTTACTGACAAAGATGCTGATAAAACGCAGACACCATACTCGTTTAATCCTTCTGTCCAACGACTCAATTTGTCATCGATATATAAGCGCTGTATTCCTTCGCGATTGTTTTGTACAATGTCAACTTCAGTTTGGTAATTCCTATCGCGATTTTTAATCCCGATCCAACCATGGTTTTTTAACCTTTTTACAGCTACTACACACATATAAATCTATTTATACGTTTATGCCTTTTTAACGTTACCAATTGAGTATTTAGATTCTAAACTCCACTCTTGTTTATCTTTGTGTGAAATAATTTTTATTTGACGTAAAGATGTTTTTGGTTCTGCCTGTGCTACATCGACTATGGTTAATAATCCCCAATCAGATAAAAGAGTTGTTATAGTGTTTCTGCGCGAAATATCATCTTCAGTAAAATTAGAAGGTTTTCCGTCAAGCATGAAAAGTTCTTTAAAGTGTACTATAAAATACCTACCTTGCTTGTGAAGAATATGACAGCTTTGAAATAAAGTGTTATGATCTTTTTTAGAAGATACTCCAATACGAGTAAGAGTTTCCTTAATTTTAAGAAAATCGTCAGGCTCATTTAGTAGTACCTCCAACATATCTGAAGGTGTCCATTCAACTGGTGTTTGCGTTTGCATAATTTATTCCATTGTAAAGAATTATTTATACTAATTGCAACTTACGCTTTATCTACCTCCTTTATCAAAAATATCATGTAACGATTTTATTTGTGATTTTGACATAATAGGATACACCGCTTCTGCTTTCTGTTTAGAATAATTGTAAGCTTTTTGAATCATTTTTATATCTTCACTGGATTTAGCCTTTTTACCCCACTTAGAAAATCTGCGGCCGTGAGTAACTATATTTTTATAGAAGTCGTATTGCATACGATGAGGTAAGTTGGCGTGTAAATTCATTTCATTAGCGAACAGAGCGGTGTCTTTAAAGTATGACAACCCTCGATTAATGATGAATGGAACATACTGTTTATCGGCCGAATCTGGATTCGACGATTCTAGCGAGTTGTCTGCTGTGCAATCACGCAAAAGGTGTTTACCTTTATTACCTTCGTTGATCGATTTAATAAAATCGAATGGGCTTAGCTTTTTTACTTCCATTCTGATGATGCCATGATTTCAGTTAGACACGCGACAGTGTTGAGTTCTTTATCAGCAACAAAGGCCGCTTTATATTGGTAATCAGCAAGGATAAGAATAATCGCAGGAATAGAATGCGGACTTGCAAACTCGTACAACGTATCGTAAATTCTGCGGAAAATAACAGATGAATCAACGTCTGCATTATTAGTTACCCAAGATCGCATACTTTTGAAGTCTTTACTCTTTAAGTAAGTGACTAGTGAAGCAATGTTTTGATCTGACAAGCCAATCAATACGTCTGAAGTGATTTCGCCTGAAGATGAATAACGTTGACACTCGTTAATTACACGGCGCCAATCTGGTGCATACCGCATGATCAATTCGGCGAGTATCTTATTATTATAATCAACACCTTCAGTTTCTAGAATAGTTTGCATTCTTTTCATGAACAAAGCGCACAATTCACCTAGCTGCTTTTTCGTTGTGTTGAATTCGATTACAGCACAGCGAGAGTGAAGAGGTTCAATAATACGATTCTTAAAATTACATGTAAGTATAAATCTACAATTAGAACTAAACTCTTCGATAAAGCCGCGTAACGCAGGTTGTGTTGATTGGGCATTTAGGTAATCAGCTTCGTCAAGGATAACGACTTTATAATTACCACCATTTAAAGAAACCGTAGACGCAAACTGTTTAATTTTAGAACGAAGTGTATCGATGTTACCTTCTTCAGAAGCGTTAATAAGTAAGCAATCTAAATCGAGTTCATTACACAAGGCACGAGCGACAGTTGTTTTACCTAAGCCTGCAGAGCCAGTAAGTAGCATATTGTGCATTTCACCAGTATCTACAACTTTTTGAAAAGTCTTTTTTAGACTTGTTGGAAGAATACAATCTTCAATAGTTTGAGGTCTATACTTCTCGACCCACAAGAATTCGTTTTGTTTTGTCATAATATAATTATACCTTAAGATCAAAGGTATGTAAATCAAAAGTGTTGAGTAGTTTTTTTCAAAACCGACATACTCAGGTCGTGGCTTTCAACTACTCAGAGGTTTCCTCAGTCACTTCTGCGCCATCAGTAGTTGCTTCATTTGCGGCATCTTCCTCGCCGGCTTTTTCTTCTTTCG
>Ga0209830_10003390_pt1 | contig 12216 bp, 8 predicted proteins | sample ArcticOcean_MG_C_12_FD_187439 | JGI IMG/M metagenome (GOLD analysis project Ga0209830, IMG submission 187439) | Marine microbial communities from western Arctic Ocean - ArcticOcean_MG_CB8_130 (SPAdes) (version 2) | ecosystem: Environmental > Aquatic > Marine > Oceanic | place: Arctic Ocean...
TTATTATTATTATTATTATTACTGCTTCACATCTATCAACGTTCACACGAACACGCAGAGAGTTCTACTATTATTATTATTATTATACCTCCTCACTCGCTTCGCTCGCTCTCTTTCGCTCTTTCTTTCTCGCGTTGAATAGAAAACTTCTCTTACTGCAAGGACAAACGGGATAATCCTGCCAAACATCTTTTACCGAAATCGTCTTTATTCTCTAGCGATTTATCTTCGCGTTCGTGCCATTTCAAGCGCGTTTCTTCGAATAACTCGTTGTCTAATTCTTGGAGCATCTTTCTAACGTTTATTGTTAAGCCGTTAACGGATGCGTTCCAGTGCGTCATCGCGGTCTTTTCTAAACTTCCAAACACGACTGGTACGATCACGTGTCTGTTTTGAGCGACTAAATTGACGATATAATCGTTGTTCCATAAGAAAAGCGCTCTTTCCGAAACTTGGAAATGACTCGATTCTACGCATCGAGATATTTGCTGAAACAAAGGAACCATAGTCTTAGTGAACTCTTGCGGCTGCGTTAATTCTAAAACCTCCTCAAGCTCGCCTAAAAACAAAACCTCCTTTTGCGAATTCGTTACTGGCCAATATTTCAATAATCCTTTCAACACTGGATCTGCCAAACGCGGATCTTTCTCCACAAATTGCGTCACGCAATACAACAATTGCTGATGATACATTGCCATGCACTTTGGTTTATGCAAAGGTAACAAAGCTCTGACGAGAAACTTTTTATGCTCCTCCTTCAAAGGTAACGCAAAGCCGTTTATGATAGATCCAAGAATCTCGAGTAATTCCGCGATGCCGTTATGCTTTTCCGTTTCGTAAATGAATCTAAAGAAAATGTTATTAATCGCTTTTCGAATGAACGGTCTGTGCACCATGAATTTCCCATAAATTCGATGCAAAATCGTCTTCAAATAATCTCTCTCTCTCGGGTCTTCAGAGTCGAACAATTCTAAAAGTTTCAAAACGAACGAGTTGTCCACGTATTTTTTCCCAATCTTCGCGTCGACTTCGTTCGATACGACGCATCGCAATAAGAACTCGTACACGATTTGAAGATGTGGCCAAGAAGCTTCTAACTTTGGTTCCTCCTCTTCTGGATCGAAATGTTCCCCAGCCGCGTTTCCGGTCTGTTCCGAGCTCCTCGGCGGTAACGCTCGAAACAGATTGCATTGGAGCATGTACATAACGTCGTCGAATACTTTATCGGTGAATTTCGCCGCGTTATCCTGATTCACGTAATCCCCGAGCTCTAACAAAGTCTGCCTCTTAATCTCCTTCTCTCTCACGTGCGACGCGGCGTCCGTGAAATCGAACACGTACGAACAGAGCTGTAGTTTTTTGCAAAACAAACTCTGTCGATCTTGCGCCGGCACGTCCCTGAACAAGTACAAAGGTCTGTTCTTATCGTACAACTCCTCCATCGTCCCAATCGTTTTCTTCTTATTAGTAGTATTAGTAGTAGTAGTAGTAGTATTCATTGCGACGATATTTTGTTGTTGTTGTTGTTGTTGTTGATTCGATGACGACGGTGACCCGTTTCCTCTCGCATATAAACTATTCGTACTCGTCAACGCCGCATCGACTGGTTCATCGTCGCCTTCTTCGCTTTGTTTTCTTCCATCAACGGACGCGGTCGTTGACGAGTTTTGACTCTGATTCTTTCTGCCAACCATCGCGAGTTGCTTCTTCACGTTCTTTAACATCTCTCGAACACACACACACAACACACTACTTCTCGAATCCGCTCGTTTAGGCTCTCTCTCTGTGTTTGATCGTCTGTGTAATCGTTCTTAATAAGCTCTCTCGTTTATTATTTTTTTGACGAGCTATACTAATTAATGAATACGATGAACCAAGTAAGTTCTCAATCTCGCTTTGGTCTTATTCGCAGAGTCTTTCACTGAAAGCTCTCTGGCTGTTAAATATTCAATGAAGAATATACTGTTTAAGTGTACTCACGAAAGTACTTCAAACAGATTTCGCGAATTGACTCGTGTTTGTGATAGTACTCTGAGTCGTTCTTAAGCTCTCTCGTTTATTATTTTTTTGACGAGCGACTAATTAATGATTACAAAGTTCTAATCTTGGTCTGATGGGAAGTCACGTTAAAACCTCATTTAGGGTTTCATTTCTTAAAAATACTAGAAAAATACGACTCCATAACGCGCTAAGACATCGATCTTATTTTTGATTCTCAAGATTTTATTGCATCGACAGATAGCCTCGATTGTTTTTCTTTGTCTTAACGTATCAATATCGACAATAGGCGTACTTTCGATGTTGTTTTGATTAGGTTTTGTGAGTTCTCAATCTCGGTCTTAATCCCTGATCATCTGCTGATCAACTGATTTGATTTAAAGTGCTTTAGAGTAACTGCTTTTGATGAAAGATTTTCTCTGCGTCTTCTGATTGAACCTCTCTGCTCGCTCTCTGCTCTCTGCTCTGCTCCTACTCTGCTCCTGCTCCTGCTTCTTGGTAAAGAGAAAAAACGCGCTCGATGTTTTAGTGTTAACAGAAACAGAGAGAGATCAAGAGAGATTTCCTTAAAGTTTGACCAATATCGATACAACGATATATTAAATAATAAAGTTTTTTTAAGCGCGCTGCATAAATAATGAGCAGGAGAACGAAAAACAATCGTCGTCGTAACGATGATAGTAACAGTAATAATAAAAGAGATATGTTTCTCTCACCAGTGCTCGTGAAAGGGTGTTTGTTCATTAACAGCGGTGGTTTACGGTCGCCGACGACTGGTCTTTTTTCGTACAGTCAAAGAGATAAAGAGACGAGACAGACTTCGTTGACCGAAGAAGAAGAAGAGGAAGAAGAAGAGGAAGAAGAAGAGGAATCAGCGAGCACGTCGGAAGATAACGATGATGAAGATGAAGACGACGGAGAGGAAGAAGAGATTCGTTTGGAAGAATCGTACGCGAACGCAAAAGTATTCTCGATTTTGAACGCCGCGAACTATTTCGACGATAGCGTCGAAAACGGTAATAGCAGTAGTAACGACGAAGACGAAGACGAACAACGACAACTCGCTAAACTACCACCACCACCACGACGAAGAAGAAAAAGAAAACACGAAGAAGAAGAAGAAATTATGAGAAATTATGATCAACAAGGCGAAATACGTAGAAACTTCTCTGCGCACGAAGCGGCGGCGCTCGTTCACATGAGAGGAAACTCTTCGAGAGAAAACGCCGCAAGTTTTCGAGTGATCGTTCTCACGAAAGATGGGAAAACTACAGATGGTCAAAAATGGCGCAAGTATGGACAGAAATTCGTCAAAGGAAGCAAGTATCCTCGTAGCTATTACAAATGTACGACTATCGAAGCGATGAATATTCAAAAGCACGTAGAAGAAATGGACGGAGGTGGAATATTGGTCACGTTTCATTCGCCACAAGAGAACATAGCCAGAGCCTTGGGGAAGAAAATATCTGGTAGCGTAGTATTAATGCCAGGAGAGGGTTTCGTGTAATTTTTGTTATGGAATTTATTAATTTATTATACTAATATGTGTGTGTGTGTGTGTGATCATGAAAATTAAAAAGCTGCGAAAGTCTCTACCATTTAGATTTCGAGTCGCTGCGAGCTGAAGGAGGCGGTCTACGATCACGGTCGTCCGGTCTACGATCACGGTCGTCCGGTCTACGATCACGGTCGTCCGGTCTACGATCACGGTCGTCAGGTCTACGATCACGGTCGTCAGGTCTACGATCACGGTCGTCAGGTCTACGATCACGGTCGTCAGGTCTACGATCACGGTCACGGTCGTCCATGCGTCGATCTCCAAAACCTCTACTTGGCGGACGGTCTTCTCTCGGTCGACCTCCTCCTCCTCCTCCCCATTTGTTGTCATCTCCACGACTTGGTGGACGATCGTCTCTCGGTCGACCACCACTTTCTCTATCGCCACCACCCCATCGGTCGCCGCCGCCGCCTCTATCATCTCGACGATCGTCATCTCTTCTACCTCCTCTGTCTCCGCCTCTGTCTCCACCTCTGCCTCCCCATCCGCCTTCGTCTCTATCGTCTCTTCGGCGCTCTTCGCGAAGATGTGGTGGCACAAAGCCCCCACTGCTTCTTTCTGAATCAGCAGCGGCTGCAGCAGGACCTCGGCTCGATGGTCTTCGGGCTTCTTCGACTTCCATGTCAGCCTCGTGTTTCTTTCGCTCCAAAGCTTCGGCTTTATCCTTCGCTTCCAATTCCAATTCTTGAAGAAGTCGAATATACGCCTTCCTGCGCTTGATCACGCGCTCAGCCTTGCGTTGCTTCTTAGCTTCTTCTAATTTGCGTTCTTGTTCGGCCTGCGCAGCTGCAAATTCATCCGCGCGTCTCAACATGATTGCAGACTTGAAAGCAGCTTGCGCATCCATCATTTTTTGCAAGCGTTTCTTCTCAACAATGTCTAGTTCCCACTTCACTTTAGTTTTCTCGGTTAACAATTTTTGCTGAGAGTGGAAGAACTTTTCGTCGTCGACTTGACGTCCTTGGTAAGCTTGCTCGATTAACGGGACCATTTCCTCACGCTTTGCGCGCTCGAAGTGATCCATAGTCTTGGCGAGCTTTAACAATTTCTTTTCCATTTCTTGACGCTCGGAAATTTGTTCCTTGATGGCAGTCTCCATTAAAATTCTCTTGTCCAAAGTTTGCCCTTCTTCCAACTTTATGACAATCTTCTTTCCCTTTTTCTTTTCTTGTTCGGCGAGTAAGGCTAAAGCTTCCTCATTTTCCTTTTCTTCCATTTCGGCGCGAATGCGTTTTTCTTCTCTTTGACGAGACTCGACTTCGAGGCGTTTTGCCTCTGCAGCTTCGTGCGAGCGCTGCGCTGCCAAACGTCTCTCTTCCTCTTCCTTTTCTTGTTCGGCGAGTAAACGTTCAGCCTCTTCCTTGCGTCTTTCGATGATTTGTTTTCTCGCCAACGCTCTTCGGTGTTCTTCCTCAACCGCGTTTCGAATGGCTTCTGCGTTTTCTAAACGTTTTCGTTTCATAGAGTCAAAATTTGAAGCCGCCGTCGTCGAAGGCGTCAACTCCCGACAAGCATCTCTGAGCGTCGTTGCAACTCGAACGAGATAATCGTCAACGGAATCTTCTTGGATGTTATCGCCAACGAAAAGAACCATTTTTTGCTGATGATCAATACGTAAAGATAAATAGCCAGCTTTCACGGCTCGAACGAGAATCATTTCAACTTGGTAATACGGAAGAAAAGGAACCAAAGATTTGACCTTTTCGAGCTTTAAAGTTTTATAAACCATCGATTGTTGCGAGAACATTTTCAAAACCGAATAACTTTTCAACAGCGGAATGAAATCAACGACTTCGATCGATTGCACGGACGCTTCCGCGGAGAGTTTAAACGAAACTGATTCCAAAGCTTTGATTTTTGACTCAGCTTTTAAGCACAAATCGAGCGGATGGAAGCCACTTTCCAAGAGGTTGAACAAATCTTTCACTTCGTTCGCGCAGTTCTCAATCATTCCCGAGCGTTTGATTTCTTTTATCAAAAGTTCTCGAGACATGATGTTTTTAGCTTCTTGCATGTTTTCCAACTGGTACCCTAACAACGAAGCCAAGCGCGCATCGCGTTCATGACTCGCATCTGCATCCATATTTCCTATAGGCTGTTTTTCGTACGGTGGAATGCATAGGGCGGATAAAACAACACCCGATGCTAGAGATTTCAAATCATCGTCGGACAAGTTTTTCAAATACCCTTTCGATAAGTTGTACAATTTAATCCACGCATATGCGTTGCAGAGGTAATTTTGTGAAATGAAAAACACTTTAGTCAAAGCCGCGAAATATGACGCCATTAATGTCGGTCTAGGCGATCGTTTCAAAACAAACATCAACCCGTGAATATCTTCAACCGATCGAAACGCCTCGTTCCACATTCCCAATTTCGCGCTCGCGTCTAATTGCTGAAAACGGACATCTAACAAAATATCTTGCGTCTCTCGCGAATTTAAATCTGGACGATCGCGTTGGTCTTTATATTTTAACAAGTTATTAAGATGCGCTCGCAAGGTTTCGCATACTTTTCTGAATTCGGACTTTCGTTCATATTTAACGCAAAACTGAAACGCTTCGTTCGAAACCATTTGATACAAGGCTTCCATTTTATTATTGTTCCTGAGAACCTCCAAAATGTTCCTATAGGTCTCCCATAAAAACTTAAACCAAGGCGTCGGCGACTCTTTCTCTCCATCCTCCTCTAACTCAGCCGCCGTCATCGAATACGCCTTTAACATCACTTGCTCTGGCGTATGCTCCAACTCTAAATCTGCAATTTTCATTAACTCATCAGTCTTCCCACCAGCTTTAACGATTGCATCTTCCACTTTCACTGTGGCCAAATGTAAGAATTTCTTCACCACTTCCTCTAAAGACTGTACGTTTACTTGTTGACACGCGATGCGGTATTGCATTAAACCATCTTTTGCTAACTGCCCTTTTTTCAAATCCACGCATAGTTCCACGTATTTGAACATGATCTCTTCCAACGGTTTCGACCAAGTCCGGTGTCTTCGAGACGTTATGACTTCGTGTAACGCGTTCAACGCCGACGTAGGTTGTCCAACATTAATCAGTTCCTCCTATAAGAATTGAATTCAGGAAATAGAACGAAGGCGGTTAATATATATAAAGAGAGAGGGACAAAAGAACGAAGAGATTAACATAGACTTCGTACGGTCCTTGATATTCTCGCGACTATATTCCGTTTCAGATACAGAAGATGAACGATGAAGACGACGTCGATGCGGCTCTCTGTCTCTCGATCTCGCTCTTTTAGGCGAGAGGGTACGCGCAGCAGAAAACGAACGAGACGTAAAATAAATGTAAAAAACGTACCGCTCTTTTCAACGCGTTCTCTGGTTTAGAAATCGTTCCCATATACGGTGCCATCGCGATTCGATTCAACGCGAATCCGATTTCAAATTATTCGTTTGAAATTCGCGCCTTGAGAGAGCGAGTGCGTTTCCGCTCGTGGAGCAGCGCGTTTTTTTGAAAGGGCTTTCGAGAACGAATTCGCCATGAGCAGGAAAGAAGTTTTAGTCGAGCTCTGTTTTTGACCGAGGTTTGACCCCTCTGTACCCTCCCTTGTCTTTTTTGACCGAGGTTTGACCCCTCTATACCCTCCCTTGTCTTTTTTGACCGAAGTCTGACCCCTCTCTATACCCTCCCTTGTCTTTTTTTGACCAAAGTTTGACCCCCAACACTGTTCGTTCTGACCGCTTCCCAAACCCTAAAATTGCCTAACAGCTAACACCCCTCAGCCCTCACTCTGCGGTCTTAGCAAAACAGGCTCAGAACGACTTCATCACTGATGCTCGTCATAAAAGAAGTCACACGACTGCGCTAACGAAACGCTCACTAAAGGTCACAGTAAAGTTCACAGAACGCAGAGAGCCGTTAAAATACGCGTTCATAGAGACTGCAAACACGCGGAGACGTCATCGTTAAAGTCCTCTTTTTCTTTCGCTTTGAAACGTATCGTACTTAAAGTGATCAAAAAGGAACAAAGGAACGATCAGAGAGAAGTAAAACTTTCGGAAGAAGACGAATCGACTGGGCGGAAAAAGGAGCTAAAGATAGAGCGCGCGTTTACGTTCTGTTTTGTCATCGCATTGAATCAAATTATATACACACACCGATACTACTACTGAGATAATATAAAAATAATACGAGATTAGTACTAACAATGGGCAGAAGTGCGTCAGATTTCGCTGATAAGCGAGAGGTGTACTTGAAATACTTACCCGCGTCGGCGACTGACGAACAGTTGAGGGAGTTATTCTCGAAACATGGCGAGATAACGCGAATATGGCACGGGCGAAACAAGGAAACGGGAGAATCGAAAGGGTTCGCCTTTATAACGTTCAAGAGGAAAGATGACGCAAGGAACGTCGTGAGACTGTGTAATCAACATCCACACAATTTCCTCGACGGGAAACATATTGAAATAAGTCACGCGAAACCATGGACTGAACATACGGCGAAAACGCACGCTGGCCTAAAGAACTTGGAGCTCACAGAGAACGGCGGTGTTGGGAAGAAGAAGGCGCAGGGACATAAACATAAACTGGGCGCGAAAGCGAGGAAACGCGCGAAAGCGAGGGCCACGAAAGAAGGCGCATCAGAAGAAAAATAAATATTAACAGATAGAGAATAAATTAATGATAAGAATAGAGAACGTAAACCGCGAGCGCGCGCGTTCTTGAGACGACGACGTCAGAGAGAGAGAGAGAGAGAACGAAGAAAACGACCCCGTTCTCCGCGCTTGCGAAGTAGTAGTTAGCAGTAGTAGTAGTAGTAAGAAGAAGAAGAAGAAGTAAGAGAGAGAGATCACCGATCACCACTTTATTGTTTCATCTCTTTCCCTTCTTCCTACATCGCATTGTAATGAATAATTGTATTAATACGTAGTTGCGTTAACAGTAAATCATCAGGGAAGTATTAAAAAATCAAAAAGAGCTCTCTCATCTTGCAGTCGAAATCACGACATAATTAAACAGTAGAGAACTACGTGATAAGAAAATAAGGAAGAAACATACACGGCGAGCATACATTATCAATGGGCATTCTCGAGAAAATCGCAGACGTCGAGAAAGAAATGTCTCGCACGCAAAAGAACAAGGCCACTGAGTCACATTTAGGCACTCTTAAGGCGAAGCTAGCGAGCACTCTTAAGGCGAAGCTAGCGAAGTTAAAAAGGGAGCTCTTGGAACCTAAGCAACAGAATGGATCAAATCAAGATCGCGCGTTCGAGGTGAACAGATTCGGCCACGGAAGAGTGGCTTTGATTGGATTCCCTAGCGTCGGCAAATCGACCTTGTTATCGGAATTAACGACGACGGAATCCGAGGTCGCGTCGTACGAATTCACGACCTTGACGTGTATACCTGGCGTGATACATTACAACGACGCGAAGATACAGTTGTTAGATTTACCTGGGATAATCGAAGGCGCTTCGGAAGGGAAAGGACGCGGAAGACAAGTCATCGCGGTCGCGAAATCGTCGGATTTGATATTGATGGTCTTGGACGCAATGAAGAGCGAAGCCGCGAATTCTCGTTACGCGCATAAGGAGATCTTAACGAGGGAATTAGAAAACGTAGGTTTAAGATTGAATCAAACGGCGCCGAGAATTTATGTGAAGAAGAAGAAATCGGGCGGCGTTCAAGTTAGCGATACCGTTCCTGGCGGCTTAACGAGAATAGATCGAAAATCGATTTTGAACGTATTACACGAGTATAAAATTAACCATTGCGAGGTCATCTTCCGCGAAGACTGTAACGTCGATCAGTTCATCGATGTCTTAGAAGGGAATAGAAAATACGTTCGATGTTTATATGTCTATAATAAAGTAGACGCGTTAACGATTGAAGAAGTTGATAGATTAAGTAGACGACCGGATTCGATTTGCATTTCGTGCACGAAACAATTAGGGTACGAACGATTACTGAAAAGAATCTGGGATGCGATGGCATTAATACGAGTGTATGCGAAGAAAATGGGCGAGAAACCGGATTTCATTGAACCAGTCGTTCTCTCGGACGCTCGTGGTGGAATTACAATGAATCAGTTCGCGTTGCAATTACACGCGGACTTGCCGAAGCAACTCAAATACGCTCTAGTGTGGGGATATAGCTCTAAACATATGGGTCAAAGAGTTGGTTTAAAGCACAAACTAGCCGACGAAGACGTAGTTCAAGTAGTAAAAGGAACTGCGCATTTAGACGAAGGTATTGGGAGATTTTCCCAAACTAAGAGAGACGAACCTGCTCGACTAGCCGACCGCGTAAAGAAAAAGAAGTTAGTCAGTTAATTCTAATTAGTTACTTCTGGTACTATTCTATTCTAGTCATAGCGATTGTTTTTTATTATATGCTCGTAAGTTTGAAGAGAACTCGCATATCGCACGGTTCATCTTTCGTATAAAATCGAGGCTTCAAGCATTTCACGCGTTGGTCTGAACCAATCACTTCACATCGCAAGAAATCAGAAGTACTGAGAAGGAACTCATATAACGCTTTAATTTCATGACATTCATATTCGGGATAGTTTATCAATTCATCGAACTCGATATATAATGGAAAACGTCCTCTCCGAAACGGTTCGTTATTTCTTAAACATTCGCCGAGAGCGTCCAGTACAGTCTTCGCGGATGAATACAAATCGGAGTCTACGTGTACTAAAGCTATAACAGTCGTCTTCTTTATCATATTTCTAAAAAATGGATCGACCGTATCATTGAACCATCCTTTTACTATCCGCGCGCCTTCGACGGTTGGAATCTTCTCCTCTCCAAGCGCAAACCATCCTTTCCCTCGTCCGTTGTACCAATCCGTCGGAAGCCCTTCGAATGAATCGAACCCATAAACCTCTCTCCTATGATTACTGTTATTATCATCACGAACGATGAAGTTTTCAACGATTTGCCTTAATGTTCCCCCTGTGTAACACCCGAACTCTAACGCCAGCATCTGCTTCACCTCAAAATCATCGTAAACATCATCATCTTTTTTTTTCTGAAAACGTAATTCGTTAATAAGTCTCAACGCGAACAGTAAAGGTGGTTCTTTCAAGTCACGCGATGGGTGCCGAAGTTTTGATAAAACTGATTCAATGAATTCGTTCAAGGTATCTCTCTTCTTTGCATTCACTAGTACGAAGAAATCGTCGTCGTTGACTACGTTTTTATTGTCTTCGTTGCTGCGGTCGAGCATTATTGTTTTGGAGAGTACTAACTGATTTACAAACGAAGTGAACACCGACTATTGTGGACGAGTCGTCGCGACGCGTAGAGTTAAATTTATTGACGAGAACGAGAGTTTTTATGTTTTAAGATAACAAACAGGACGATTTCGTCTGCGCCTTTGCGTTAAGAAAGCTTTGCTTCCCTCGTTGCGTGGGCCTGAACTGAACGAGCACGCGTAGGGGACATATCTCGTCCGGTTGATAAAAGCGAAGAGGTTCGCCGATATCGTCCCTTCCATCTTTACCGATAACGACGCACTCGAGGAAGTCGTTAGAATCTTTCAAGAATTCATAGAGAGCCTTGATTTCGTGTTGTTGATACGTTGGGTAATCGATCAGTTCATCGAATGCGACGAATAAAGGCGTATTTCCGCTCATGAAAGCTTCGTTACGGCGCAAGAAATTCGCCAAATCAACGTTCAAAACCTCTCTCGTGGATGAATACAAATCGCAATCGATATGTATCAATAACAACTCGGTGGTGTTTTCACCAACTTCTTCTTTTGCAATTTCCTGGAAGAACTCTTTAACTGTATCGTTATACATTCCTTTCTTGATTTGCACGTTTTGCGCGTTTGAGATATCCGACGGAATATCTCCGTGTTGCGTGAAAGCGCCTTTGCCCCAAGAATTTGGAATCCAGTCCTTTCAATAAGAAATTAAAGTGATATCAGTGATAGCTAGACGGCTAGTCTAGTCCGCTCGGTCTCGTCGAGAGTGATTATTAGCATACGAACGAAACGAACAGAAAAATAATACCTCTGGCAATCCTTCGAACGAGTCAAACCCGTACAAAAGAACGTTTTGATTATCTGAGCAATAAGGAAACTGCTCGATCAATCGTCGCATCGTCCCACCGGCGCCGACTCCAAACTCCAAGATTAATCTCTTCCCGTTCTTCTTCAAACTCTTCTCTCGCTCGGTCTTCTCCAACGCTTTTTCCCTCGTTTTTATTGCGTCAACTGCGTATAACAAAGGCGGTCGATGTAAGTGTAACGATATTAAATTCGTATGCACTTCGTCGATGAACTTCTCTAACGACTTCGTTCTTGGGAGTTTTATGACCGCTTCTTCGTTATTGATCATCTCGTGTCGCGCGTGCACGGTGTGCGAGTGAGCAGATATTTTTGTGTCGCGTATTTTTTCCCGATTTCCCTTTAAAGTTGCCTGCTTTAGCTCTGTCGCACTTGTAGCAAACATTATAGCAGCGCGCTCTGTTTTCAAACAGCACAATCGGGCAGCATCCATCGTAAGCACTCTTTCTCTAAACCCCTATTGCACCCGCATACTTTGCACAAAGCTTACCCGGATACCCCCGCACTGCCTTGAACAGCTAACCCATCAAAATCAGCAGGCAAAGCTGTCATAGTTGTGCACCCCTATTACAGCCCTATTACAGCCCTATTACAGCCCTATTACAGCCCT
>Ga0209830_10003398_pt1 | contig 12204 bp, 8 predicted proteins | sample ArcticOcean_MG_C_12_FD_187439 | JGI IMG/M metagenome (GOLD analysis project Ga0209830, IMG submission 187439) | Marine microbial communities from western Arctic Ocean - ArcticOcean_MG_CB8_130 (SPAdes) (version 2) | ecosystem: Environmental > Aquatic > Marine > Oceanic | place: Arctic Ocean...
TTTAAAATACTATTTAATTTATTCACTCATCTAATTTAAGTATTCCTGAATTAAAAAAAGAAGATATACCTATGGTAAAAAATAAAAACGTCCCTAAAGTTAATTAGAGACGTTAGAATTTAAAAATATTTTTTGATTTAATAGTTTTAGCTAAAAACTCAGGTCATTATAGTGAACGTGAAATTCATTTCTTTTATGACATTTGGGATGCTACTAGACTTAAACAATTAGAGGAAAAATATAAGGGGAATAAATGATTTATCTCGGTAGTATTTACGCAAATTTTGTGCAAATGGTAAAAAGAAAAAGGGAGTAAAAACTCCCTATTTCCTCTGGTGATCGCGACACGATTCGAACGTGTGACCGTCTGCTTAGAAGGCAGATGCTCTATCCAGCTGAGCTACGCGACCTTTTTAACGAGTGCAAATGTAAATAAATATGTTTAATTCACGTATTTAATATTTGTGATTTATTTACACATATGTATATAATATTTTATATTTTAAAGAAAATTATATTTAAACACTTTTATTTAATGTATTATATAGGTTATGATTTAGGTAGTTCATCTTTAAAAATAGCTTTGGTTTACTCTGAATCAGGAAAAAAAATAGATATAATTAATGAGCCTTCAACCGAAATGGAAATTATTTCTTTAAACCCAGGTTGGGCTGAGCAAGATCCTGATTTTTGGTGGAAATGTTTATGCACAGGAACAAAAAGAATTATCGATAAAAACAATATAAATTCATCTCAAATACTAGGAATAGGAATTTCTTATCAAATGCATGGTCTTGTTTTAGTTGATAAGGTTGGGAATAGTTTAAGAAAATCTATTATATGGTGTGACAGCAGAGCTGTAGAAATTGGAAACAAAGCTTATGATTATTTAGGAAATGACAAGTGCGAATCTCATTTATTAAATTCTCCAGGAAATTTCACTGCATCTAAACTAGCATGGGTTAAGTTAAATGAACCTGACATTTATAATAAGATAGATAAATTCATGCTTCCTGGAGATTATTTAGCTTATAAATTAACAGGTGAGATTAATACTACAATTGGAGGATTGTCCGAAGGAATGTTTTGGGATTTTAAAGATAATAATATTGCTAATTGGTTTTTAGAATATTTTGACATAGACCCATCTTTAGTACCTGACATAATAGACAATTTTACAAATCAAGGAATTGTAAATGGATTAGCTTCTGAGCAATCGAATCTACCTAAAGGGATACCAATCATGTATAGAGCAGGCGATCAGCCAAACAATGCTTTTTCTCTTAATGTACTAAATTCAGGAGAAGTTGCAGCTAGTGGAGGGACTTCGGGAGTTTTATATGCTATAACAGATCAAGTTATTTCTAAAGTATCTTTAAAGATTAATAGCTTTGCACATGTTAATTATTCTATAAAAAATCCAATTATTGGTAAGTTGCTTTGCATTAATGGAGCTGGTATTCAGTATAAAAAATTAAAAAACTCAACTAATTCAAAATCTTATAACTTAATGAACCAGAAAGCCTCATCTATCAATGTAGGTAGTTCAGGTTTAGTTGTACTGCCTTTTGGAAATGGAGCTGAAAGAATGTTTAATAATAAAGATATTGGATCTCATATTATAAACTATGATTCCACTATTCATAGTAATGATCATCTTTTTAGGGCTACTTTAGAAGGGATTGCCTTTTCTTTTGTGTATGGGATGGAACTTTTAAAAAATGACAATTTGATTCCTTCATTAATAAGAGCAGATAATGACAATTTATTTCAATCTGAAGTATTTTCAACTACTATTTCAACACTTCTAAAGAATGAAATAGAAATTCATAATGTTTCAGGTGCTTATGGAGCAGCTAGGTCAGTAGGGGTTAAAAATCAGGATTTTAAATCCTATAGTAAAGAATTTTCAAAGGGTGACTATATTAAATCTTTTGAGCCAGAAAGTAAATGTCAAAAATATATTGATGCTTATAATACTTGGAAAGAAAAATTAGAAAGAAAAATTTAAAACGTATAAAATGGTAACTATTGGAAACAAGGAATATTTTAAAGGAATTGGTGAAATAAAGTTTGAAGGAAAGGATTCTAAAAACCCTTTATCTTTTAAATATTATAATCCAGATCAATTAGTTGCTGGTAAATCTATGCGTGATCATTTTAAATTTGCTATCGCTTATTGGCATTCTTTTGGGGGAAAAGGCACTGATCCTTTTGGTGCTGAAACACAAAATTTTTCATGGGACAAATCACAAAATCCTATTCAAGCTGCAAAAGATAAAGCTGATGCTGCTTTTGAATTTATTAGTAAAATGGGATTTGATTATTTCTGTTTCCATGATTTTGATTTAATTCAAGAAGCAAATTCATTTTCTGAATCAGAACATAGACTTAAGTTAATAACAGAGTATGTTAAAGAAAAAAAAATAACTTCAGGAATTAAATTACTTTGGGGAACAGCTAATTGTTTTTCGAATCCACGCTATATGAATGGTGCAGCAACAAACCCAGAGTTTGATATTCTAGCAAGGGCAGGAGGTCAGGTTAAACTAGCTTTAGATGCTACAATAGCATTAGATGGTGAAAATTATGTTTTTTGGGGAGGAAGAGAGGGGTATATGTCATTGCTAAATACAGATATGAAACGAGAGTTAGATCATATGGCGGAATTTTTAAAAATTTCCAGAGATTATGCCAGAAGTAAAGGGTTTATAGGAACTTTTTTTATTGAACCTAAACCTATGGAACCAACTAAACATCAATATGATTTTGATACAGCAACTGCAATAGGTTTTTTGAAAGAATATAATTTAGATAAAGATTTTAAAATTAATATAGAAGTTAATCATGCTACACTAGCAAATCATACCTTTCAACATGAACTTACAGTTGCTGCTAAGTCAGGAATGCTAGGTAGTATAGATGCTAATAGAGGAGATTACCAAAATGGATGGGATACAGATCAGTTTCCAATAAATATTCAAGAAACTACGGAGGCAATGTTAGTACTATTAAAATCAGGTGGTCTTCAAGGTGGAGGAGTAAATTTTGATGCTAAATTGAGGAGAAATTCAACTGATCAAGAAGATTTGTTTATTGCTCATATTGGAGGAGCTGATACTTTTGCTAGATCATTATTGATTGCTAATAACCTATTGTCTAATTCCCCATATAAAGATTTTATTTCAAAGAGATATGAGTCTTTTGATACAGGTTTTGGTAGAGATTTTGAAAAAGGAAAGATTGAATTGCAAGATCTTTATAAAATAGCTAAAAAAAATGGCGAGTTAAAATTAAAAAGTGGGAAGCAGGAATTTTTAGAAAATTTATTATTTAATTACGTAAAATAACAAAGTGAATTAATTAGTTTATTTTTAAAAATAAATTAATTTAAAATCAAATATTCATACAATGGTAAAATCAGGATTTTCATTGAATTATGCGGAAATATTATTATTGGTCATTCCTAGCTTTATGATTTTGATTTTAGTTGAGATTCTATATGGACATTATACTAAAAAACAAACTCATTCATTTATGGATACTCTTTCTAGTTTAAGCTCTGGAATGACTAATATCCTTAAAGATTCTTTAGGTTTAGTTTTAATAATTGTTTCTTATCCATATATTCTTGAAAGTATTGCTATTGTTAATTTGGAATCAAGTCTAACATTATATTTAGTCGCTTTTATATGTGTGGATTTTGCTAGTTATTGGAATCATAGGCTTAATCATAAGGTTAATATTTTCTGGAACAGACACGTAATACATCACAGTAGTGAAGAATTTAATTTGGCATGTGCTTTAAGACAAAGTATTTCATCTTGGATAGGATTTGGCGCTTTATTTTTAATTCCTGCAGCTCTATTTGGCGTTCCTGCTAATATTATTGCATTACTCGCTCCACTTCATTTATTTGCCCAATTCTGGTATCACACTCAGCATATAGGAAAACTAGGTTTTTTAGAATACATAATAGTAACTCCCTCACAGCATCGAGTTCACCATGCTATTAACTCAATTTATATTGATAAAAATTTATCAGCTATTTTTTGTATTTGGGATCGTATTTTTGGGACTTTTCAAGAGGAATTAGATGAAGAGCCTCCGGTTTATGGTGTTTTAAAACCTGTAAATAGCTGGAATCCTATTTTAATAAATTTTCAACATGCATGGAATGTTATTCAAGATGCATATAACACTAATAATTTTATAGATAAACTAAGAGTCTGGTTCATGCCTACGGGATGGAGGCCTGCAGATGTAATTGATAAGTTTCCAAGACCCATTACTGAAGACATCATTAGTAGAGTGAAATATAACCCTCATTATTCACCATTATTAAAAGGAATTGCTCTTTTTCATTTTATTTCTATAAATCTTTTACTTACTTTATTTTTATATAATTTTTCAGATTTAAGTAATGAATTTAGATTAACTTATGGTTTCATTATAGCCATATCAATTTTTGGTTTCACTTCTTTAATGGATTTTCACTCATGGGCACCATTTTTTGAAGTTTTCAGATCGATGCTTACAGTTATTATTCTTTATTCATTTAGTGATCATGCTTTATTTATTAATCATCCAACTGAGTTTTTAATAATAATAACTTACTTTATTTTAAGTAGTGTAATTTCATTTGTTATAATTTTTAATAAAAATCAATCCATGATTAAATTCAATAATGCAAGCTCTTAAAATTCTATTTATATTATTAATATTTTCAAACGTTTTCTCTCAGGAAAACTGGAAGTCTTTAATTAATAATGACAACTTAAACAACTGGGAAATTAAACAAGGCTCTGCCAAATTTGTTTTAGAAAATGGAGTTATTTCAGCAACTTCAATTTTAAATACGCCAAGCACATATTTAGGAACAAAAAAACAATACGATGATTTTATTTTAGAATTTGAGGTATTTGTTGATGAAGGTTTAAATTCTGGTGTTCAGTTTAGAAGTTCAATTAATAATAATGTTCCAGTACATAGTCGAGTTTATGGATATCAATTTGAATTGGATACGAATGAATATAGAGGTTGGTCAGGTGGTGTATATGACCAGTCAAGAAAAAACTTTTTTTTATACCCTATAACAAGAAATGAAAAAGGAAGAAAAGCATTCAAAAATGGTCAATGGAACAAAGCTAGAATTGAAGCTGTAGGTAATTCTATTAAAACTTGGATTAATGGAGTACAGTGTGCTAACTTGATGGATCCATTATCAAAAAACGGATTTATAGCTCTCCAAATACATAATATCAGTGAAGAGTCATTAGTTGGTAAAATGGTAAAATGGAAAAATATTAGAATATTAACTAAAAATATAACTCAATATTTATCTATCTCAGAGGATTATGCTACGGAAATTAATAATGTTGATAATGTTTTGAGTGCGACTCAAATAAAAAATAATTGGAGATTTTTATGGAATGGAGATACATCTGAAGGGTGGAGAGGAGCAAAGCTTAATACTTTTCCTGAAAAAGGTTGGGAAATAGAAAACAATATTTTAACAGTTTTAGCAAACGATGGTTCAGAATCCTCTTTTGGAGGTGATATAGTAACTTTAGAAAAATTTTCAAATTTTGAATTTGAATTAGATTTTAAAATATCTAAAGGAGCAAACAGTGGAATTAAATATTTTGTTGACACTAATTTGAATCAAGGAGCAGGTTCTTCAATTGGACTTGAATATCAAATTTTAGATGATAAAAACCACCCTGATGCAAACAAAAAATTTAAAATTTTAGAATATTCAAATAACGATTGGGTTTTTCATAAGGATGGAATTAAAAAAAACAGAACTGTTGGTTCTTTATATGATTTAATTGAAGCTGAAAATTTAAATGAAGAAAGATCTAAAAGACCTGTTTATCCTGATACTTGGCACAGAGCCAGAATTTTAGTTAAAAATGGACATGTTGAGCATTGGCTCGATAACATTAAACTTTTAGAGTATAATAGATATTCTCAAATGTTTAAAGCATTAGTTGAATACAGTAAATATTCTAAATGGAAGAATTTTGGTCAATCAAAGTCTGGACATATATTATTGCAAGATCATGGAGATAAAGTATCTTTTAAAAACATTAAAATAAGAGAATTGTAAATTAAGATTATGAAAAACAGAAGAAGTTTTATTAAAAAATCATCAATGGGAATTATTGGTGTCTCATTATTGTCACCTTTTAATAATACTTCTGCGAAAAGTTATTCTAGAATATTAGGTTCTAACGATAGGATAACATTAGCTTTTCAAGGATTGGGAAGAAGATTCCCTGGTCTATTAAACTCTTCTCTTAAAATTAAAAATGTTGGAATAAAATATTTTTGTGATGTAATGGATAAGCAAGTTGATAAAGCCAACAAAAGATATTTTAATCTAACACAACAAGAAGTAAACTCAGAGAAAAATATTCATAAAATAATAGATGATAAAGATGTAGATGCTTTAATTATTGCCACTCCAGATCATTGGCATACTTATGCAGCCTGTAAAGGAATGGAAGCTGGAAAGCATATTTATTTAGAAAAGCCCTGTAGTCATAACTTAAGAGAGAGTGAACTTTTAGTTAATTATCAGAACTATTATAATAAATCAGTTCAAATGGGTAATCAACAAAGGTCCTCATACGAAACAGCTGATTTAATTAAATTACTTCACAATGGAATAATTGGAGATTTAAATAAAGCTAAAGCTTATTATAATAATAACAGACCAAGAGTTCCTAATCAGGTTAATGCTCCAATTCCTAATGGGTTAAATTGGGATTTATTTCAAGGACCTTCAAAAAGAAAGTCTTATACTTTTGATACTTGGGATTATAATTGGAGATGGTACGGATGGGATTTTGGAACAGGTGAGGCAGGTAATAATGCTACTCATGAACTTGATGTTGCTAGATGGGCACTAGGAGTTCATTACCCTGAAAGTGTTGATGTTTATTCTAGTAAAAATCATTTTATCGATGACGGCTGGACTATGTATGATACTATGGAAGCAAAATTTCATTTTCCCAATAACTTGAAAATTGATTGGAATTGTCATAGTAGAAATGCTCATCATAAAAAAACTATGGGTGGAAGAGGAACAGTGATCTATGGTTCAAAAGGTTCTGCTTTTGTAAACAGAAATGGCTACTCAATTTTTGATTTGAATGGAAAAGAAATTAAAAACATTGTTTCAGATGATAAAGAATCCGGCACTGAACTTGGAGGAGGTGGAAACATGACAACTAAACATTTTAGAAATTTTTTTAATTCTATTAGAAATGGAGATACACTCAATTCTCCAATAGACGATGCCGTAATTAGTCAAAGCATGGTGCATTATGCAAATCTTGCACATAGGTCAGGAAGATCTTTCAAAATAGATTCAAAAAATGGTAATGTTTTAGATAAAAAAATAAAGAAAAAGTTTTGGTCTAGGGAATATGAAAAAGGCTGGGATCTTAGTTTTGTTTAATATTTTTTGAATATTTTTTTGGAACGCTAAATAAAAATTTTTCAAACCTTTTCATTACAATTAAATGTAATTTTGCTTGGGTATGTTTATATATATACCATGGTAAACTTGGAACATATTCGTGTATTCCTGCTATCATGTATTCATTATTTAATACCGACCTGAACTCTAACCATCCAAGTGAAGTTCTTTTAACAAGCCAACCTCCAGTTATATAAAATAACTTTCTGTTATCGTCGCTTCTGGACTTTATTACTTTAAGCTCTAAAAGAGGAATAAATAAAAAACTAAATTTTATAAATTTTCCATCATAGTTAGCCTTTAATAAATCAGCGAATCTTTTTTTTAGCCAAATCGGATAAATTCTAGCAACAAAATCTATAGATCTATTACTTGGGTTAGCAATTCTTTGTACACTTCTGACTGTGTTTTTTTCTTTTTTTAAATTAACAAATTCTGGGTTTATTGGAATCTTTTCTTTGCTGTTTAATGCTTTTTCCACACTGTCTTCTACTGAAATATAATTAATATTAAAATCTATACTATTTTCTGGGTTTATTGTCATTTTATGTTTTAGACTTTCAATAAGGGGAGATACTAAGAATTTACTAGTGCTTGTAATTAGACTTACCCATAATTTAGAAAGACCAACTGTTATGAATGATAATGAAAATATCAACCTTTTTTTGTTCATTTTTTTTGCTGTAATATTTAAAAGGTCCATGTATGTAATAACTTGATCTCCTCCAATTTCTAGCGGTTTGTTAAATGTTTTTTCGTTTCCAATACAAGATTTAATTATTTTTAAAGCATCCAATATGTCTATCGGTTGATTTAATGATTTTGTCCACTCAGGGCAAGCCATTACTGGAAGATTTTTTACAAGTTTTTGAACTATTCTAAATGATGATCCATTGGGGCCAATTATAATACCAGCTCTAATTGACGTTAATGGGGTGGTTCTAGAGCCTAGTGTTTTTTCAACTTCATATCTTGACTGCAGGTGTTTAGAGATGGTGTATTCATCTTTTGGAAGTATTCCTCCTAAATAAATTATTTGTTTTAAATTACATTGTTCAGAAGCTCTAGAAAAATTATCAGCAAGTAAGATGTCCGTATCTTCAAAACTTCCTTGATTTAAACGAGTTGACGGCATCATTGAATGCACCAAATATATAGCAACATCAATATTAGCAAGTGCTTCAGTTGTACTAGAAATTGAATAAAGATCAACTTGCTTCCATTTCACAGCACTTTGATTATTATTTGCTACTTTTTTTCTACTTAAAGCAGTGATGTTGAACTCGTTTTTATATCTGTCAATAAACCATCTTCCGATAAATCCTGTAGCTCCCGCAATTGCAATATTTTGTTTCAAATTTTAATAATTTAATTCATTAAGTACTATAATTAGATTTATAATAAAGTATATAAATGCAGGCGAAGATTTTAAAACTCCTTCTCTAAGTTTTAATCTTAAAATAAATCCTAAAAGCATTAATATACTTAATCCAATAGCGGCTAACAAGGTGAATAATGGGTATAGGAAACCCAGTATTAAACCAATGCTTCCTGCTAATTGTGAAATACCTACGATTATTCTGAAACGAGATATGCCCCATCTTTTAAATTCATTTTTCATTTTATGAGATGTAAAAGATAGTATCCCGTAAAATAAAAATGAAACTGAAGTAAATAGTTGTATGTATTCAAAACTTAAGAGTTCCATGTTATTTATGATAATTCATTATATTTAATATATGAAGAATCTTTATAATATTTCAAAATTAATTTTTATACTTTTTATTTCACATTCATCTAATTCTCAGCAAGATATAATTTCAAAATTAAATGAAATTGCCATTGTAGATCAAAAAGTTATGGTTCGAATGAGAGATGGCATTGGATTAGCTACAGATGTTTATCGTCCAAAAAGTAATATTAAAGTCCCAATTATTTTTTCTAGAACACCTTATAATTTTAATTCATGGCGAGATGGAAAGGAGAACGAAGGAACATATAAAAAAGCGTATGAAGCTGTAAAAAGAGGCTATGCCTATGTTGTTCAAAACGAGAGAGGCAGATATTTTAGTGAAGGTGAATGGGATATATTAGGCACTCCATTAACAGACGGATATGATGCTTTTACTTGGATGAGTAGTCAAGATTGGTCTAATGGTAAAATTGGAACATTAGGATGTTCTTCAACTGCAGAATGGCAAATGGCTGTTGCTGCTTTAGATCACCCCTCTCATGCAGCAATGGTTCCGCAAGGATATGGAGCAGGAGTGGGAAGAGTAGGAGACTATTTTGAACAAGGTAATTGGTATAGAGGAGGAGTTGAACAGTTGTTGTTTGCTTCTTGGTTGTATGGCGTTGAACATGATAAATTTAAACCTAGAATTCCTGATGGAGCAACTCAAGAAGACTTAATTAGAATATCACGCTTTTATGATTTAGCACCAGAAAATCCACCTGTAAATTGGGCAGAAGCTTTCAAACACTTGCCTTTACAGGATTTATTAAAAAATGTTAATGGTAAAAAGGAAATTTTTGATAAAATGATTAGACGTAAACCAAATGATCCAGATTGGTATAAAGGGGGTCTTTATCACGATGATATGGATATAGGTGTTCCTAGTTTTTGGTTTGTCTCTTGGTATGATATTGGAACAAGTCCTAATATTACTTTATTTAATCATATTAGACATAACGCAAATGATTTAGATGTTAGAGATAATCAATACTTAGTGATTGCTCCAACCTTACATTGTGGCTATACAAGAGCCTCAGAGAATACTATAGTTGGCGAGAGAAGTGTAGGGGATGCTCGACTAAATTATGATGAGCAAATATACAATTGGTTTGATTTAATGTTAAAAGGAAAAGATAACGATTTTAAAGATAAAACTCCTAGGGTACAGTATTACACTATGGGGTCAAATAAATGGCAAAGTTCTGAAACTTGGCCACCAGAAAATAGCGAAATGACAACTTTTTATTTAAGCAGTAATGGCAATGCTAATACTTTAAATGGAGATGGAGCACTAACTTCTCTAAAAAGAAAAATAGTAAATAATAAAGATTCGTTTACATATGATCCAATGAATCCGATCAAGTCTAATGGAGGAGGAGTGTGTTGTTCAGGTAATGCAATTCAAGGAGGTGCTTTTGATCAACAAGAAATGGAGTTAAACGAAAATATTTTAGTTTATTCAACAGATGAACTTAAAGACGGAATGGAAGTTTCAGGGTTTATAAACTCTACTTTATACCTTTCTTCAGATGTAAAAGATACAGATATTACTATTAAGTTAATTGATGTGTATCCTGATGGGACTGCTTATAATTTAGATGAGACTATTCAAAGAGTTAGATATAGGGAAGGTTATGAAAAAGAAGTGTTTATGGAAAAAGGAAGTGTTTATAAAGTTAATATGACCCCAATGTCTACTAGTAATTATTTTAAAAAAGGTCATAAAATTAGAATAGAAGTTACTAGTAGTAATTTTCCAAGATTCGCAAGAAATCTAAATACTGGTGGAAATAATTATGATGAATTTAAAGGAGTTATTGCTAATAATGAAATTCATCATTCTAAACATTACCCTTCTTCAATAACATTGCCAATTGTTAAAAAATAAATAATTTATTAAAATCGTAATAAATATTAATTTTTCTCAATATATCTATCTGGTTTGATTTTGAAATATTATCTTAGTTTTTGTCTTATTATAATTAGTAATTAAATATAGATTTATTAAAAAATTAAATAAATGGAAAATAATTTTGATGCAATTGTAATTGGAACTGGAATTAGTGGAGGTTGGGCTGCAAAAGAGCTTTGTGAAAGTGGATTAAAAACTTTAGTTCTTGAAAGAGGACATATGTTAAAACATGTTGAAGATTACAAAACAGCAAGCATGGAAAACTGGGATTTCCCATCTGGAAATGTTATTACAGAAGAAATTAGAAAAAGACAGCCTAAACAAAGTAGAACTGGCTATGTTAATAAAGAAGCTACTAAGCATCTATTTGTAGATGATATAGAACATCCTTATAATGAAGACAAAAGATTTGATTGGATTAGAGGGTATCATGTTGGAGGAAGATCACTGCTTTGGGGCAGACAAAGTTATCGTTTATCAGAATATGATTTCAAGGCTAATAAAAATGACGGTTATGGAGTAGATTGGCCCATAAGATATAAAGATTTATCTCCTTGGTACGACTACGTTGAAGATTATATAGGAGTAAGTGGTGAAAATTTAAATCTCCCACAGTTTCCAAATCAAAGGTTGTTAAAACCTATGGAGTTAAATTGTGTAGAAGATGTTTTGAAATCATCCATTTCAGAAAAATATAGTGACAGAAATTTAACTATTGGTAGAACTGCTCATATTACAGAAGGCACTAAACCTGGTTTAGGAAGATCAACTTGTCAATATAGGGATCGCTGTAGAAGAGGGTGTCCATTTGGAGCTTATTTTAGTAGTAATTCATCTACATTGCCTGCGGCTGAAGCGACTGGAAATATGACTTTAAGACCTAACTCTTTAGTATTCGAAATTGTCTATGATGATACTAAAAAGAAAGCGAAAGGGGTTAAAATAATTGATTCTGAAACTAATCTCACCTATGAATTTAATGCAAAGATTATTTTTGTTTGTGCATCAACAGTAGGTTCAACTTCAATTTTATTGAAATCAAAATCTAGTAGATTTCCTAATGGAATG
>Ga0209830_10003400_pt1 | contig 12195 bp, 10 predicted proteins | sample ArcticOcean_MG_C_12_FD_187439 | JGI IMG/M metagenome (GOLD analysis project Ga0209830, IMG submission 187439) | Marine microbial communities from western Arctic Ocean - ArcticOcean_MG_CB8_130 (SPAdes) (version 2) | ecosystem: Environmental > Aquatic > Marine > Oceanic | place: Arctic Ocean...
TGTGTTTTTACATGGATCATTATTGGACCATCATGCTTTAAATCTCTTGCATTTTTTAAAATTGGCAGAAGAACATTTAAATCATGACCATCTATTGGACCGACGTAATAAAATCCTAAAGAATTAAAAAGAGTTCCACCAGTTACAGCTGAACGTAAAAAATCTTCAGCTTTTCCAGCTTTTGCACTAAATCTTTTAGAAAAAGCTGAAGTAATTAATTTAAATGTTTCTCTTAAACTGAAATAAATCTTTCCTGTTAAAAGTTTTGCTAAATAAGTTCTCATAGCTCCTACTGGTTTTGCAATAGACATGTCGTTATCATTCAAGATGACAATCATTTTGGTTTTTGAGGCACCTGCATTATTCATAGCTTCATAGGCCATACCTGCACTAATTGCTCCATCTCCAATAACGGCAATTACATTATTAGATTTATTGGAAAGCTTATTTGCTTCAGCTATTCCTAACGCCGAAGATATAGAGGTTGAACTGTGTGCAGCACCAAAAGGGTCATACTCACTTTCAGATCTTTTAGTAAATCCAGATAGACCATCACCTTGTCTTAAAGTTTTAATTTTAGACTTCCTGCCTGTTAGAATTTTGTGGGGATAAGTTTGATGACCCACATCCCAAACTAGTTTGTCATTAGGAGTATCAAATATGTAATGCAAGGCAACTGTTAGCTCAACAACACCTAAGCCTGCTCCTAAATGTCCACCTGTTTCAGAGACAGCATTAATCATTTCTGTCCTAACTTCATTGGATAGCTCTTGAAGATTATTTTCAGATAACTTTCTTAAATCAGATGGAAAATTAATATCTTTTAAAAATTTATATTCTTGTGTCATTTATTTCTTGTTAAAATATAATCTAAAGTCTCACTTAAATTACTAGAGGCTGAGCTATACTTATTTAAATCTTTAATTATTTTAAGTTTAATTTTATCACTATACTTAATAGCATTTTGATATCCTAGCAAACTGATTAAAGTTGCTTTGCCTTTTTTCTTATCTTTTCCTGTTATTTTTCCCGCATTTTTAGACGAGCCTTTAAAATCGATAAGATCATCTGCTATTTGAAATAAAAGACCGATATTCGCACCAATATTTTCAAAGAACCTTAGATCCTTGTTCTTTTTTTTTTTAATAATGGCTGGCACAATGCAGCAAAAACTGAATAATCTTCCTGTTTTTTTTATTTCCATATCTATAATTTTATTTTTTGAGATCTTTTTCTTTTCAAAACTTAAATCTAAATATTGACCACCAGCAATTCCTAAATGTCCAGAAGATTGAGATAACTTTCGAACTAAATCCACCTTTGTTTTTTCATTAATCTTTAAGCTTGAGCTAGTTAAAATTTCAAAAGCCATTGTTAAAAGTGAGTTGCCTGCAAGCACTGCTGTGGATTCTCCAAATTTAATATGAGTAGAAGGTTTTCCTCTCCTTAACGTATCATTATCCATGCAGGGTAAATCATCATGTATCAGTGAATAAGCATGTATACATTCTACTGCACCACCTATGGCAATTAATGTTTTATATTCAATTTTAAATACAGCTCCTATATCTAATAAAATTTTTGATCTAATTTTTTTTCCCCCTGGAAATAAGCCATACTCCATGGCTGTAACTAATTCTGTTCTTTTCTGTTTATTAATAAACTTTTTTAAAAATAAATTGGTATCTTTTGCTATTTTAGCAAGTTTATTTATCATTTTTCTTTGAAGTTATATTATTAATTTTTTTCTTTGTTTCTTCGTTAATTATTTTAGTAATTTTATGAAATTTTTTTTCAATGATATTATTTAATTTCAATAACTCTTGATAAGAATCAATTGAGTTCTGAAGATTTTTTTCTGCTTCTAAAGACTCGATAATATTATTTGCTTCTTTTGTTAACTCCTCAAGAGATTGTAGGTTATTATCAGGTGGTAAATTTTTATCTTTCATATAATAATAATTATTAATACATGAAATCTAATCAATCAAATATCAAAAAAGCAAAAAAATACCTTAATAAAAATTACTGTATAGGCGTCCCATCTGAAACTGTTTATGGCTTAGCAGCTAATGCCTATAAGGATTCAGCTGTAAAAAAGATTTTTAATTTAAAAAAAAGGCCTAAAAATAACCCTCTAATAGTTCATTATCATGATATTGACTCTTTAAAAAGAGATTGTTTCATAAATGACAATTTCATCAAACTTTATAAGAAATTTTCTCCTGGTCCAATAACATACGTACTGAAATTAAAGAAAGATTCTAAAATTTCTAAATATGTTACTAATAATCAAAAAAGCTTAGCAGTAAGATTTCCAAAACATAACCTGTTTAAAAATTTATTAAAACAATTAGATTATCCTCTAGCAGCACCTAGTGCTAATATTGCTACAAAAGTAAGCGCAGTAAAGGTAAGGGATGTTAAAGAAGAATTTGGTAATAAAATTAAATATATTTTAGATGGTGGAGTATGTATGGTTGGTATCGAATCCACTATTATTACACTTATAGGTAAGCCCGCTATATTAAGATTAGGTGGTTTAGATGTTTCAAAAATTCAAAAAACTTTAGGAATTAAATTAGATATAATTATTAACCCTAAGAAAAAAAATGCACCTGGTCAATCTCATCTACATTATTCTCCAGGTATTCCTCTAAGAATGAATATAGTTAAGCCAAAAAATAATGAAGCATTTATAATGATTAAAAAAAGAAAAACTAAATTAAAAAATTTTTTTTATTTAACCACTAAAAACAACTTAGATGAAGCTGCAAAAAATTTATATTCTTGCTTAAGAAAAATAAAAAATAAAGGATATAAATCAATTGCTGTAGAAAAAATCTCTAATAAAGGGTTGGGAAAAGCAATAAATGATAGGTTGCAGAGGGCCTCTAAGTATTAAATGCTTAACTTAACTATGGTGCGCCACATAGGAGTCGAACCTATAACCCCCAGATTCGAAATCTGGTGCTCTATCCAGTTGAGCTAGCAGCGCATTTAGTATTAATATTACATTTTATGGAAAAAAACATTAATTTAATAGTAGAAGCTGATGAAAATAATCTTAGACTTGATGTATTTGTTAACAAAAGAGAAAAGTTAATTAGCAGAACTAGAATTAAAAACTTAATTCTTAAAGAAAAATTAAAATTAAATGATTTAATTGTTAATAGTCCTTCAAAAAAAATTAGCACTGGTGATGAAGTAGTCCTTCAAATTCCCGAACCTAAAGAAGCTTCATTAAAACCCTACGATTTTAAATTAAAAATTATTTATGAAGATAATGACTTACTAATTATTGATAAACCAGCTGGTATAATCATGCACCCAGGAGCTGGTAATTATGATCAAACAATTGTTAATGCTTTAATGCATTATAATAAAGATTCATTATCCACAATTGGTGATGAACTTAGACCAGGTATTGTTCATAGAATTGATAAAGATACTTCTGGTTTAATTGTTGTTGCTAAAAATAATGAAACACACGAAAATCTTTCTCATCAATTTAGTGAACATACAATTACAAGAGTTTATCAACTTTTAATTTGGGGAAAACTTAGACCTTCCTCTGGAACGATTGATACTTTTATAACCAGGAGTTCAAAAAATAGACAAATGATGGAAGTTAGTAGTTCGAAAGGCAAAAGAGCAATAACTAATTATAAAACTATAGAAATTTTTGAAAATGATAAGACACCGACATTAAGTCTGGTTGAATGTAGGTTAGAAACAGGAAGAACACATCAAATAAGAGTTCATATGACACATATGGGAAATAGCATCATGGGTGATGGCAAGTATAAGAAAAAATATAAGAAACTTAAAAATATTGATACTAATTTAGAAAACCTTATTTATAAGCTGGATAGACAATTTCTACACGCACAAACACTAGGTTTCATTCACCCCAAAACTGCCAAAGAAGTCATTTTTACCTCAATATTGCCACAAGAGCTTGAAAATATTCTTTTATTACTTAGAAATACTAGCAAATAAGATCTTGAAATTTTACTATTGTTAATTAAATAAATACAACTTATGAGTACAACAATGAACAGCAATCTTCCAGCACTCTCAAATGAGGGAGGTCTATCAGCCTACCTTGAGCAAATAAAAAAGTTTCCTATGCTTGCGGCTGAAGAAGAATACATGTTGGCAAAAAATTGGAAAACAACTGGCAATGTTAAAGCGGCTGAAAAACTTGTAACTAGTCACCTTAGACTTGTTGCAAAAATTGCCATGGGCTACAAAGGTTATGGCCTTCCTATAAATGAAATGATCTCAGAAGGTAATGTTGGCTTAATGCAAGCTGTAAAAAAATTTGAGCCAGAAAAAGGCTTTAGACTTGCTACATATGCGATGTGGTGGATTAGAGCATCTATACAAGAGTATGTACTAAGATCTTGGAGTTTAGTTAAAATTGGAACAACTACTGCGCAAAAAAAATTATTTTTTAATTTAAAAAAAATTAAAAATCAAATTGCTCCTCGATCTGAGGGGGATTTAAGACCTGAACATGTTAATGAAATAGCAAAAAAATTAGATGTTAGAAAAGATGAGGTAGTTTCTATGAACAGAAGACTGTCAGGAAAAGAATTTTCTTTAAACGCTCATGTAGGAGAAGATGGTGATGAGTGGCAAGATTGGTTGGTGGATAAAGCATTAGATCATGACCTTAAGTTTGCACATCAAGAAGAAATGCAACAAAGAAAAGGCTTATTAAAAGATTCAATAAAAATTCTCAACGTAAGAGAGAGAGAAATTTTATATTCAAGAAGATTGAACGACAACCCTATAACTCTAGAAGATTTAAGTAAAAAATACAATATTAGTAGAGAGAGAATTAGACAAATAGAGAATAAAGCTTTTGAAAAACTTCAAAAACACATGCTTATTTCTGCTAAATCTAAAAATTTACTACCTGTAAACTAAATTTCAAAAGGATTTTCTAAAAGAATTGTATCTTCTCGTTCAGGGCTTGTTGAAATACTTGAAATTTTAGTACCAACAAAATCTTCTAGAGCATATATATAATTTTTTGCATTTTCTGGTAAGGCTTCAATATTTTTTATTCCCTGAGTAGACGATTTCCATCCAGGAAATGTTTTATAAATAGGTTTTATTTTTAATTGATCTTCAACTGCTGCTGGTAGGTAATCCATTTTTATTCCATCTAATTCATACTCAATGCACATTTTAATTTCATCTAATTCATCTAATACATCTAACTTAGTCAGTGCAATTCCATCTATTCCTGAAATTTTAATTGTTTGTCTGACCAAAACTCCATCAAACCAACCACATCTTCGCTTCCTGCTTGTTACTGTTCCAAATTCTTTTCCTCTTGAACCAAGAAGTTCTCCTATTTCATCAGTTAATTCTGTAGGAAAGGGGCCTTCTCCCACTCTAGTTGTGTAAGCTTTAGTTATTCCAAGAACATAATGAATAGAGTTTGGCCCACAACCAGTTCCTGTGGCAGCACTAGATGCAACAGTATTGGATGATGTCACAAAAGGATATGTACCATGATCAACATCAAGTAAAATTCCTTGTGCACCCTCAAATAGTATTCTTTTCTTTTGCTTTTTGAATTCGTCTATCCTAAGCCATACTGGTTGAGAAAACTTTAATATTTCTGGTGCAATTTTTAATAGCTCTTTTTTTAATTTATTTTTTTCAAAAATTTTTTTGCCTAGTCCTTTTCTAATTGCATTATGGTGAAGAAGTACAGTTTCTAATCTGTGATCAAGGTTTGTTTCAGATCTTAAATCCATAACACGGATAGATCGTCTTCCTACTTTATCCTCGTAGGCTGGACCAATTCCACGTCTTGTGGTGCCAATTTTCCCTTTGCCTGCAGCATCTTCTCTTATTTCATCCATCTCTCTATGAAAGGGTAAAATAAGATTAGCTGACTCTGAAATTATAAAATTATCTACGTTTACTTCAACTCCTTTGGATTTAATTTCTTCAATTTCTTCTAACAATGCCCATGGGTCAACCACAACTCCATTACCAATAATTGATATTTTATTTTTTCTAACAATTCCTGAGGGAAGCAGTCTTAATTTATAAGTAACTCCATCAATTACCAATGTATGCCCTGCGTTATGACCTCCCTGAAAACGAATAACAACATCTGCTTGATCCGATAACCAATCAACTATTTTACCCTTTCCCTCGTCTCCCCACTGTGAACCAACTACTACTATATTTTTCATTGTCTAAATCTTTTATCTATAATTATTGAACTTAAATGATTTATTGGACCATGACCTTTGCCATAATTAAGATTAAATCTTATGGAGTTATTTACATACTTAGTTGCTAGCTCACAAGATTTCTTTAGACTTTTTCCACATGCAAAGAATGTAGAAATAGCAGATGAAAGCGTACATCCAGTTCCATGTGTATTACTGGTTGTAATTCTTTTATTTTTTATAATCATAATTTCTTTTTTATTAACAAATATATCTTGGACCACTTTAGAATCTAGGTGACCACCTTTCATAAATACATTTTTTGCTCCTAATTCAATCAATATATTTGCGGCAAAAATCATATCTTCTTTATTTTCTATTTTTGTTTTAGTTAATATTTCAGCTTCTGGAATATTGGGAGTTATTAGGCTAACTTTTTTTATTAATTCATTTTTTAATAATTGAACAGCTCTATTGTCTATTAGTTTAGCTCCACCTTTAGCAATCATAACAGGATCTAAAATTATTTTTTTAACTTTAATGACATCTAATGAACAAATTACAGCCTTTATCACTTTTGTAGAGTGTAGCATTCCAATTTTAATCGCATCAGGGTTAATATCTTTTGAAGTAAATTCTATTTGATCAGAAATTTTTTTTGGGCTGATGGATACAATTGATTTAACACCTGTCGTATTTTGAATCGTAACAGCAGTTATTGCCGTCATTGCATATGAGCCTAACGCAGTAATAGTTTTAATGTCTGCTTGAATGCCAGCACCACCTGATGAGTCTGATCCAGCAATGACTAATATTTTAGAATTTGGTTTCAATTTATTTAATTTTTTTTGATATGATGTTTAAGCACTTGTGAAGTAGCTTGTTATTTTCACTCTCTCCCATTACTCTAATTTTTGACTCTGTTCCTGATTTTCTAACTAATATTCTTCCTTGCCCATTCATTAATTTTTCTGCAATTTTAATAGATTTTTTTATATCGATGTTGTTAATTATATTTTTATTTTTTACTTCAATATTTTTTAAGATTTGAGGAGTTTTTTTAAAAGTATCAAAAAAATTACTGGCTTTATTTCCTTTTCTCAATGAAAACAGAACTTCCAGTGCAACTAATAAACCATCACCAGTAGTTGCAAATTTACCTAAAATAATATGCCCAGATTGCTCACCACCCAGGTTGAAATTGTTTCTTTGCATTTTTTCTTTTACATAGCGATCACCTACATTTGCTCTTATAAATTTTATTTTTTTTATTTTAAAAAAATTTTCTAATCCATAGTTAGACATTAAAGTTCCAATAACTCCACCTTTTAACATTTTTTTTCTCTTCCATCTCATGGCCAGTGCGGCAATTATTTGATCACCGTCAATAATCTCCCCTTTTTCATCACACATAATAATTCTGTCTGCATCACCATCAAGAGAGATTCCTACGTGTGCTTTATTTTTTTTTACTGCTGATTTAATTTTATTAGGAAATGTAGAACCACAATTTTTATTAATATTTAATCCATTAGGTTTTGTTCCAATTGTAAATACTCTTGCACCTAGGGATTTAAGCAATTCAGGCCCCGCTTTGTATCCAGCACCATTTGCACAATCAATAACAATTCTTAAGCCTCTAAGATTAAAGTCTTTAGGAAAATTTTTTTTTAAAATTTTTATGTAATCTTTATTTGCACTTTCTAATCTTTTTACTCGGCCAAGTTCTTTTGGCTTTGATAAATTATTTTCAATTTTTTTATCAATTAAATTTTCTATTTTTTTTTCTATTTTATCAGATAACTTTAATCCATCAGGACCAAATAACTTTAATCCATTATCATAATAAGGATTATGAGACGCAGTAATCATAATGCCCATATTTGCCTTCATGGTTTTTGTTAACATTGCCAAACCATTCGTTGGTAAAGGCCCCAATGTGTAGACATGCATCCCAGCTGATGTAAGCCCAGAAACTAGTGCTGGCTCCAAAGTATAGCCAGATAATCTAGTATCTTTTGCAATGATTGCTATTTGTTTCTTGTTTCTTTGTGTTTTAAAATATGTTCCTGAAGCTAGACCAAATTTAAAAAACATATCACCATTAATATTTCTACTATTTATAGGACCTCTTATTCCATCTGTTCCAAAATATTTTTTTGTCATTATTTTTTTATTAACTCCTTAAATATTTTTATACTTTGTATTAGTTCATTCACATCATGAATTCTTAAAATTTGAACTCCTTGCATTATTGAAAATAATGAAGAGGCAACTGTTCCTCCTAATCTTTCCTTAGTATCATTTTTTCCAGATAAATCTTTAATAAATTTTTTTCTAGAAAGTCCAAGTAGTATAGGAAAACCAAGAGTATGAAAAATAGAAACTTTCCTAATTATATTAATATTATGTTTCAAATTTTTTCCAAAACCTATACCTGGATCAATTATAATATTGTTATGCTTTATACCATTAGATCTTACAAATTTTATCTTTTCTTCAAAGAAATCATAAATATCCAATAATTCATTTTTATAGATTGGGTTATTTTGCATATTTTCAGGAGTTCCCTGGCTATGTTGAATTACAAATGGTGTCTTATATTTTTTCAAAATATTAATTGTTTTCAAGTCATAATTTAAACCTGAAACATCATTTATAAGTTTAATCCCTGCTTTAATTCCTTTTTCCATTATTTCTGACTTTCTTGTATCTAGAGATAACGAAATTTTTTTACTAGTTTTCTTTATTGTTGATTCAATTCTCTCCCATTCTTTCTTATTACTTATTGCTTTAGATCCAGGCCTTGTAGATTCTCCACCCACGTCAACTATGTCTGCACCAAACTTTAATAAATTAAATGCTTGGTTCTCTCCTTCTTTTTTTTTATTAAATTTTCCACCATCAGAAAAACTATCAGGTGTTAAATTTAGTACGCCCATTACGTTTGGAATTTTTTTAAAATTTAAATTTGAAAAATTATTATTCTTTTTGACTATAATTTTAAGATCTTTATTAACTTTTTTTCTTAATAATGTGGGTAATTTATTTATATCCTTGAGATTGATTATTTTTGCTGAACCTCTAGAAATAATTTCTATCTGGCTAAATGAAATTTCTTTATTTTTATTTAAAGGTAGATTTTTTTTTTGATTGACTAATTTTACTGATAACTTTCCATATGCAAAATTACACACTCTTGTGTAATATTTTTTCATTTATTTTTAGTGAACTATTTTTGGCTTGAGACCCATTGAGCCTAATGATGAACCTTTATTTTCATCTTCAACTTCTAAGTCTTCTTTATTACTTGGATATATATTTTTGTTTATTAAATTTTCTATTTCTTCTCCTGATAAAGTTTCATATGTTAAAAGAGCTTTTGCTAATTTATGTAAATCATCAATTTTTTCTGTTAAAACTTTTCTTGCTCTTTCATACCCTTTGTCCACAATTTTTCTTATCTCCGAATCTACTTTTTTTGCAGTCTCTTCAGACATATTTTGCGTTCTGGCTACTGATCTTCCTAAAAATACCTCTTCTTCATTTGAACCATAGGAAACTGGTCCTAATTCTTTACTAAGACCGGCTCTCATTACCATAGCTCTTGCTCTTTGAGTCGCTTGCTCAATATCACTTGATGCCCCAGTTGTAACCTTATCTTCTCCAAAAATAATTTCTTCTGCAACCCTTCCACCCATCGCTATAGCTAATTGAGCATGCAATTGTTCTCTTGTTTGAGATAATTCATCTCGTTCTGGTAGCTGCATAACCATTCCTAAGGCTCGTCCTCTGGGAATAATAGTTGCTTTATGAATTGGGTGAGCGGCACTTTCATTAATTGTTACAATGGCGTGTCCTGCTTCATGATAAGCTGTTAAAGTTTTCTCTTCTTCTGTCATTACCATGGATCTTCTCTCAGCTCCCATCATCACTTTATCTCTAGCTTCTTCAAATTCAGTTAATGTAACAATTCTTTTATTTTTTCTTGCAGCCAGTAATGCTGCCTCATTAACTATATTCGCCAAATCTGCTCCTGAAAAACCTGGGGTTCCTCGAGCTACAGTTCTTAAGTTTACATCTGGGGCCATCTTTATTTTTTTAACATGCACTTTTAATATTTTTTCTCTACCAATAATATCTGGAAGCCCAACAACTACTTGTCTGTCAAATCTACCTGGTCTTAATAAAGCCGGGTCCAATACATCAGGTCTATTTGTAGCTGCAATAATTATTACTCCCTCATTAGTTTCAAAACCATCCATCTCAACTAATAATTGATTTAAAGTTTGTTCTCTTTCATCATTTCCTCCACCTAAGCCAGCACCTCTACTTCTTCCTACTGCATCTATTTCATCAATAAAAATAATACAAGGTGAATTTTTTTTACCTTGTTCAAACATGTCTCTAACTCTTGAAGCACCAACACCAACAAACATTTCAACAAAATCAGATCCTGATATAGTAAAAAATGGAACACCTGCTTCACCTGCTATAGCTCTTGCGAGTAAAGTTTTACCTGTTCCAGGTTGACCAACTAATAAACATCCTCTTGGTATCTTTCCACCAAGTCTACTAAATTTTTTTGGGTCTTTTAAAAATTGAACTACTTCTTCAACTTCTTCTTTTGCTTCTTCAATACCAGCAACATCATCAAAAGTTATCTTGCCCTTTAATTGATTCATTAATTTTGCTTTAGATTTACCAAAGCCCATTGCTCCACCTTTTCCACCTTGCATTTGTCTCATAAAAAAAATCCAGACAGCAATTAATAGTAACATTGGAAACCATGATAATAAAATTCCAAAGAGTGATGGCATTTTATCTTCACGTGGAGAAGCTGAAATACTAACACCTCTAGTAGATAATTTTTGAATTAAGTTTGGATAGTTGGGTGAATAAGTTGAAAATGAATTTCCATCTGCAAAAACACCATTTATATTGTTTCCTTGTATTTCTACTTTTACAACTCTACCATTATCTACCTCTGATAAGAAATCTGAAAATATTATTGAATTATTTTTACCTACATTAGCTTGAGGATTTTTAAACATATTATACAGGCCAATTGTTAAAAAAACAATTGCGGCCCACATTGCTAAATTTTTCATATTCATAGTTATAAGATAATAATTTTTATGAATTAAACAAGTGTCAAATTGTTACAAAATCTAGACTTAATACTAATTTTCTTTAGATATTAATATAGTTTCATTTATCCTATCAATAAAACAGCCACCCAGCGTAACTTTTGAAAATGACTTTGCATTAATTTCCTTGATTAATTCATTGAGGCTTTTACCTCTAACTGGATAATTTTTTTTTCCTAATCTTTGTATAATTTTTGTTAAAGATCTAAAGATTATCTCATGTGACTGGTCAAAGAAATTTTGATTTAGAATATAAATATTTTTTTTTTTTAAAAAGATTGCGTTCTCATTCAAATTTTTATCTAAGTAGAACTTAATTGATCTATCTGAGTCTTTTAGATTGTTGATAGTTAATATAAGTTTTTTTTTATCAAGACCTTCTTTTTCTAGTGATTGTAGTAGATTTCTGATTCTAGTTCTTTTAAATTCTTTATTAATGTTTGAAGGGTCTTTGATAAAAAAATTAAATACTTTTTTTGTTACATAGATTAAATCTTTTTTTTCTATATCTAGTAATGGTCGTAAAATTGCTAATTTTTGATCTTTATACTTAGTGTTTTTATTAAATGAAATTAATCCATTTAATCCACTGCCTCTAACTAATCTTATTAAAAAGTTTTCAAGTAAGTCGTTTACATGATGTCCTAATAATAGGTATCTAATATCATTTTTTTTACATTCTTTAACTAATAAAGAATATCTTTTATCTCTTGCTATTGCTTGAATGTTTTTTGATGGTTTTTTACCATTCCAAGGTAAAATTTTACAATCAATATCAATCTTTTTTAACATATCTTTTATTGTTTTAGCTTCTAGTAAAGATTCTTTTCGAAGTTTAT
>Ga0209830_10003402_pt1 | contig 12185 bp, 11 predicted proteins | sample ArcticOcean_MG_C_12_FD_187439 | JGI IMG/M metagenome (GOLD analysis project Ga0209830, IMG submission 187439) | Marine microbial communities from western Arctic Ocean - ArcticOcean_MG_CB8_130 (SPAdes) (version 2) | ecosystem: Environmental > Aquatic > Marine > Oceanic | place: Arctic Ocean...
CACAAGTCTTTTCATAGTTCATTTGTAACTTATAAACTTCAGCTCCTTCATTAATTATAGCATCAATTCTTAAATCTGTAGTGTTTTCAGGAACATAAATAACACACTTTTTATTTTGGTTATTTGCAGACCATGCTAATGCTCTGCCATGATTTCCGTCTGTAGCTGAACAAAAGACAGAAATATTTGGTTCATCTTTTAAAATGTGATAAATAGCATAAGATGCGCCTAAAACCTTGAAGGCATTTAAACCAAATCTATTACTTTCATCTTTTACAAATAAATTATTGATTTTTAATTTCTTTGAAAGTGATTTTAGGTTAACAAGCGGAGAACTGTTGTAATTATCTAAACTCTTATGAAAATTTAGAGATCCGCTATTTTCTAAAATATCAGAAGTTTTATTTGAATTTATTTTATTATTAGGGTAATTTAAAAAATAGTCTTGCAAAATTTATAAATTATATATGAATAGTTAAAAGTTTAATTCAAATATTGAAAATTGTTTATTTGAAAATTTAAAAATTACACAACACAAATTAGTAAATTTATTTATATAACTATATAAAACATAAACAATGAAAAATTTTATTTTACTTTTTAGCCTTATTAGTCTATTAACTTCTTGCAATGACAAAGATCATAGCCATGAGGTACAAACAAACGGTTTCACTACAAATGAAGGTCAGACAATTATGATGGGAAGTCAATCCTCTGTAGATGTATTCAAAGAAATGGATAAAGCATGGGGAGCTAGAGATTATGACTTATTAAAAACCTTTATAGCCGATGATTCAGATTTGAGATTTGAAAATGGAAAAACTGCTTCAAATGGAGATGAATTTGTTGCAATTATTGAAAGTGAATATCAAACCTCTTTATCTGATGAAAGTAGTGAGTGGGGATGGGTAAATACTTATGCGTTTTCTATAAAACCTACTAATCCTGAAGGAAGTGATTATCCAAACAACAAAGGAGAATGGGTAGGGCAGGGTTCGATGGATCTGATGGATTTTACATGGAATGGTATCAAATAGAAAATGGAAAAATTATAACTTGGACACAGACTAAAGCACTACCAGTAAAAGAATAATCCCAAAATACTAATTATAAATGCCCACTAATTTTGGGCATTTTTTTTATTTAAACTTATGAGACAAATCTATCTATTAATTATACTTATTGGCTTCACTCCTACTTACTCACAATTTAGTACTGTGAATGATTTAGACATATCAAAATTAGATAGCATATTTGACGCTAAAGAGATTGATAATAAATTCATGGGGACAATATCTGTTTTTAAAAACAATAAAGAGATATATAGCAGAAGTACAGGCTATTCTGATATTGAAAATAATATAAAATCAAATAGTAAAACAAAATATAGGATTGGATCAATATCTAAAATCTTCACAAGTGTGCTTATCATGCAGTTAATAGAAGAAGGTAAATTAACTCTAGAGACAAAACTATCAGCTTTTAAGCCTCAAGTAAAACTAGCAGAACAAATTACAATAGAACAATTACTGAGTCACCGAAGTGGTATTTATAACTTTACAGATTTAAAAGATTATAGAACTTGGATGGAAACTCCTATTTCAGATGAAGAATTAATAGACAAAATAAACAATAAAGGAAGACGTTTTAAACCAAATAAAAAATTTGAATATTCAAACACAAATTATTTTTTACTATCCTTAATTATTGAGATAATTGAAGGGAAATCTTTTAAAAAAGTACTTGGCAATAAGATTATTAAACCTTTTAAATTATCTGAAACATATTGCTGTGAGAATATTAAAAACAATGAGACCGCTAAATCCTATTATAGAGAAGGTGAATCATGGAAAGAAGGGACAGATACAGATTTGAGAATTACATCTGGTGCAGGAGGATTGATTTCCACATCAAAGGATGTTAATGAGTTTTTTAACCTATTATCCAATTATAAAATAATAAGTAAAGAATCCCTAGACAAGATGACAAATAACTTAACCAATGGTGGTTATGGTTTTGGATTGATGCAAATTGAATTTTTTGACAAAACTGGTTTTGGTCATGATGGCCTAATCGATGGGTTTATATCAAATGCATTTATTTTTCCAAATGACAATCTATCAATTACCTACCTCTCTAATGGTTTTAGAATGGATATTCAAAACTTGTTTGCTGAAATCATAGGTTATAACTTTAAAACAGATTATGTAGACATTAAGAAATATTCAAATTTAAAATTAACAAAGGAAGACTTAAGACATTTTGAAGGTATTTACACAAAAAGAAAAAGAACTTTAAAAATTACAGAAAAAAATAATATTTTAATTCTAAATTTCAATGAAATCCCTACTATAAACTTTGCTCTTACTCCGATAACAAAAAACAGATTTAAAAATGAAATCATGGGTATAGAAATAGAATTTTACAAAAATGAAAAATTCATACATGTATACCATAACGGTGAAGAAATAAAGCTTAAGAAAAGGTGATTTATATTTTCTCTACTAAAAAGTTTTTTATCACTTCATAGCTAAGGGTTACTGACTTATATCCATCATAATTAACCATAACACTATTGTCAAAAGATTCAATATGCTTTATAAATAATTCCGTCCCTAAACGAATATTTTTATTGTTTAAATAAATTAAAAGTTCTTTAGAACTGTTTTTCAAAGCACAAAGTCTGACATTATTGCCTAATTCTATTTCAGAAAATTTAATATAATTCTCTTCATATATTTCACCGGACTTATTAGGAATTGGGGAACCATGCGGATCTACTTTAGGAAAACCTAACAATTCATTCATTCGATCAAATAGTTTTTCTGACTTTAGATGCTCCATGTCTTCTGCTATATCATGAACCTCTTCCCATCCAAAACCCATAATCTTTGACAGAAAAATTTCTGAAAGTCTATGCTTTCTAACTATTAAAGAAGCTTCTTTCTTACCCTTTTTTGTTAAAAGTATAGGTTTGTACTTTTCATAAACAACCCATCCAATAGCAGTTAGTTTTTTAATCATATTGTTAGCAGTTGGTTTACTAACACCCAATATATCACTCAACTCAGTTAAAGAGATCTCATTATTTTTTTTTGACAAAAAATAGATTGATTTTAAATAATTTTCTTTGGTCTTGCTGCTCATTTAACAAAATATTAAAAAACGAAGATATAAAATTATATTAATTCTTTTGTTAGATTAGTCTAACTTATTATATTTGCTGATCTAACATAATTATTGAAAATGCATAAATATTTTTTATTTCTATTATTAAATTTGACATTTAACTCTATAGCCCAAGACATCACCATAGAAGGTTCTGTAGTGTTTAACGACATACCTCAATCATTTGTCAATATATATATGATAGAAAATCAAAAAGGAACTATGACAGATGATAAAGGTTATTACATACTAGAAAACTTAACGCCAGGAAATTATAATCTAAATATTTCAGGATTAGGGTTTAAAACAAAATATGTTAAAGTAAATACCACAAAAGGCTCCTTGAAATTAAATATAAAGCTTGAACTTGATGATAGTTATTTAGATGAAATAGTAATATCAGGGACATTAAAAGCAGTAAGTAAATTAAAAAGCGCCGTTCCAATTGAAGTCTATTCTAAAACATTTTTCAAGAAGAACCCTACTCCTTCTATATTTGAAGCATTACAAAACATAAATGGAGTTAGACCTCAACTAAATTGTAATGTTTGCAACACTGGAGATATACACATTAACGGATTAGAAGGCCCATATACATTTGTTTTAATTGATGGCATGCCAATAGTTAGTGGACTATCAACCGTTTATGGATTAACTGGAATTCCTAAATCTTTAATTGAGAGAGTTGAAATTGTGAAGGGTCCTGCCTCAACTTTGTATGGATCAGAAGCTGTAGGTGGAGTAATAAATTTAATTACTAAAAGTGCTTATAACGCTCCTTTATATTCAATTGATACTTTTTCAACCTCATGGGGTGAATTAAATGCAGATTTCAGCAATAAGTTTAATATAGGAGAAAATGCAACTAGTCTTCTTGGTGTTAATTATTTTTCCTATCAAAACCCAATTGATAATAATAAAGATAATTTTACAGATCTTACTTTACAGCACAGAGTTTCAATTTTTAATAAAATAGACTTTAAAAGAAAAAGTGATAAAAAATTAACCTTAGCTGGTCGTTATTTTTACGAAGACAGATGGGGTGGTGAAATGGGTTTTTCAAATACGTTCAGAGGCGGAAATGAAGTTTATGGAGAAAGTATATTTACTTCAAGATGGGAGGCCTTTGGAACCTATGAATTACCAGTTGATGAAAATATTATTTTTCAGTTTAGTAGTAATGGTCATAATCAAAATTCGTTTTACGGTACTACTTCATTTCAAGCCAAACAATATATTGGTTTCGGTCAACTAAGCTGGAATAAGATTCTAAATACAAAACATGATCTGTTAATGGGTATTGCATATAGGTATAGTTTTTATGACGATGATACTTTTGCGACTCTTGATTCTGACGGGATTACTAATAATGAATCAATAACACATTTACCAGGCTTTTTCATCCAAGACGAAATAAGTATAAATTCAATGAATAAATTATTATTAGGTGTGAGGTATGATTATAATAGTATTCATGGTAGTATTATATCTCCACGTATAAACTATAAATGGAATAACTCTAATTATAGGGACATAATAAGATTAAGTATAGGTAATGGGTTTAGAGTAGCTAATGTCTTCACTGAAGATCACGCAGCGCTTACAGGAGCTAGAGAGGTAGAATTCAATGGGGATTTAAAACCTGAAAAATCATGGAATATTAATTTAAACTACGTAAAGAAAATTAACACAAGTAATATGTTAATGAATATTGATACAAGTATATTCTATACATATTTTAATAATAGAATATTACCCGATTATGAATCTGACCCAAATAAAATAATTTATTCAAATCTTGACGGACATGCAGTATCTAAAGGGGTGTCAACAAATATCGATATTGTATTTTCAAATGCCTTAAAAGCATTACTAGGTGCTACCTTGATGGATGTGAGCGTAACAGACTCAGGAATAACTAGACAACAAATTTTAACGGAGAAATTTAGTGGTGTTTGGAGTATTTCTTACAACTTATTGGATTTAGGTATTTTAATTGACTATACTGGAAATGTGTATGGACCAATGCGATTACCATTATTAAGTGATACAGACCCTAGGCCAGAATTCTCACCTTGGCATAGTATTCAAAATATTCAATTAACAAAAAAACTAAGTAATTCATGGGAGATTTATGGTGGAGTGAAAAATATTTTAAACTTCACCCCTAGTGATGATAGTATTGCTAGATCATTTGACCCTTTTGATGAGAATGTTAGCTATGATGATAATGGAGGTATTTTAGCCACAAATGATAATCCATATGCATTATCCTTTGACCCCAGTTATGTATATACATCAAATCAAGGTATTAGAGGGTTCTTAGGCTTTAGACATACAATATTTTAGAACTAAAAAACGATTTGTTATTTTAACTTTAACTAACTCCTGTTACGTCTTCTGGGATATCCCTTATTAGGGTTTCTAGGCTTATGTTTTGTTCTTGTTCTTTGGTTATTTTCTACTGGAACAAAATTTGGATCAGGTTCAAAGCCCTCAACCGTACTAATTTGTATTCTACTACCAATAAGCTTTTCAATATCTCTTAAATATATATTTTCATCTCCACTAACTAATGATAAAGCTTCACCCTTAGCTCCTGCCCTACCTGTTCTTCCAATTCTATGAACGTAATCTTCAGGAATATTCGGGAGTTCAAAATTGATAACATGTGGCAAAAGTGGAATATCTAATCCTCTTGCTGCAATATCAGTGGCAACTAAAACCTCAACTGTACCATTTTTAAAACCAAATAATGCTTTAGTTCTGGCACTTTGACTTTTATTTCCATGAATAGCTGCAGCTTGAATATCAGATTTAATCATTTTCTTACAAAGATTATTAGCTCCATGCTTAGTTCTTGTGAAAACTAAAACTTGTGACCATCCTCCTTCTTTAATTAACTTTATGATTAACTCAGGTTTTTTATTCTTGTCTACTTTATATGCTTTTTGAACAATAGCCTCGACGGTTGTATTCTGTGGAGAAGTTTCAACTGTTTCTGGATTGTTTAATATATCTCTAGCTAGAAATTTGATTTCTTTAGAAAAGGTTGCTGAAAACAATAAGTTTTGTCTTCTACTTGGTATTAAACTCATTATCTTATCTATGTCTCTTTTAAAACCCATATCTAGCATTCTATCTGCCTCATCTAAAACTAAGATTTCTACATTATCTAAAAACAACACCCTTTGGTTTACTAAATCAAGTAATCTTCCTGGAGTTGCAATCAGTATATCAACTCCTTGACGCAAAGTTGCAACTTGAGGTCTTTGATTTACCCCTCCAAAAATAACAGTTGAACGTAAATTAATATGCTTGCTGTACTCTAATACATTATCATAAATTTGAGCAGCAAGCTCTCTAGTAGGAGTTAATATTAATGCTCTAATATTTCTTTTTCCTTTTGGTTCATTTTCAGACAACTTTTGTAATAAAGGAAGTGTGAATCCAGCAGTTTTTCCTGTCCCTGTTTGAGCAGACGCTAAAATATCTCTTCCCTTTAATATTAAAGGAATTGCTTTTTCTTGAATTGGAGATGGTACTTCATAACCCTTTTCTTTAACCGCCTTTAGTAAAGATGGCATTAATCCTAAATCGTCAAAATTCATATGTGTTTATTTTTAAACCTCTGCAAAGATACAATATCATATCTGGTATTGATAAATAATGCCAATTAATAGATTGTATCAAAATAAAAATATACTATTCTATTTAAATAAATCGAGATTAAAAATCAAAATGATCAATAAGTTTTGATTACTTTTAATTCGTAAATAAAAATCAATACTTATTAATTGGAAGGATTTGTAGAATGGGGTTATTTAGGCTTGTTTATAGCTAGTTTTTTAGGAGCTACAATAATACCTTTTAGTTCAGAGGTTGTTTTTAGTCTCTTAATTATAAATGGTTACGATATAAAAGTAAGTCTTTTCGTCGCTACTATTGGAAATTGGCTAGGTGGACTAAGCAGTTATTTTCTAGGTAGATTAGGAAAATGGGAGACTTTAGAAAAGTATTTTAAACTAAAAAAAGAAAAGATCTATAAGTTTAAAACTAAGATCGACAAATGGGGTAGTTTATTGGCTTTCTTTTGCTGGCTTCCTATAATTGGTGATCCAATTGCAGTTAGCTTGGGGTTCTTTAGAACTAATTACATATTAGTAGCAGTCTGGATGTTTATAGGTAAAATACTAAGATATTTAATCTGGGCTCTTATTACTTACTGGGGTGCTTCTATAGTGTAAATTATAGATTTAGAGAACTAAATAATTCTTCTGAGGATAAGATTGTAGCAAATTCTTCATTCAAATTAGCTAAGGAAATATTGTAAATAACTTCACAGTCAATCATCTTTCCATCTAATCCAATTGTATTGTAAGCAGCCGTAGCATCAGAAATTAGATAAGTATCATATCCTAAGTTACCAGACATTCTAGCTGTAGATGAGATGCAGTGATTTGTAGTCATTCCTACTATTACTAATTTTTTTATATTTTGATCCTTTAATAAAGTCTCTAGATTAGTTCCAATAAAGCCACTATTTACATGTTTGGTTAATACAGTCTCATTTTTTTGTGGTAAAACATAATCATTAAATAAGAACCCAGGCTTGGATTCATGAAGCTTAGAACTAGGGTCTATTGAACTATGTCTAATATGTATAACAGGTAGATTTAAATCTCTCCATTTATTTAATATTAATCCACATACTTTTTCTGCATTTAAATTATTCCTTTTAATCCCTGGATAGTCTTTATCTAAAAAAGCTTTCTGAACATCTACTATTAAAAGAGCAGTCATTGTATTTTGAAAATTAGTTGATTTCATAAATTAGGATTTAAAAAGGTGTTTTATTTTATTAAAAGAAATTTGATTTAGGTTTTGTATAGTTAAATCAGCCTTAGTATAGTCTTGGTTTTTTGAATGGTAACTATCAAACCCAACGCAGTATATACCGGCTGAATTAGCTGCTTTTATACCATTTGTAGAATCTTCAATTACTAAACATTCTTCTTTTTTAAAACCTGAAGCTTTAGCAGCATTTATAAATATTTCAGGATGTGGCTTAGATGCTTTTAAATCAGCTCCACTTAGTTTTGCTATAAAGTATTTGTTTAGTTCAAATTTGTTGAAAATATTATTAATTGTAAACATCGATGCAGAGGAGGCTAACACCAATTTTAATCCATTTTCAGTATAGTCTTTAATAAGATCTAAAACGCCATCAATTAACTGAAAATTTGAATCGTATTCAAAGATGTTTTTAAAATATTTTCTCTTTAAAAGGACAAGCTCTTTCGGCTCTTGAGTCAAATTAAAGTCTTTACAAAGTGTTTCACAAATTTTTAATGTTGACTGACCTGTAAAAGATTCAAATAAAGTTTCAGGAACCTCAATATTAACCTCTTTAAACATTTTATAATATGCTTTTTTATGAAGGGGTTCACTATCAACAATTACGCCGTCCATATCAAATAAAATAGCCTTTAGCATTGGTCTGTTTTTTTAGCAAAATTATAGTAATTAAATTTAAATAAAAACATATAACGTATATTAGTAACTGACCTTAAAACGAAACTACAACTTTTATGAAAAAGTTACTTTCCTTCATTGTTATTATAATATTAATAACTATTATTTCTTGTAAAAATGATTCTAATAATTCTGAACCTGTAGTTCCTGGAAATGATCCGAACTTCACTATTGTCGCTCATAGAGACATTGGTTTTACAGCAACAAATCGAAAAGTAGTAGTTTTTGGAATACCTATTTATGCTTATTATGACGTGGAAGATTCAAAACTACTTCATGCTGCTAATATTATGGCTCAATATTTAGATAATGATGAAAATGGAGTTGTCGATAATTCATTACTACTTACAACATTACTAAACAATGATGCATCTCTTTTTATGTGGAAATCTGAATCTCAAATAAATCTCAACGCTCAAGACTTAGGCGCTGACGAATCAATTCCTGTATGGCATACAAATGGACAAACAGGACAGTTTGATGCAGCTCTAGAAGAAGTTTGGCATGTAATCACTTATTCTGGATATAGAGATGCTTATCCTGAAATATTTGGAGAAAACACAGAAACAGCTCTAACCAATGCAATGGATATAGCTAGAGGTGGAAATTTCACAAGTATTCCAGAAAACTATCCTAATAACGCATGGTACACCTATGATGACGAAACATGCGATTATAAGTGTATGGCTACAGAATATATTTATTGGGGAATGACCTCTATTTTAGGTGCTCAAGAAAATAGATTAAATGAAATATCACAAGAATGGGATTTAAACACGAGAATTTTAGTTGAAAATATAGATACTTCAATTTACGCTCTTTTAACTAACCCTTTATATAAATTCCCTTCAATATTACCTGATGGAAGCTACATGCAATAGAGTCAATTATTTAATTTTAATTTGAAATAAGCAAACCGTAGAATTGTGATAATGCGATGGAAGGTCTAAAGTATCTTTTAACTTAGATAACCCTAAGAAATCAAAACCGCATTTTTTGTAGTAATTGATAAGTGCTAGGTTTTCTCCCACAGTATCCATACGTACGTATTTTTTCTTGTTTGCTTTAGCATAATTAACAGACCATTCTATGATTTCTTTGACTAAATAATTTCCTCTAAATTCTGGTGATGTAGAAATACGATGAATATATATAGCAGGATCTTGGTTTAATTCTAACCAAATCTGAGGATCAGCATAAGATATTGAAAATACACAAGCTACTTCGGTATCAATTAATATTTTCCAATGTCTTTTTTCTATTATTTCTCTTTCAATTAATTGTCTCTCTATTACTGGCCATGGAACAGCTGATTTTTTTATTTGATAGTCTGTTGCTTTTTTGTACAGTTTAGCTATAGTATCTATATCATTAGCTTGACTATTATGTATTTCTATATTTTTAAACATATTCTTAATTATATAATCGAACTGTTTTTATTTAAAAGGCATGTAGTAGCTTATTTGTATATTTTTTTCATGAAATCAATTCTAGTAATGGCAGTAGCAGTTATTAAACCTGAAAAAAGAGCACCTCCTACGCCTGCGCTTACAATATCCTGACCAGTTAAATACAAACCTTTAATTGGGGTTTTAGGTTTTAAAAACTTTTGATTAAATCTTTCTGGAGTATGATCTATACCATATAACTCCCCTTTATCGTAGTTAACAAAATTCTTAGTAGTTAATGGACTAGATAACTCATAATGATCTATATGCTCTCTTAAATGAGGGAGCTGTTTAAATAAATGTTCTAACAATCTTTTTGATATAACTTCTTTATAATCTTCATAAGATTCACCTCTTTTTTTCCATGAAGTTCCTTCCCATTTAGCAAAGCTTTCATAAGGAAGTAATGTTATTACATCTATTGTACTTGTATTTGGATATCTTGAATCCCAAGATGGATCTTTAGCAGATGGAAAAGAAATGTAAACAAGTGGAAATTCATTCTCTTGATCTTCAAGGTAGTTTTTAACAGATGTGTCATGATCTGTTTTTTCTGGATAAATCCATATGTTGTGTTTAGGTAGCTTAAGATCCTTTGCACTAGCTTTTAGACCAATGTATAGGCATCCATGAGCAACAGATGGTTTAACAGACTTTAGATTGTCTTTAAATCCATACTTTACATTAAGCTTATCACTAATTAATTTGTTGTATGTATTAAAAACACCAACTCCACTTATTATTAATTTGGAGAAAAACTTTTTTCCATCTTCCATTAATACACCAACCGCACTATTATTTTCTACTATAATTTCTTTAACCTCAGCTCTTATAATAATTTTTCCTTTCGATTTTTCAATCACAGGGTTAATTGTATTAACGATTTCTGAAGACCCTCCTATTGGAAAACTCCCACCTTTGAAGTAATGTTTAACTACAGAGGCATGCATTGCAAAACTACTCTGTTTGGGAGGTAAACCGTAATCGCCGTATTGAGCAGTTAAAACTTTAATAAGTTCTTCATTTTTGGTTAATGAACTTATTACCTCATAAGTGGTTTTTGAAGAGTATTGTAAATACTTTTTTCTAATAAAGTAACCTAGTAGAGAACTTATAAAACTTGGTAATGCTTTTTCTATATAAAAACCTTTCATTGACTTATTACAATCAAAAACCATTTGAATATAATTTTTAATAGCTTCAGAGTCATCTGGAAAATAGGAATTGAGTTTGTTTTTAAAATTCTCTACCCCTTTTACAAAATCATAAGTTTTATCTCCAATCACGATCCTATCATAAATCTCACCCATATCCTCCCATTTAAGATTGTTATCGGAGACATAATCAAACATTTTTCTAATCGGACTATTTAAATTCTGAACCTCACCTATATAATGAATACCAACATCCCACTCGTAACCTTTTCTTTTAAAGACGTGAGTAAATCCTCCCGCAACGTAGTGTCTTTCTAAAACGAGTACTTTTTTTCCTTCTTTTGCAAGTAATGCAGCCGTAGTTAAGCTACCCATACCAGATCCAATTATGATTGCATCATAATTATCATCAAAATCAATTATTTTTTTATATGACTCAACCATGGTTATGAAATTAAATATTAATACTAAATATAGTAAAACAAGCTACTTTTTCAATTGTAAATTGAAAATTAGTAATTGAATTAAATTTAGTTAAAAAAAATATGTTTTGTAAATTAATTATTTAATATTACAATTATGAAAATATGCAATAAACTAGAAGGTGAATATAAATCATTTCATAAAAATGGTAAATTACAGCAACATGGTTATTATAAAGAGGATAAAAAAGATGGACCGTGGAAGATATATAAAGATAATGGTCAATTAGAACAAGAGGTTAATTGGAAAGAAGATAAACAGCACGGAGTAACTAAATTCTATAATGAAAATGGTCAATTAGAATTAGAAGAAAATTTAATATTTGGCAAACGAGAAGGCTCTTTAAAGTGGTTTCATGAAAATGGAAAAGTATCTAGAGAAGGTAATTACACAGATA
>Ga0209830_10003409_pt1 | contig 12177 bp, 18 predicted proteins | sample ArcticOcean_MG_C_12_FD_187439 | JGI IMG/M metagenome (GOLD analysis project Ga0209830, IMG submission 187439) | Marine microbial communities from western Arctic Ocean - ArcticOcean_MG_CB8_130 (SPAdes) (version 2) | ecosystem: Environmental > Aquatic > Marine > Oceanic | place: Arctic Ocean...
CAAGTGAGAAAGATCCCGCAATCAAAATTGAAAACCCCAACATAGCTATATGACTTTGAAAAACTCTATTCATAGAAAACTTTCAGCTAGGTAATTATATTATAGATAGCGCTTTAGAGTCATCAACTACCTCTGATTTTAGATTACTATTTCAGAGATCAGCAAAAGAAAACCAGCAGTGTTATCCTGTGTGAACAGCTCCTTTTTGCAAAGACTAATTTGAGTGCCTTTGATGGTTGCAGGTTGCAGTCATATGTCCGGCTTTTTGATGCGGTACATGTCACGCAGGCCTTGATGAAGTTCGCACATAGGTCCCAATCAGACTAGCGAACGATACTGACAGACCAAGCAAAACACACACCAGACCAACGCACTTCTATATCGGTTAACGTTAGCTTTGTCTGAGAGTGCCTCACAAAATTGCTCTGCACGCTTCAAGCCAGTTTAATCTGACAAGGCCTCCGCCTAGCTACTCCGACATTTATAGGTCGCAAACAATCGGCAAACAACGTCATATTATTGATATTCAAACACAGAATGCATTAATCATGGTTGATTTCATGTCCTACATATCCTTTAGTTCCAGTCAAGAAGTCAGTCATCGTCGAGGCGTAGCTTTTGTTTTTGCCGCAGGGGCACTCTGGTCCACGGTTGGCCTAGGAATTCGGTTAATCGAAGATGCAAGCGTCTGGCAAATATTACTTTATCGCTCAATAGCACTAAGTGTATTTCTTTATGCCGTAATTAGCCTCAGAAGCGGTAAAAACCCGTTTAGTCAACTGGGTCGTTCCGGCCGTCCAGCCATCGTCGCGGGGCTGGCATTGGTAGCCGCATATTCGGGAGGAATCTATTCGATCCAAGTAATTCCTGTCGCCAACGCGCTTTTACTCTTTGCGGCCGCTCCATTCATGACTGCAGTTTTGGGAAAAATTTTATTAAATGAAAGCGTCAGGCCGGCTACGTGGATCGCAATTATTGTGGCAGTCACTGCCATCGCGATTATGGTTTCCGAACAAACATCATACGGCGCTGTAGGTGGCTCTCTGGCCGCACTTGGATCTGCATTCGGATTTTCTATTTTCACAATCGCACTTAGGTGGGGAAAATCAGTTGAAATGCTGCCCGCGGTGTTTCTGTCAGGCTTGTTCGCAATCATCATCACATCAGCCATCTGCTTGGCATTAGGATTGCCCTTCGTTTTATCTCCGAGAGACGGTGGCATTTCTATAGGCATGGGAATCTTTCAAGTTGGTGCAGGGCTTGTTTTATACACACTTGGCTCACGCAAGCTGCCAGCGGCTGAACTAACTCTACTCTCTCTCGCGGAAGTGTTACTTGGTCCTTTCTGGGTTTGGTTGTTTTTGGGCGAAGACGCCTCTATTCGCACTCTAATCGGGGGTGTATTGCTTTTGGCGGCCATCACTGGCAACGCACTTTCTGGTTCAAGGCGCGTGCCCCAGCGGGCCGCGAGAGACTAAAGTGTGATAATTTTGGTCCCTGTGGGCAAGCAGACAAATTTAACTTGGAACCCCCAACGCAAAGTTAAATTTATTTTCTGGCATACTTCGCAAGAAAATTGCTCTAAATTGAGAGAATTAGACTTTATCCTCGGAACATAATGCGACCCACTGATCAGACTGGCCTAGCCATTATCTTAAGTTTGGTCGCATTGACCTTATTTGATGCTATGGGACTCATAATAAAGCACCTCGCAAATGATTACTCAGCAGCCCAGCTGTCAGCATGGCGAAATATGTTTGGGCTCATCCCAGCCGTTATTGCTTTATGCTCATCCCAAGCTTGGCGAATTAATGGCAAGCGCCTAAAGCTACGGCAGTGGAAATTGGCTCTGTTTAGGGGGGCAGTTGTGACCTTTGCCCAACTTTGTTTTTATCTCTCATTGGGCCTCATGGATTTTGCTACCGCATCCACGATCACTTATGCTAGCGCGTTATTTGCGACAGCTATGGCAATTCCAATCTTAGGTGAACGGGTTGGATGGCTGCGTTGGATCGCGGTTTTGATTGGTTTTGTGGGTGTTATAATGGTTATAAAACCCGGCGGTGATGGATTCACGTTTTATGCGCTATTACCTTTCGCAGCGGCCGCGTTTTATGCTTTAGTCGGCGTTACCGCTCGCCTTTTCGACAACGATGCACCAAGTTCCTTAGTCAATCTGTATTCGTCTATTGCCGCCACAATTGGAGCCTCTTTGATAGCATACTTATGGGGTGGCTTCATCCCTTTAGCTACTAAAACTGACTTGGCGTGGATAGCCTTAATGGGAGGCTTTGGTGGCACTGCTGTACTAATTTTGATGATAAGTTTTCGGATGACCGAGCAAAGTAATCTGGCACCATTCAGCTATTTTGGTATCCCTTTAGCTTTTGGGTTAGGATGGCTTTTTTTTAACGAAACGCCATGGTCCACATTATTTCCTGGAGCGGTATTAATCGCAACAGGCGGGTTGCTGATCGTTTGGCGGGAGCGCACACGGTCTAAACATTCTGGAACATGGTAATCGATGCGGCCAGACGGTGCTACCCAGACAAACCCATTTCAGCATCAATAGCCTAACTTCTAACGGGTCCCATCCCTCATTCAGACTGGACTTCTGTTTTCCCGTAAGCCTGTGTGTTGGCACACGAGGTGCTATCAAACTGATGGCACATGCATCAGATAGCAGTATCTTCATCGCAGTTGATGTCAGTTTTGCCTGACAGGCCAACAAATAAAGTTGAAAATGCCCTACCCACTTCAAGCAAGTTTTATCTGACAGGAACTATCCCCTTAATTTTGGACCAATCTTTCGACCCCAACAAGGCGGGCGTAGGGCTGGTTTCAATGTCCAGTAAAACAGTTATGAGCTTGATTACATTTTCACTGTTTGTGAGATCGTCGTCGTTCAGGTTTTTTTTATTGTAAGCGGTAAGAGCTGCTGATGTTTTCTTGCCGTACAATCCATCATTGGATGACTTATAAAAGCCCAAGTCCGACAAGATTGATTGGGCTTTTTTACGGTTATCTTTGGAGAGGTTGATGAAGGCGGTTAGGAGCGGTGGGGGTGTTTTGCTTCCATATTGGAATCTATTATCTTTCCACTCACCAACATACTTTTCGCCATCAGGCCAGATGAAGGTACCTTGTCCGTTCTTTTTGTCGTCATTCCAATCACCGACGTATTTGTTACCGTTGGTAAAAGTGTAGGTGCTAATAGTGCCAAAAACCCTGACAACGGACATGCACGTACTTTTGATAACTCTTATTGGGCATATGTTTACCAGATAAGTCTATAGAAAAGTCATGCGCAAAAGATGCCCATACCATAATAGCATAAATCCAACCAATAATTGAATGAATGTGAGCCCAAGTGACAGTAAAGGTCATCAGAATAACTCCCCTAGCTTGTAAGGCCCACACCTCAAGCATCACTCGCTAAACTAGGCTTCCAGTAAACCGACACAGGCAAAGCTTTTTAGTTAGCCTGAGAGCCATTCTAACGTGGTCTGTGGAGGGGTTTCACTCATTCAGGCAGTCACTGGCTCTAATAGGGCTAGAAACCACGTTAAAGCTTAACTAGTTTGGGCATTAGGTGGAGCTTGCTTGCTTAACAACCGCATCACATTCAGTTTCTCAGTAGCAATATCCATGATACTTGCATTAGAGGCAGTGGCGACTGCAGCCATATCCCAGTAACAGTTAATGCAAACCTCTTGCTCACCTTGGTGGAGCTTTAACCGTGTAACAACGATGGGTTCATGGGTATAAGCAGGATGCGGGTTTTGAGTGCGGTCACAGAAAGTGCATGACGCATTGGGGTCATTGTAAGTAAAGATTAGCTTATTCATACTCGCAACGCTCCCCCTGCAAAGGAATTCCACATTAAAGCTTTAGGCAGACGGGGGATAGGACTACCAAACTCCTCGCCGTGGTCTTAGTGCATTGAAACACCAGCTCCCTCGCATGGCTAGGGAGCTAGCACGATCCTAGAATATAATCATGTCATAACTTAAGTGATCCAACCCAGAAGTCACCGCGTATTTATTGTACTGTTAAGTGTACTTATGGAGTTGAGGCAATGGTCAATAAGGCGATTATAAAAACACTTTTGAGTAGTTTCCTCTTCATGACTTCAATGAGTAGTGGTGCAATGGCTCAAAACCTTATTGAAACGGGACAGTGGTCTTACTTTGCTGACACAGTGATGGGTGGTGTTTCTGATGGAAGTGCTGAATTTCAGAGCAATGGATCAGATAAAACGATAAGGCTTGCAGGTGAGGTATCTACAGCAAATAACGGAGGCTTTATACAAGTTAGATCATCAATCCCTTGGGAACTTGCAAAGGGCAAAACAGGTATAAAGCTAAAAGTTAAAGGCAATGGTGAGCAGTATTATCTGCACGTCAGAAATTCCAGTACTCGCCTGCCTTGGCATTATTACCAACTTGGCTTTGAGACAAGTGAAGCTTGGAAGGAAGTGGAGCTTCCATTCGCATCATTTGTAAAGTCCTCATCATTTCTGCGAACTGCAATGAACCAAGATACGATCAAGACAATAGGAATTGTTGCATATGGTAAGGACTATACAGCTGATATTTCAGTTATGAACTTAGAGCTTTACTAAAGCAACAATAAGGAAAGATGGACTGACCCCACTCATTAAGAAAAGGCGGGGATCTGGCCCTTTTTGTAGCTGCAGGAGGCTTCGCAGTTATACGCTGTGACAACTTGTAGCTTGATTAGAAGGCATTTCAGGATACCTTACCGACATAAACACAAGGAGAAAGCTATGAAAACACTTACAGCATCACTGTTTGCTCTCGTTCTCTCAGCTCCGTTTGCTTTGGCAGATGGATGCGATAGCCACAGCAAAGAAGCGTCAATGTCCTGCGAAGTTGGACAAGCATGGAACGCAGAAGAACAACAGTGTGTAGACACGAGCGCATAAACTGCCTTATGCTGCACTTACGAGGCCCCTCTTTTTATTGGGGCCTTTTTTGTTGGCTGTATAGTTTAACTCTCTCATCTAGAAAACCCGTGTGCGTAAATACCCACCCATAATATCCGGTGGCATGGGGCTGGTTCCACGCTTGTGGGTAGCACTCAAGTCAGAAGTGATACTTGAAGCTATTACGGAGTGCTTTCTGAGCAAGAACATCGTGCTTCAATTCATCCAGCTTGGCATTCAGCCTATCGTAGTTCTGCAACACACGAAGCTCATTCTGCGTTAAGCTATAGGGATCATCCTCTAGCTTCATGCGAAGGCCCATATTGTTCCAGACTGATGTGATGATGTTGCGTTCTTGATCTGTCATACCTTACTCGACGACAGAGAGTGGTGCTGTGTTAGCTGTACGGTCAGAAAACTCACAGTATATCACTTGATAAAACTATCATGCCTAGCGCCTTGATAGAATGTAGCGTACAGGTATGATCTAAAGCTACATTCGTATTAATTATTATCGTGTAGCATTGGGATTGACTGAGCTCCTTAAGCTACACTATGTATGCTACATACCCTATTGCTACAGGAGCGAAACAGGATGAGCAGAACAGTTTTATATGCACGTGTGAGTACGGCAGAGCAGACTATAGCGCATCAGCTAACACAGGCTGAGGCAGCTGGGTTTGTCATAGATGATGTCATTGAGGATGAAGGCGTATCAGGCGTTCAAGTAGCATTCGCAGAGCGTGAAGGCGGCAAGAGATTGTTTGACTTAGTTCAAGTAGCATTAGCAGAGCGTGAAGGCGGCAAGAGATTGTTTGACTTACTGCGTGACGGTGATGTCTTGGTGTGCCGCTGGATAGATAGGCTTGGGCGCAACTATGATGACATCCAGAAGAACATTAGATTGTTCCTAGATCGTGGTGTTACCATCAAGACTGTCATTAACGGTATGACTTTCGATGCGAAGCCACAGGATGCAATGGGCAAGGCTGTACGTGATGCGATGTTGTCGTTCATGTCTGCTATGGCTGAGGCACAGGCAGTCGCTATGAAGGAAGCACAAGCTGCTGGAATAGCTCACGCCAGAGAAGCTGCTCCTATGAAGTACAAAGGGCGTAAGCCTTCCTTCACTGCTGAACAGCTGATGCAGATAGAGGAACTATCACAGCAGGGCGTTGGGAATAACGAGATTGCAAGGCAGGTAGGCTTGTCTAAGTTTGCTGTGTCTAGAATACTGAAAGACGTTGAAGCGGCACAGATGAAGTTAGGGCGTTGGGAATAGAATAGATGAAGTACATTGATGAAGTATGCTCAGTTTTGAGTGATGAAGCAGAGCGGCGTTATTTGCGAACTCGTGATGCATGGCAATTGTTAACTGATGAGATGGCTGCGGTTGATGAGGCCACTCCAGAGCTAACCCAGCAAGTTGAGGAAGCCCATAAGGATTACATCAGAGCCTCAAAGGAATACTTGGCTATCGCATTTAAAAGGCAGTTCTTAGAGTGATGATTGGAAAGTGGGTAAAGTCTGCTATTTGGATTGCCGTAGGCCTTCTTGTTGCCCTTATTCTTCTGGTGATGTTCTTCACTGAGAAACCATACAGCCAAGAAGAAATGGATTGGTGCGCTGCTGAACGCCCAGATATGACTATGGAAGTCTGCGCAGAAGAGTTTGGCTATTAGAGTGTAAAACTATTTGCGGATAGCTTCATAGGCTGGCAGGCTGGGTTTGATATTAATGGAGATAATGTGATGCGGCATATCGATTTTTGGTATTCAATTGGCTCTACCTACAGCTACTTGACCATTATGCGGCTACCTAAGTTAGCGCAAGAATTTGATGTAAATGTAAGATGGCGACCATTTAACGTTAGAGATGTTATGGTTGAGCAAAACAATGTTCCATTCTCTAATAAGCCAATAAAATCAGCTTATATGTGGCGGGATATTGAAAGACGAGCAGCCAGCTATGGTTTATGTCCCAAAATACCTGCAACCTATCCGTTAGGTGCTTAGTATTGGCTAATCAAGTTGCCTTTTTGGGAGTTCAAGAGGGTTGGGTGGAGGCGTATACGCAAGTCACCTACAGGCGTTCGATTCAAGATATGCAACCTATTGGAGTAACCAACATGGCTAAGGGTAAATTCGTCTCGTACCTTCGTGTATCCACTGAGAAGCAGGGTAAATCAGGTTTAGGTCTTGAGGCCCAACGTGAGGCTGTTGCCCAGTACCTAAACGGTGGTGATTGGGAGTTGGTTCAGGAGGTGGTTGAGGTTGAGAGTGGGCGCAAAGATAAACGTCCTGAACTCGCTAAAGCTATCCGCTTATGTAACGCCATTGGTGCAACTCTAGTTGTAGCCAAGTTTGATCGCCTGTCTCGTGATGCCCACTTCCTGTTGGGCTTGAAGAAGTCAGACGTTAAGTTCGTTGCTGCTGATAACCCACAGGCTAATGAGTTGACTGTTGGTATCCTTGCTCTTGTTGCTGAGAACGAAGCCAGAGCCACCAGCGATAGAACCAAAGCAGCACTCGCAGCAGCTAAAGCCAGAGGTCAGGTGCTTGGAGCCTACAGCAAGGACGACAAGACTAAGTTCGTTGGGCGTACTGGTACTCGTGACGACTGCCTCAAAGCAGCAGCAGGTAAGAAGGTTAAAGCTGATGATACCGCTCAGAAGATGCGTCAGTTTATCGAAGACTGCGGTATGTCCCCTGAAGCACCAGCCAAAGCTCTCGCTAGGTTCCTAACTGAACGTGGAGTACAGACACCATCAGGCCGTTCCACCACTTGGCAAACTACAACCGTACAGCGCATGAAAGCACGCTGGGGTGATCAAACGGTGTAGGCCATACGAGTTGATAAGCTGTGATACTGCGCGTGTATGAGCCTCTGTGTGGGCCTGAAGTGGGACCCTCCAGAAAGATACAGGAAGGATTGGGTTGGCCCGTTTTGCAGGTGGGTATCCAAGATAAAGATAATATTGACGTTATAGTAATTATACTTAAAGTTCCCTCTTGAATGAGTGGGGAGTTTACTATGAAAATAATTGCTGTCGCCACGGGTATTATGCTCGTTATTTCGTCGCCGATTAGTGCTGATCCAATTAAGCCTTTGTTTGAAAAACTACTTGAATTGGATAAATCTGAGTTTGAAGGCTTTTCCGGACACCTTTTTAAAAGTTTTATGTAGTTTGATGAAGAGAACCCTATCTATTCACTGTATATCAACGGCATTAAATACGGCGTAACATTGGATGACGGGCGCGGGACATCAAAAAAAGCTAACCAATGCCCTAAAGAAAATTTCTTTGATGAAGACCCCACAACGGGTTGTGCAATTAACTTTAGCGGAGAGTATATTATTGAACGGTCTGGTAGTTCAGTTGAAGTAGAAACTAAAATCTGGAATGTTGAGTTTGTTAATTAACTGGCTAAAACCATCCCACAGCACCAACTCAGCATCACCTGTGGCCTCTGTAAGCACCATACAATTCTAGAGGTAGCAAACCTGATATCTGTAGTTGGAGGCGATACCACAGCCCATGAGGTACGTCAGAGAGCCAGATGCCATAACTGTAGAGCCAAGGGTAACAACACGTATCAGATCGTCTACTCGGGCAACTCTGACATTGCGATGGATGGGACTGGGGTTAGGCAAAGTTAATCGTGTGTGGTGAATGTGTGTGGTAGGGTGAAATTAATTCTAAATAATTATTATATAAATAAAGTAAATATGAGGTATTAGTTTAGTTGGCGTCCCCTGAAGGATTCGAACCCTCGGCCTGCCGATTAGAAGTCGGCTGCTCTATCCAGCTGAGCTAAGGAGACCCGTGCGGCCTGCCTAATACGCCCAAGCAAAATTATCTAGAGAGAATAAGCATTTTTTGCGAGAATCCATCGGCCGCTCAGGCAAACCGGTTTGACCGCGGAACGCTCGGGGAAATTATGTATTGATTTTGCACAATGCAGCGTGACTAAGGTGTAATGATACGGGTGTATTTGAAACTAGCATGGCAATAAGCTCTAGAAATACCGCTCCCAAAAAGAAACAATCGATTCATTATTATCAAGACGAAGACCAGTATCTGATATTAGGTCAACTAACCACCGCATCTCGTCGTCTATGAGGCGGCATTGATCCTGTACCTTTCTGATATCTCCGATTGGTATTGGAAGACGCTTAGAGACCCCAGCCGTTTTATCATAATACATTCCCGTAAAAGGGTTCTTTAAGTCTAACGCATACTCAGAGATGGCGAAGTTAAACACTGCTCTGATAGAACTCATTACTCGGCTGACACTAGAGCCAACCATTCCCTTGGCTATGAGGTAGTCCCTATACTTCAAAGCATCGGCCCTTGAGTATCTGGCCAAGTCCTTAGCCCCACAAGTCTCTACGAGATAAGTACAGGCCCTCTGAGCAGCCGTACGGAAGGTCTTGCCTCTATTGGCACCCTTCCTGAACTAGATATGTTTCTAACGCCTGAGAAAGCGTGAGGTTGGCGCTGCAATGACTGGACACACGAGGCTGAGTATTTCCAGAATCTGGCTCATATGCCGACTTTAACAAATTACGCCCGATTAGATCAGTATTAGTCATCCGAAAGTGCGACTAGTATTCGTTTCGCTTAGCCGCAGCGACCGAAGCCCTCGACTTAGCAGTCTGGGCAGACCTCGTCTTCAACCCTTGAACGATTCGAGGATGGGAATAATGCTGTATGAGGTCAGCGGGAACACGCCTTGAGAAGTAGTAATATCCATAACGGTTGAACGTAAAAGGAACGCTTTTGGTCAGTAATTTGGTCAACATTCTCTCCAGCCTGATACTAAGGCAATGATATTTATGAGAATGTTATCAGTTGATTATCTACCAGAAGATTGCTCTAGTCCGGTTGATAATGGTGCGGTCGGCGGGACTCGAACCCGCACGAGTGTTACCTCACAGCGACCTCAACGCTGACAAATAGATATTTTTATATCAGTTACTTAAATCAATTCCTGCGTATAGATTCCCACAGTGACTACTGCCTGTCAACGCACGATGCATACTCGATGTGTGCCAATGTGTGACAGGATGTGGACAAGAAGTTGGACGACAAAGAACAACTTGGTGTCCCGCTGGTAAAAACCATTGCTAACCACTTTCGGGCAATCTCAATACAACCCCATATGGGCCATCCCACCAATACCCGTTATATATATTCAGCCAGTGCCAGATCAGTGGGATGCTAGGGTGTTAACCAGAATTGATCCCACAATATTACTGGTAACAATAAAAACGTCTGAGTAATGTAATAAGGCTGTTAGTATGGGGTAACTTGTAGTATACTTTAGTACAACTTTAATTCTAATAACTAATTAATATTAAACAATAATAAGAGAATATATGATAAAGGCAGACTATGCAAATGCCAGGCCTTTGGATGTCCACAGGTGGTCTGATTATTCTGAAGTGAACATATTTGTGAATGAGATTTATAATGATCTCAAATCCATTGAGGGCAATGAGGGCATCAGCAAAAAGCTAGTCAAAGTTATTTTGTTGGATCTCTATGTGGCTTGGTGTGCCGACCATTCATTGATGCTGATGTTCAGCAGAGACAACAATGCCTATAAAGCCAAATCTCGTTATAACGAACTTCACATTGGTAAAAAGATCATCGGTATTATTGACGCCTTGGTCAAAGATGGTGTCATCGGTCAGAAGAAAGGGTTTAAAGACCGCATCAGTGGCGTCGGGTTTCAGTCTAGACTTTGGGCTACCAATAAACTCAAGGCCCATTTTGAAACGGTAAAGTTCAGTCAGTTTGTGATCAACCGCAACGAAGACTGGGATCCTATCATCCTCCGATGATAAAGATAAAAAGAACAAAAAACTGAAATATGCAAACGGCGCGCATACGGTGAAACCTTAGACGTAATTGCTAAAGATTACGATGCCGCATTTCAAAGTGTGCATTATGTATGCAGCAGATGGGGTCCACTAAACGGTTTTCCATTCCACAAAACCCATGAATGATCACTGATGCGTGGTAATCCCGCATGATCATAATGGCTCGCATTTCACGTAACGCCAGATCACACACCAACGACACCGACGCGCACACATCGCTGTATCTGTCAGCAAGCGCGCTCAGGCATAGCACGTAACCCACCCCATTCAGCGCTCTCAGCCACCTCTGGCCCGCTAAAGGCGCAACAGGGGCTGGGTGTGGAGTTAGGTTGGCGGTGTGGGGCCGCAGGAACGCCATCTCTATTCACTCACCAATTTCAAGCTAAAACGTGCCGCTGCTCTCACCGAGTGGCGGCAATTATTGAGTGCATAGATTTAGGCTGTGCTAGCAATCTGATGCGAGTTCTCATTAGTTTGACAGCACCTTCAGATATCTGCCAGTCGTCGGTGAGAACGGGCACATTAAAGCCGTGTTCACGCAAGGGGATTTCGTATCCTACACGTGGCCTGATTTGATTTATCAAATGAAATCGATTACGATCGCCACTGTTAGTAAGAACTGGCCGGTCTTCTTAATTGGCGGCGGTATTGCACTGTATTCCTGGTTGATGGTCGTTGTGATGAGCATGCTGAATTGAGTACAACAGCTTAGCGTTGATTGTCAAAACCGAGGCCATAAATTTGATAGCCTCGGTCGTTTTAGAATAACGACAACTGGGTATTATCCGCGGCTTTGGGTTTTTTCTTGCGTTTAGATGCCGACTTCCGACTTCCCAATTTTTTAAAAACCGCATTTGCCGCCGGCCGAAAATTCTGACCATTGCGCACCTCGGTGATCTTCTGTTTTGCGATCCTTGCAGATGCGGCTTGATCAACGATTGGCGCAGGATAATCTTGCCCAAGCGTAAAATCACTATCGTCGATCAGTGTCTTCTCCCACCTCCAAGGTTCGTGAATGAATTCATCTGGAACGTTCTTGAGTTCGGGAACCCATTTGCGAATGAATGTGCCAGTTGGGTCATGTTCCATGGATTGCTTTATCGGATTATAAACACGCATTGCGTTGATGCCTGTGACACCTGATTGCATCTGAAGTTGGCTGTAATGGATGCCGGGTTCATAATCGGTGAACAGACGTGCCAGATGATGTCCAGTGGCACGCCAGTCCAGCCAAAGTTGATAGCTGGCAAAACTTACCAGCATCGCCCTCATGCGGAAGGTGATCCAGCCTTCAGCCGTCAAATTGCGCATGCAAGCGTCAATGAAGGGGTAACCCGTTT
>Ga0209830_10003417_pt1 | contig 12169 bp, 10 predicted proteins | sample ArcticOcean_MG_C_12_FD_187439 | JGI IMG/M metagenome (GOLD analysis project Ga0209830, IMG submission 187439) | Marine microbial communities from western Arctic Ocean - ArcticOcean_MG_CB8_130 (SPAdes) (version 2) | ecosystem: Environmental > Aquatic > Marine > Oceanic | place: Arctic Ocean...
ATAGTGCGAGTATCCGCCGCGCAATTAAGAACGTTTGCAAACCTTCGCCGATTGAAGAACGCGAAGAAGAAAATTTACTTAATAATGATAATGGTGATTCTTTAGAAAAGTGTGTGCAAATTGCGTTGCGAATGAGTAGTAGTAGTAATAGGAAGAAATTAGCAATTATTTATAATCGCAACGCTGGACGCGCGATTGATGACGTTTTTCTCGTGCGAGAGAAATTAGAAGCGCTTTTGAACAAAGAAGAGGAATCTAATGAAAAAGTGGTATGGGAAGTGCTCGTTCTCACGCATGATGATAAGAATCCACCATGTTTGTTAAGTAAATGCGTAGGAAGCGCTTCTTTAGTCGTCACGCCTCACGGGTTTCAGTCCATGTTGGCCATATTCATGTCCGAAAACAGTCTTCTTTACGAAGCGTTTCCTTCAAGATATTATAAGCACGGGTACAAACGTTTAGCTTTAGAGTTTAGTCTCGCGCATGGGTTCACGCAATCGAAACCAGTTGGCTTCGTTTCGAAAATAATCGCGATATTCTTCACCACGGATGCTTGCATGAAAATGTATTACTGTAGATATCTAGCGCGAAAAGCGAGCGTCAATTTATTATCCGCAAATGATAACGTCATCTCGAACTCAAACGATGTCGATAAAATCGTCCAAGCCGTTATGTTAAACGAGCATCGAGAGACGGGAGATGCAAACTCTTTCGTGCTTTTAAGCGAAAACGCGCAGAACAGAGTCCAGTGCAATTGGCTTTGCTCGAGCGACGCTTCGTGTCAAAAATACGCATTTGATGATAAAACGAACAAATGTCATGGTCGAATCGATCGATTTCAGACTCCCATAGCGAACGATGTCATCGGTGCCGGGATCTATGACCAGAAATGCTTCGTAATAGGCTGCTAGAAATTTTATGGTTAATAGATAAAACGTCCAGGTTACATATATTGACATTTCTTTGTCATGCGCGTTTTTACTCATTCATCTTCTTCGTTCATGATTTCTCACGTTTTCATCATAAAAAACAAATCTTCTACTCTTAACGACATCAGCACAAAAATGTTGCACTTCCTTAATCATAATCACTTCGCCGCTCTCTCCCCTCAATGCAATCGACATCGACACAAACATAAAACAATCCTTCGCACTACGTTGAATCGCGTTAATATTAAGTTAAATCCAAAAACGAGAGTACTGATGTTCGGTCTAAAAACGAGCGCGAAACAAAATCCGAACGACACAGAAGAAGAAGAAGAAGAAGAAGAAAAGAAAAAGAAACTACCGACGATGACGATGAAGAAAGAAGAAGGAGAAGAGGAAAAGAAGAAGAAACTACCGACGACGACGATGAAGAATCGAACGAAGAAAACGGCACCGCGACTTAAAAAAGCGCAGCAAAACAAAATAAAACCAACGCGCTTGACAGATGAAGAGTTTCAGAAGAATCAAAACAAGTTCTTTTTATCGTTATTGGTCACGGAAGGAGCAGTTAAAGGGACGATTGCGTCTGCGTTAGGAGTTTTTTTGAACGTTAAAGTAATCGAAGCGTTTACTTTAAGTGATGAGAGAGTGGTAGCAAACGTGATTGAATGTGGATTGATATGCGCGTTGCCGTTGATTTTGGCAGATTTCTTAATTATGAACATGTTTGAGGACAAGGATTTTAGAGAAGGCGAGGAATGGGGAGTTGAAGCAGCGTTGGGCGTATACGCGCGAGAGGCTTCGTTGAATAATCCGTGCGTGGATATGAACGTTTTCATGGATTGTACGATTGCTATTGTCGCGCGAATCGCTGAGACTTTTGTACTCGCGTTTTCAATAGGTTTCTTGTTTTCATGGATAACTGAAAGAGGCGTAGAGTTCGGATACGACGTTTTTGAGATTGAGCAAGTAACAAAATGGATAGCGCTCGCTTTAGTTGTAGCCGGGAACGAGGTTTTGATTTATAGAAGAGGGAGTACGAGGAAGAAGATGATGAGGGCGTATAAAGTCACGAGAGACCCGATAACTGGGAAAGAGAAAATGGAAGAGATTACGAGTGATGAAACGAAGAGGAAAGGAGGAGGAAAAGATTCGAAAAAACTAAACGCTTTTGAAGCCGCGTTGTTTAATTTAAAAATTAAAAATTCCGTTGACAATTGGCGCGAAAGATCGTTTGGATTTTTATTAGGAACGTCGTTCGTTCTTGCATCGGGTAATGCCTTTGCGCCGTTAGTAGGTGGATTAGTCAGCGACGTTTTATTTTGTTTATATCAACGAAATAACGTTCGGAAATACATAGAGGGAACTAATATGAGTAAAGCAAATAATCTTCGAACGTCTGAGAATATTTTCGAAGCTAGGAAGAAGAAATGGGGAAGCAGAGGCGAAGCGGAGGTTATAAAAAAACAGTCAACGACAACTGAAAATGACGCTTATAATGACGACGACATTGCCACATCAATTAGAATAAACGAAATGATTCAAAAGATACAAAAAGAATCCAAAGTCGTCGCAGACAAGTACAAGAAAACCAAATTGATAAAGAACAAGGACGACGCTGACGCACAAATCATTACCGACAAAGAAGCGATGCAATTTGTGCAACAACTTCTCCCACCGCTCATAACTGGTTTGGATATACTACTCGAAGAAGATATCCCACCACTCTCCGCTTATGAAGAGAAGTTCGCAGAAGCTTCAAAAATTCTCCTGGATCTCTCGATCACGTACGAATCCATCATCCTAGCTACAGAAAAAAATAAGAACAAGAAGACTGAAGAGGTCAACGATCTTGAGAAGTATGATTTCTTTTAATATGTATGTCCTATTAACGAGTATGTGGTACTAGTTATAGTATTTTAGTAGTTTTTAGTCTGAATCTCAATAGACTGGTGGATCGTAGGCTGGATGTTCTGGGTCGAATCGCTCCCAACCTGGGCATTGGTTTTGTATAGTAGCGTAGTTTAAGCAATCGATTTGGTTGCACGTGTGAGCTTCGCCTAAAGTCATCGAATCCCAAGGACAGTGGTGTTCATGTAAATACTTCAATATCGACAAGTGACCTCCTTGAACAGTCTCTGAACACGCTTCCGCATCCATAGGACAATTATTCTCAACGCAATACTTGACCATTGAGAGGTTACTTTGATTTTAATAGACTGCCAGAGACAACTTTTCTGATTTTCGGACCCCGATTTTTTCGGGCAAGGGTTTAGGGTATCATTTCGTACTAAAATATAGAGAGAGGAAAGACGAACAAAAACAAACGCGCAAAAGAAGGATTTCGAAAAAACATTCATCAAAAAAAACGCACGCGCATATAAATATTCAATTAAATCAACAACAAAAACGAACACATAGAAACACACCTCTACTACTAGTACTTCTTAAATCAATATCAATAAAATGGCAATCATAGAAGAAGAAAACGATGAAGAAGAGGCGAACTCTGAGCCGGAACAAGTACTAAACGTCGAATTCGATTGTTCCCAGAAAAAAGATGGCGGGATCGTGAAAAAAATCATAAAGTTAGGCACTGGACCATCGAGACCTGAATCGGGCGACGAGGTCACCGTACATTACACTGGAAGACTTCTCGATGGTACGAAGTTCGATTCCTCGGTCGATAGAGGCGACCCTTTTGTGTTTAAGATCGGATTAGGGCAAGTCATTAAAGGGTGGGACGAGGGCGTTGCAGGGATGTATCTCGGCGAGAAATGCGTGTTGACGTGTAGATCGGAGTACGCGTATGGGAAGAGAGGGAGTCCGCCGACTATTCCAGCCGATGCGACTTTAGAGTTCGAGGTCGAGCTTTTAGGGTGGAAGAGTGAGAATGATTTGAGCGGAGACGGGGGAGTCGTTCGAGTCGCGAAAGTAATCGAAGGCGAAGGGTGGGAGAATCCTAAAAAAGGGGATTCGTGCGAGGTTTCGTTCGAAGTGAGTAAGAAAGATAGTGATGGGAAAATGTGTAAAGTGAAAGAGGAGCAGACTGTTTTCATGGTTATGGGTTCGGACGAAGAGCATGGAGGCGTGCCATGTGGAGTACACATGGCTTTGAAGTTTTTCAATAAAGGAGAGACGCAAAGGCTTTTGATTAAGAATTTGTCCTCGCGTGGAAAGAAGAATTATTTAGAAAATTTTGCAGACATCGAAGACAATAATGATGAATTATATTTCACGGTGACTTTGAAACGATGGATTCGTATGGAGATGATTTGTGGCGGTTTAGGTTCGAAAACGTGCATCGTAGAACCGGCTGTAGCGAGTTACGAAACTCCAAACGAAGGCGCTACAGTTGTCTTTTCGTCTGTGAAAGTCTACGCTGGAAAACACGATGATTTCGCAAAGAAAGGTGCTACTAATGACACTTTCCTTGTAGCTAAACGAGAACATTTGGTTTATGAATCTTCAGAAGAAGAAGGGTATACGTTTGAGATTGGCCACGATGAAGAAGATGCGGTAATCGTGGCTGCGTGCGAAGAAGGGATTCAAAAAATGAAAGCGGGCGAAACTGCGCAAATCATCATTCCTTCCGAGTTTGCGTTTGGCGAAGCTGGAAGAAAGTTTGATCAAACTGGCAAATCAGTCCAACCAAACTCCTTCGTCACGTACGTTCTAGCTCTTAAATCAATGGAACGCGCGAAAGAGTCGTGGGCAATGACTGGGGAAGAGAAAGCAGAAAAAGCGGAAAAACTTAAGCTCTCGGGCAACACGTTTTTCAAGAACAAAGACTTTACGAAAGCAGAAGCGAAATATTCGCAGGGATTAAAATACGTCGAAGCCGATGGGCAACAAAGTGAAGAAACCGCGGCTAAAATCAAAGCTTTGAAATTGTCATTATGTCTAAATTGCGCCGCTTGCGCGTTGAAAAGACAAATGTGGAAAAAAGTCATCTCTTTGTGCGACGACGCTCTAAAAATTGAAGCTTTGAACGACAAGGCGTTGTATCGTAAGGCAACGGCTGAAATTGAATTCGAGTTATACGACGACGCAAAAAGTACGTTGAAAAGGATTTTTGAAGAAGTCGACGAGAATCACGAAGAAGCGAGGAAATTGCGCCAAAGATTGAAGCAAAAAGAAGCTTTGCAACGAAAGAAAGATTCGAAAGTTTTTGGAGGCATGTTTTCAAAGCTCGAATTGTTCACCGAAGATGAACGTAACAAGAAACCAAAGTCGGATGAAGATATGATGAGAGATACTGAAATCTCAATGGAAGGTTTAGGGAACATGATGGGCGGTCAAGGCATGCCCGAATTAGCAGAAGATGGATCGCAGCGTGCTCCGCTTCCAATGTCTTTAGATGATTTAAAGGAAGAAGATGACTTTTATGGCGCCAAGGCGGCAATGACTGAGACGTTTCCATTCGAAGAGGAGAAGCTAAAGTTGGAAAAGGGAGAAAAGATGAGCTTAGAATCTGCTTAATCCTCTTCAAATATTAATGATGATATTGAAAAACAATAATACATAATCTCTCATACCAAGTAAAACTATTTCTATCTAATTTAATATTACGTGCTACTCCTAAACGCGTCGATCAAATTTTGAACTGGTCCTACTTTTGTTACATACGCTTGGACGAAACAGCCTAACATTGCGAGCATTGCTAATCTACCATGCTTCACTTCGGCGACGCGATATTTTACATCATTTTCTGCATCTCCTGACATATTAAACGGATCAAAAGGCGCTCCACCTGGGTAGTTAATATCACCGGGCAAGTATACTCCAACTGGTTCGAGTGATTCGATGCCAACATACCTAGCGTATTCGGGTCCACCCATCAGTACTAGTTGACAAAACGCGATACCTATTATCCCACTCGCTCCGGCTATATGAAATCCTTCAATTCCTAAATAATTAACATCAATCCCGTCCAAGACCCTCTTCCCTATTTTAAACCAAATCGGTTCTTCCAAAGTTAAAATTTCGAACTTCGATAACGCTTCTGGCAAGCACACGCCGACGACGGCTAACATGGCCCAACGACCGTGCAATAGCTCTAATTCGACGTTCCTTTTCAATTTTTCTTCTGAATTACTTAAACCTAAAGGGTCGAACGCATAATCACCCGGTAAATCCCCGGTTAAATACTTCGGCTTCGCTTCTTCGCTATTAATAAAAGAAAACGTTTGTCTATCTGAACCGTAATACGCGCTCTTCTCAATCGCAACAGCTCTCCTTTCTTCCCTCAAAACCTTCTCTTTTTGGTCGTTCAATCGCTGTCTCTGTGCGTTCTCTAATAATTTCTCGCCAACCGTTGATTTCGAAATCATGGTCAAAAAAACTATCGGCAACGCGGAGCACAAAACACTTGCTTGGTCGCCAAAGTTCTTCGTTAAAAGAACCCCGACTGCCGTGCCCCCAGTGACGTAAAAAAGCGGCGACGACACTACGTTCTCGATGAAGAGTTGTCCCACTGTTTTCTTTTCTTCTTCTTCTGTTTTGCTCAGTACTGCTGAGTCATCATCATCATCATCATTATCATTCGCAGTTTCGTCATAAACGTCGTCATCGTTCTCGTTCTTCGGTTCGTTCATAACGGATATTCTTCTTAAGAACACTGATGAACGATGATTCTTTCTAGCAGAGTACTTAAATAAATAACGAGGAGAATGAGAAGGAGAATGAGAAAAACGTGGTGATGTCATCGCGAGCATCTTAATCTTAATCGTTCGCGTCGACTCGTTCAATGGCGATCTTACGCCTCATCTTCTTCAATTCACATCAGAAGCTTTTTCCAAACAACAAGCAACGATAACAGTTTTTGGGAATAACTTCAAATACGAGCGTATATGTTTAAAAGATCATCGAAAGAAAAGTAAATGATCGCCGCTGCGAAACGAAAACGAACGACCGCTGCGACTGCAAAGGCAGCGGAAGAGACGGAAAAAATAAACGTCCGTGAAGACGATGACTGCTCGAAGAACGTGCGAGAGTTGTTAGTTTTGTTAACGAAGGAAGTGCGAGAGTTAAGGGAAGAGAATGAGAACATGAATAGGAAGATTGATGATATAAAGGTAATTGTTGATAAGGAGTTTAATCCAACGCCTTTGTGGAAGTTAGTGACAGAGATACCGGACTTATTCGAGAAGGAAATATTAACGAAACTTGATGAGATCGATTTGAAAGTTTTTTATGATTTATGCCGAGCGAGTAGGGGAGTGGTTATTCGATCGAAGATCGAATTGAACAATGAGAGACGATATGTTGACGAAGTAGAATCAAAGCGAGAGTTTCAATTAGCGTGGGAACATTATCGGTGGGGCGAAGAAGACATGTATGGTATTGAGATGACTCAGGAACGTTTCTGCCATCGAGTTGCTCGAACGAACAACTTGGAATTTCTCAAATGGGCGCGAGAAGTGAAACGGTGCGCGTGGGATGAAGAGACGATCGGTTGTGCAGCATATCAAGGTAACCTCTCAATGGTCAAGTATTGCGTTGAGAATGATTGTCCTATGGATTGGAAGGCGTGTGCATGCGCTGCCTCAGAAGGTCATTTGGACGTATTGAAGTATTTACACGAACACGACTGTCCTTGGGATTCGAAGACTTTATTGGTAGCTCGCAGAGACGACCAAATCGAGTGCTTAAACTACGCAATAGAACAGAAATGTCCAGGTTGGGAGCAATTCGACCCAGAGCATTCAGATTACGATCCTCCTGAAATCGATTCAGATTCAGATGACGAAGACGAAGAGGAAGAAGAAGACGTAGGCGAAGAATAGGTGTTCAAACAACAATCACGCTAATCGACTAGTGAGCTCAATCTTGCTAAAAAGGCACTAAAACAACATTTTACCTCATCATTTTATATATTTGTCAATATAAATATATTAATATTAATCTTCTCTGCTGAAAACATAAACATGCCAGCGAGGACGAAGGAGCAAGAGCCCACCGATGATCGATCGCCTTTATGGAAGTTCGTGACCGATCATCCGTTAGTGTTTGGAGCCGAAGTATTAACGAAACTTGATGAGATCGATTTGAAGATATTTTATGATTTATGCCGAGCGAGTAGGGCAGTGGTTATTCGATCGAAGATCGAAGATCGAATTGAATAATGAGAAACGATATGTTGAAGATGTTAAATCAATGCAAGAGTTTCAATTAGCGTGGGAACATTATCGGTGGGGCGAGAGAGATGTGTGTGGTTATGAGTTGACTCAGGAATGGTTCTGCCAACGAGCTGCCAAAACGAACAACTTGGAATTTCTCAAATGGGCGCGAGAAGTGAAACGGTGCGCGTGGGATGAAGACACGATCGGTTGTGCAGCATATCACGGTGACCTCTCAATGGTCAAGTATTGCGTCGAGAATGATTGTCCTATGGATGCGGAAGCGTGCGCAAACGCTGCCTCAGAAGGTCACTTGGACGTATTGAAGTATTTACACGAACACGGGTGTCCATGGGATTCGAAGACTTGTCAATATGCTCACGATTGCATCCATATCGATTGCTTAAACTATGCAATAGAACACGAATGTCCAGGATTCGAAGCGTTCTCAGCACCTTTAGCCCAAAATTGATTTTAATCGTCATCAATAAATAAGAAAACATTTATCGCGCATCAAACGAAAGTAAACGCTCGCCGACGCCGACGATGAAAATTGAGAGCAGCAAACGAACTCTCATCTTCATCACGTCATCTTCTTTCAAAAGGCGCTTTTCTTTAGAAATAATATGGTCACAATGCGCCCAAAACCACTTAAGAATAATAAATCATCCCCGAACACTTCCCAAATCCTTAATCTCTTAATCGGGTTCTCGATCGTATTCGTCCTAGGCGTTCTTTCGTTGTTCCTATACGACATCGAAGATTTGGAAGAAACTCACGACGGTGGGAAACGACGACAACAAAAACGGACGATTAATGAAATTGGTGATTATGATAATCATTATCATAATAATAATAACGAGATGAAATTTGCGTTCAATGAATCGTTATCATCGTCATCGTTGACGAGCACTCTTACGAATGATATCGGTAGTACAGGAATAGTCTCGAACTTCGAAGTTCCTGATGAGAACAAAGGGTTCAACAAATACGAGTACAAGATATATATATACGAAGATATACCGGAAGCGTTGAATGCGGATTTAAGGAAACGAGCGAAAAATTCATGCAACGATGGCGGCTATACGAACGCAGAGTGGAAGATTCCAGAGCTCATTGCGAAGAGCGATGTGTATACGCCGGACGCCGAGCTCGCGGATTTGTACGTAGTGCCGCTTTTCCCAGAGTGTTACGTGAGAGATAAGTTACAGAAGGGAGGGGTTGATTACGTGACCGCGGTGAGGAAGTTGAATAAGATTTATGGGAGCGCTATTGATAGAATTGTGAGTAATTATCCGTATTGGAAGAGGAGCGAAGGGAGAGATCACGTTTTTATTTTCCCGACCGAGAAAGGCGTAGAGAACGTGTTGACAGAGAAGACTTTTGAGAGGATTGAGAAATCCATTAAAATTGTTGGCGTGCCTACGAAACCGGTTAAAGGACGCAACAAAGAGGGAGGTAGTAGTAATACTAACATCAATAGTGATTCCGTAGAGAAGAAGAAAACTTATAGAAGTAGTTTTAATCCGTTTAGGGATATAGTCATTCCTCCAATAAGGGATTTTGGAGACGAAGCGTATGCAATTGTTAATCAAAAAGCAGAAATGGAGAATGTTTTCAGTTCTACGAGAAAGACAAGGATACATTTTCGTGGTAAAGTCGTGAGCGATAACGACGATTTCTTTTCTTCTTCTTCTTCTTCTTTATCGAGTAGTAGTTCTACTGTTGATATCACGACGACGAAGAAGAAGAAGAGTTCTATTGAATCAAACATCCGAAAGCTGGCGTACGAACAATTAAATGGTTTGAAAAATGTCAACGTCGCCATCGATGTAATGGATACCAATAGCATAGAAGAAAACAACAACGATGACAACGCTAACGATGACAATAAACAGAGCAAGAAATCACAGACTTCTTTGAAGGCGCAGTGCGATCGGAGGTGCGTTTTGCAAGAAATGCGCAACGCAGAAACGTGCTTAATCACTCCACACGGCGGCGTTGAAGGTTGGTCAACCGCATTATCAGATTCAATATTATCCGGCTGTGTCCCGATTGTGATATTAGACGAGTTCGAACCATATTTCACGGACGTTTTAAATTGGGAAGACTTTTCGTACAAAGTTCAAGAATCCGCGGCTATAACAGACGCGAAAGAGCATTTACTAGAAAGCAAAAGCGTCTCAATCACGCGCGAAAAAAGACAAAACGCGTTGAAAATAGCCGCCAGAGCATCTGTATGGAACGAAAAGTCGTCAAACGGTGACGCTTTTGACGCTTTACTCGAGAGTTTGCGTAAACGAGTGAGATTTCACAGAAATTCGCCGTATCGCTTTTATATCGAAGCCGATAGAAACGGGTAGAACATAGAATAGATGGAATAGATAGAATACATTATAATACTAATATACAAACATGACTAAACACGAAAAACCATTGCGAAACTCATCATTTCTTCGCTCGAGCGGCTTCTTTCTCTAATCTAGCTCTTTCCAAAACTTCTCTTTGAAACTCCGAAATCTCGCTTTCGAACAAATCAGGGACTTTCGAGGCGAAGCTCAAGAGATCTAGAAATTCTTGTCCAACGCGTTCTAAGGCGGTCTCGGCGAAGGACTTCCCTAGGAAAAATGCTTCTAAGATCTCCTCGTTTTCGTTCGTTTTCGTTTTCGTTCTCGATTTCGATGTCACCACCACGCCAGTATTATCTCGTTCATCTTCGTTTGCAGATTTAGATACAAAAATTGTTCGTCGTCTTTGTCTCGATGTTATTATTATCTTTGAAGACGATGACGTCGAAGAGGTTTGACTTCCGTGGAATATTGAGCGACTCATGATGATACTTTTCTTCACCCGTGGGTTTCTTTGCAAGCTATGCGCCGCGCGTTGATTAGATATTTGAATTTGCATCCGCGTCGTTCGAGTCCAAGCACGTCGTCGTCGTCGTCAAAGTCAGACAAAGATAATAACGTGTGGTAAAATTTTCTGCAAAATTTTCACAGCAAAACAATCGAAAACGGCTTAACGGGCATTCGAGCAGTCGTCGTTGTCCCAGTGAATGATATATGATAACGTGCTGCTGCTGGTAAAAATGTCACAGCAACAGCAAAACGATCGAAAACGGGCAGACATTATTTAGTATATTTTAGCTATAGTATGATAATATTTAGAATTACAATTTACATCCTCCGAGCTTCTCTAGGGATTTCGCTCGTCGGGGGCGGTTCGTTAGTTATTTTATACGAACGCGGCGTCCCTGGCGCTTTTCTCGCGCCGCTGCCGCCGCTCTCTTTTTTCATTCCATCGCCAGTTTCCGTACTATTATCGTCGTCGTCTATCGCAGTTGCTGTCGTCACAGTGAATCCACTGGCCATCCACATTAAACCATTATGTACGCTCTGCCCTACGCTCTCAATCGCTTCTCTAACTCCTTCTTTAGCGCTACTGATCGCGCTTACAGTCGCGTTTGCGTTCGTGGCAAACCTATTCAACCAATCCGGCGGCGGCGGCACCCCTAACGCTCTCGTAAACGCCTCACAAAACGTATTACAATTCTTCGAAAATAACTCGTACTCGCTCCCTGGCCAACTCGCTTTCATGACCGCTACAATCGCTCTCACCTTAGTCGCATCCGCGCTCGTCACTCCGAGCGGTATGCTCTCTCTAAACACGTACGCCGAATTCATCTTCGGTTGACATGGGTACACGCCGGTCCCATCTTCGCAATATCCGTACGAATATTCATACCCGTGCACTTCTATGCCACCATGGAAAATCCCTCCCGCGTTTAATGTATCTTTCGTTAGCGCGTTCAAGTGTTGAATCGTACTATTCGTGAAATCCGATTTCGTGTTTGTGATATCATATACGTTCAATGTCACTAATGCCATTATATCTTCTCCCTCAATCTCTCTCTCTCTCTCAATCTCTCTAATCAACGACGACAACGACAACAGCAAATTCTTCTTCTTTAACTCAAGTTTATGATCGATATTTCCCAACAATTCAGTTTATATCTATATCTATATCCTCGCCACTCTCTCTGTCTCTCCTTATTAATTGATATTTATATTATTTATGTTATTATTATTAACACTTTAGTCAGCAGTAGTCTCGTTCTGATTT
>Ga0209830_10003424_pt1 | contig 12153 bp, 7 predicted proteins | sample ArcticOcean_MG_C_12_FD_187439 | JGI IMG/M metagenome (GOLD analysis project Ga0209830, IMG submission 187439) | Marine microbial communities from western Arctic Ocean - ArcticOcean_MG_CB8_130 (SPAdes) (version 2) | ecosystem: Environmental > Aquatic > Marine > Oceanic | place: Arctic Ocean...
ATAAATAGTAAAGAACAGACGAATGAAACTTACCCATGCTGTTGCGTTTGTCTTTTTCGTTTCAGCGAAGTGCTCTTCTTAGTTCTCGTTATTCCACCCATTATTTCTATTTTATATTTCAATAAAGTTCCTATAAGACACAATTTGTGCAGTCTGCCTGCTGTGCTGCAGGCAGCAGTCGGCAGTACGATCTTCAGCTCTAAACAAAATTAGCCCCCCTGATGTCTTTGTAATTCGATCTTTACATATAATTCACAACTTCTGCGTTCCAGCAGTGTTTTGGAAATAACAAGTATAGAACAATAATAGGATAGCTTAGTACGTATATGCTCAGCAGCAGTAGAGCTACTGAGAGAATAGTATTAACAGCAGTAAGAATTAATAATCGAACAAAGATGACACGAACGAAGAGAACGAGAACAATAAGAAGAGCTAAACCAAAAAGTGACGACGACGACGATGATGGTGATGATGGTGATGATGATGATGATGATGTTTATAGTAATACCAATACTAATACTGTTAATATTAAGCGTATTATTCAATTGAATGATGGTAACTTAATGCCAAGTTTAGGTTTAGGAACGTGGCAATCTAATCCACCAGAGCTATGCTCTCAAGCAGTCGAATCTGCTTTACGAAATGGGAGTAAACATATCGACTGTGCATCGGCGTATGCGAACGAGCACGTCATCGGTTCAGTTCTGAGCAAAATATTCAACAACAACGAAGTTAATGATAATAAAATCGATATAGATTTGAACAGAGAGGATGTTTTCATAACGAGTAAGTTATGGAACGATAGACGGAAACCTAAGGACGTGAGAGCCGCGCTTGAACAAACTTTAAGAGATTTACGAGTGGACTACGTGGATTTATATTTAATACATTGGCCAGTAAGTTGGAAGAGAGGTACTGTTTTAGTGAACGATTTCGATAAACAAGCGTCGATTGAGGAGTGTTGGAGAACTTTAGAAGAGTTAAAACGAGAGGGCAAAGTGAAATCGATCGGAGTATCGAACTTTAACGAACAAGAATTAGAAAAATTGATGAAGAAGTGTACAATTAAACCTGCGGTGAATCAAATCGAATCGCATCCAATGCTCCCGAATGATGATTTAATAAAATTCACGAAGAAATTGGGCGTCGCAGTTACGGCGTATTCCCCATTTGCAAGAGGGAGCGAATTATTCAAAAACGAAGTTGTGAAAAAGATTGCAAAGAAAAAGAACACGACTGAGGCGAGAGTCATCTTACGATGGCACTTACAAAGAGGCGTTATCGTGATTCCAAAATCGGCTTCGAAGATTAGAGCTGCTGAAAACGCAGATTTCCAAGCGTTAGAACTCTTTAGTTTAGATAAGGATGATATGCGAGCAATACAAACGCTCGATTGCGATTATTCCACTGCACCGGCGCCTTGGAGCACTTTTCCGCAAGTATCGAGAAGAAATAGTTTCTTAAGACCTTTCGTCCAATTTGTCTCGTATCCTTTCTTCAAAATTTTCGAGATGGATATACAAAAAATGGGGCGAGACGGGTTCTTAAAGTTCAAATTGTTTCAGAAGAATTCTTCTTCTTAGAAATAATAATGGTATATATTCAGTACAAAATTGTTAGCTTTTGCTGTTGTTGCTGCTATTACTACTAAACGGACAGACATAACTCGAGTGGTGCCAGTTATCATTATTTTCGCTATTATTATTACGGTCATCAAATCTTTGCCTCTTTTGTTGCTGTGGAATTAGAGGAGGTTTACCACCATTCATCGCGACTACGACGCGCTGCTGCTGTTGTTGAGAAGAGTTCGCTGATTTTGATGACGGTTGAATATTAGACAACGGAGAACGCTGCTTAGTCCGTCTCAGAACTACTTTTTGATCGTCGGGCGAGAGTGTCATCTCAGGTGATTTCGGCATCATTATCTGCGTCGTCGTCGTTGTCATCGTCTTTGGTTGTGAGCGAAAAATCTCCTCGAGTTTCTTATCAGCGCTCTCTTCTTCTTCTACGTCGTCATCTTCGCGGTGTATTACTGATGACGATAGTAATCGAGTTTGTTCGATCATTCTGCGTTTTAAAAAATCGAGTTCTTTTATTCTAATTCGCTTATTCTTCTCCATAGCTCGTTCTATCATCTCAATCACTCGTTCAATATCTTCTTCATTCTCTTTAATCGTATTATTATTACTGCTTCCTATTACGAACCCGTATTTATTGTTAGAATGTTTTGCATTGATCAGGACATCATCTAATTTCTCCAAAACAAGCGTTGAGCTATTTATTCTATCAGAACTCCCTATAACTCTTAATTGATGAGCTCTCTCGCTCCAAAACGCGCTATTATCACTATCGTTCTTTCTCATCGGTCCACTCTGTTCGAGCAGTATAGATGATGATGATGATGATGCAACCATTTACTTAAGCGGTCTCCTGCCCTTTTCCCCCTTTTATTATTTCTCTCTCTCTTTGATATTTGTAAACTCTCGCGCGCGCGGGGCCCTTTTTCGTGTTTTTTTGAAAATTTGAATTTCTCTTCTTCCGTTCCTCGTTCTTCCATCATGCAGCAGGGCCCTCTGCACTGCTCTGCGGCCACACTTCCATCATCAGTCTTCTGCGCATAGTAAATAAATAACTTAAAACGACTGAAATGGGTTTAACGACGAGGAGAGAGAAGATCGTCTTATTAGGAGACTCGTTAACACAACGATCGAGTGAATTAAGTGGTTGGGGCTGTTCTCTAGTACGTTCATACTTTTATTTATTTATTTATTTACTGCCGCGTAGTATAGTATTGTCACCATTGTTATCGTCGCGTTATTAACGATATATAATATCCTTTTCAGCAATATACGTTGTTAACTAATGAACTAACTCCGATAACAAACATTAAATCACAAAACAAAACAGGCTGATTACTTCCAAAGGAAAGCAGATGTATATAATAGAGGATACGGTGGCTATAACACGAGATGGGCAATTAAAGCGATCAACGAGGACTTGTTCCCTGATAAGTTCGATAAAAGGTTACAAAAACATTATTTGACTATTATAATGTTCGGCACGAACGATAGCGCGATTAACGAGAAAGATTTACAGACGTCGGCATACGTACCTTTGGAAGAATACGAGAAGAACATGGAAATGATCATTACCAGGGCGAAGAAGTGTTCAAAGAACGTGATCGTTCTCACGCCTCCGGCGATGGACGAACCGGGAAGGTTGCAATATCAAATCGATATGTACGGCGATAGAGCGTTTGCGAGACTCGATAGATCGAACGAGGAATTGCAGAAGTATGGCATGGCCTGTAAACGAGCGTGTAGGAAATGCGTCGTTCCATGCGAGGATATGTTCGTCGCGTTTGAACACGATACGAAAGGCTATTTTACGGACGGCATTCATTTCAACGCAGAGGGACAACAAAGAGTGTGGGAACGATTGAAATATCGATTGATAATGGAAGGTGTTCAACCGGATAAGATGCAATTGGATTTCCCGATGGGGATCGATTTACGCGAGAAGGGCGACGATTGGGAACAATTATTCGAGAAGTTTAAAATTCAAAACATGAAGAACCGAAACGGCATCGCGAGTTTTGATGATTCGTCTTATAATTTGGGCAAGGCAGAAAAAGTAGTGAATCATTGGAGAAATACTGTTAACGGCGTTCCTTCTTCATCTACTACTACTGAAGCTCCATTGTCATCTACAGCAGCGGCGGCCATTATTATGGATTCATCGACGACTGCTAACGATCCATTCGCAAATGTTTTAAGGAAATATGGAGTTCCTATGAATCATATTAACAAGGTTAAGATTGCAATTGGTTTCGTAGCCGGCGCGTTCATTGGACGCGCGCTCTCCTCTGGAGGAGGCAAAAAAATCGTCAAAGTCAAAGTCCCAGGGAAAGAAGTTATCAAAATTGTAAAAGAAAAAGTGCGCGTTGAAGGACCAACTCGAGTGATTACGAGATATGAGAAAGTTCCTGTTGTCAAGGAAAAAATTGTGGAGAAAATCAAGGAAGTTAAAGTTCCAGTTCTCGGACCGGAGAGAATCGTTTTTAAGGACAGAGTCGTCGATAAAGAAGTCCCAGGTCCTGAGAAGATTGTTTATAAGGACCGAATCGTCGAGAAGAAAATCGAAGTTCCCGCTATAATCAAAGAAAAGATTGTTGAGGTAAAGGTCCCCGGTCCTGAGAAGATTGTTTATAAGGACCGAATCGTTGAAAAGAAAGTCGAAGTCCCGGGTAAAGAGCGCGTTGTCACGAAAGAGATCAAGGTCCCCGGTCCTGAGAAGATTGTTTATAAGGACCGAATCGTTGAAAAGAAAGTCGAAGTCCCGGGTAAAGAGCGCGTTGTAACGAAAGAGATCAAAGTCCCCGGTCCTGAGAAGATCGTTTATAAGGACAAACCTGTCGAGAAAGTCGTTTATAAGGACAAAATCGTCGAGAAGATCGTTTATAAGGACAAAATCGTCGAAAAGAAAGTCCGAACTGCTGCTGGCGGAAACAACATTAAACCAGACGGAGCTGCGAAAGTTGTTCTTAAAATTGGCAACACGGTTGGCTACTTCTACGAAATCAACAAAACGGCGTAGAGTCGAGCTTGTAGTGAGGCCTTCATACTACCTTAACAAAGACGTCGTCGAGAAGAAGTCTTGTTCGTATATATATATATATATTAGCGCGCCATCTGCCTGCTGCAGCTGCTAACTACTATTAGAGAGACGGAATTATTACTATCATCATTTTCATTATTGTTATTATTATTATTATATACATCGTCGTATACTTTATAGCGCGAGCGAGCGAGCGCACTCGGCTTTTTGAGCTTTAACTGTTTAACCAATTCTATTTAAAACAAGGACTTTTTGTTAAAATATCTTTCCAGTATAGCAGTCAAAAAAATATCTTCCCAGCTACCCAGCAGCTGAGAGCAGTCGGCATCAGTCAAAAAGTGAAAAACACACGGCAGAAAAAGGAATAATAATTAATTTAATTTAATTTGACCAAAATAAAACACTTCGTAAGATTGGAATCCTCTGTACTCATTCGCTCACGCGCGCGCTCGAACAAAAACGATCGATCGATCGAGGCTCTTACACGGATTAAGAATTCGCGATAAAAAATAAGTCTCTCTTAATCTCTTAATCTCTTTTTGTTGTTTGATTAATCAATTATTATTAACACGATAATAAATCAGAGTTGTGACCTTTGGCATAAATAACGCGACGTCATTAATACGTAAAAAAAGTAATAAATAACAGTACTGTGTCATTAATCGTATAATATATCAATGGGTAAAGGGGGATTAAAATCGATTCAGATCAACGAAAGTAATAATAATGATGAGCAAAACTCATTCACTGTCGAAGAAGTCGAGAAGTTCAATCACTTAAACTCACGGAAAGATGGACAAAATCAACTCGTTATTTTCAAAGATTTCGTGTACGATATCTCTGCATGGATTGAGAAACATCCAGGGGGCGAGACGGTTTTGAAACAATACGCTGGAAGAGATATTACGGACGCGTTCAGAGCGTATCATTCTGATACAGGGAAAGCAATGAAGACTATGAAGACTCTATTAGTTGGGAAGATCGAACGCAGTAGTAGTATTACTACTACGACAGAAGACTCTAAAACTACCGATAATAACAGAGCGCAAGCGCCGACGCATTTGAGAGACTTTCGGAAGATTATGGAAAAAGCAGAAGAGACGGAGTTCAAGACTGATTATAGACACTATTATGCGATTGCAATACGTTTAGTGTCGTTGTTATCGTTGGCTGTTCATCTCGTTGTGAATAAAAATGATACGTTTTCGCACATGGTTGCCGCCGTTTCGCTCGGGATGTTTTGGCAACAGTCGATGTTTATTGGTCACGACGCCGGGCATTGCGCAGTAACGCATAACCGAACGTATGATACCATGATTGGATGGGTCATTGGAAATATGTGTAATGGTGTTGGTATAAGTTGGTGGTCGGCCACACATAACGTGCATCATTGCGCGGTTAACTCTTTAGAGTGCGATCCGGATATTCAGCATATGCCAATCTTTGCGGTAACGAAGAAATATTTCAACCACATCACTTCGCTCTATCATAATAGACAATTAAAGTTCGATTGGTTCGCGAAAAAGTTCGTCAGAGTACAGCATTACACGTTTTACCCAATCATGGCCGTTGCGAGGGTAAATTTATACGCGCAGACATTGATTCACGTCGCGACTGCAAAAATGTCAAAAAAGCAACGAGTTATTGAATTCGCGACGCTTGGATTTTATTTCGCCTGGTATTCGGCTTTGATCTCAATGTTACCAAGTTCTGGCGAGAAGTGGGCGTTTTTCTTCCTCTCGCACGCCGTTGGTGGAATTATTCATATTCAAATATGTTTATCTCACTTTTCCAGAGACGTCTTTGAAGGGATTCCAAAAAATAACGAATGGGTCGAGATGCAATTGAGCGGAACTATGGATATCGAATGTCCAAAATATTTAGACTGGTTTCACGGTGGTCTTCAATTTCAAGTCGAGCATCATTTATGTCCGCGTTTACCACGTCACAAATTGAGAGAATTTCGAGAGACGGTTATTAAGCCGTATATGGCAAAATATAAACTCGAAAACTTTCATTCGGTCGGTTTCCTCGAAGCGAATATTCAAGTTTGGAAAACTCTGAAAAAAGCCGCTAGTCAATCCGTGTTGTCGCCTGCGTTTTCCACCGAAAATTACATTTAAGACGATAATGATATTAAAAAAGAAGGTTTATATTTATTAATGTATGTGAAAGTGTGTATATATGTTCGTTTGTGTCATTTAGATTGTATTATTTTATTATTTTATTGGTTTAAAGTTGTAATTTGAGAGATTATTTATGAATTGTTGGAGCACCCACCTTCTACACTTCAATGTCAACAGATGAAGTGACATCCGCGGCACTGATTTGCTTCGCTAATTCGATCATCTCAAGATCATTTTTAAAACTATTCGCGTTCATCACTTCAGAATAGCTGGGTCTCGATTCTTGAGGTACGGGAAAAGCGGTGTTTTCAACCTTTTCTGGCATTGCCATCATATCAATCGTCTTCGGCTCTGCTTGCTTCGGCATTCTCGCAGCATATTTAACTTTTTTCGCTGCAATTCCTGCAACTGATTGTTTCGTTTTATTCTTAGTTCTCAATCTTAGCACGTCGTGCATTAAACTCGCATGTAAACCTTCTTTTGCCGCAACGGCTAGGAGCTTACCCTTCCCAGGATCTTGGCTTTGATGCTTTTTCGCAATCGCTCTAGCTTCTGGAGTGCGATGGTATCTTCCATCTGCTCCGAGTTCCCACGCTAAAACGCCGTCAACGAGACATGCGTCGAGCATATCCATGATTTCGCACTTAATTTTTACATCATCAATTAATGTAACAACTTCAACACGATGTAACAAATTTCTTCTCATCAAATCGGCACTTCCCATATAAATCAACGGGACAGCTTTCCCCGTTTCGATTGCGTTTTCAAATCTAAAACATCGATGGTGCTCCAAGAAGCGTCCGATGATTGAAATTACACGAATATTTTCCGACATTCCAGGAACACCAGGGCGAATTCTGCAAATTCCTCTCACAATCAAATTGATCTTCACTCCAGCCTGGGAAGCTCTATAAAATGCCATACAAATCTCGGGATCGTCCAAACCGTTCATTTTGCACGTGATTGAAGCCGGATATCCTTTTTTTGCGGATTTAATTTCATTTTCAATCAAGTTTAACAAGCTCGCTTGCAAGCTTTGCGGCGCTACTAAAAGCCTGTTGAACTCTTTTTGAAAATGGTGTCCCATTAAAAATTTGAACAAGTTAACGGCATCTTCGCCATACTCTTCCTTGCACGTGAAGAGGCCAAAATCAGTATAAATCCCAGCCGTGGACGGGTTATAGTTACCTGTTCCTAAGTGAACGTACTTTACAAGTTTTGAACCTTCGCGTCGAACGACTAACGAAACTTTACAGTGTGTTTTAACGCCCTTCACACCATATGCAACGTTGCACCCAGCAGTTTCCAAGCGCTCCGCGAATCCCAAATTTCTCTCTTCATCAAATCTCGCTTTTAATTCCACGAGTACGGCAACATTCTTACCATTATCACAGGCTTTGATTAAGCTGGAAATAATCGGAGAATTTGAGGACGTACGATATAACGTCGATTTAATACTCAAAACGTCTTTATCCCTCGCCGCCGCTTCAAAGAAAGCTTGCGTTGAAGTCGCAAAGGAGTGATATGGATGATGGACTAAGATGTCACCTTTTTTGATTTCGTCGAAAATATTATTCTTGTTCGTTTCTTCCGTCGTCGCCGCAGTCGAAGAAGGTACGTCGATGCCGACCAACCTCGGGTGGGTTCTTGGTGACCAATGATCGAATACTAAAGAATCATCCATTTCAAAGCGCACGGCTATGGAATCCAGAACGCCGAAGCCTAATGGTGCGGCGTGAGGAACCCTAGTCACATCAAAAGGATTGAGTTCTAAAGATTTCATTAAGCGTTCTCTGACGTGTTCGGGCATTGTATCTTGAACTTCCAATCTCACGAAAGATGCAAAGCGTCTTGAACGAACTTCGTCTGACATCATTTCCAATAAATCTTCGGCTTCTTCTTCGTTTCTTTCGACATCGGCGTTCCTACAAACGCGGAAAGCGTGGCACGCTAAAATATTACACCCTTGAAATAAACTATCCATATTCGCTTCGATTATCTGTTCTAACGGTAAAAATAATTGACCTGGCTGTTCGCCACAGAATTCACCGATATCGACCCATCTGTCGACTACTGCGGGCACGCTCACGACGGCGAACTTTTCGTTCGTATACGCATCTTCGAGCTCGACCGCTAAAGCGATTGATAAACTCGGTAAAAATGGAAACGGGTGACATGGATCGATCGCTCTAGGATCTAAAATCGGCTCCACGTGGTCGTGATACCATTCGCGAACTTTCTTCACTACGTCCGAGTCCAAGTCATCGTGCGATAAAATTTTAATAGCGTAATCCGCTAAGCTCGGCGCGATTTGTTCGATATAAATCTCAGCCTGTATATCGCTCATCTTCTCCACTTCCGTGCTTACGTATTCAATCGTTCTCCCTGGTGACCATACGTTCTTCCCGCGTTTTTTCACTAAATTCCCTAGGCCGACTTGTTGTTGTCTCTTCAAAGCGCCGACTCTTTTCGCGAAGAATTCATCCAAGTTCCTCCCCGATATTGCCAAAAATCTTAGGCGTTCAAAGACTGGAATATTCTCATCCGCCGCCGCCGCGAGAACGCGCCAATTAAACGCCAACCACGATATCTCTGGGTTAAATATCTTATCATTTATAGTGAATTGTTCGATATCTAAATCTTTCAATAAAGTGACGTCTGATTCAGTGCCCTCTGGCGAGAACGGGGGACACGTCTCCGTCAGGATCTCTAAAGCTGCTGATATTACGGCTTTATACCCAGTCATCTCTTGTTTATAGGCCTCGAGTTCTTCGTCGGCTAAACCGAGTTTTTTCATATCATTCTTATTACTCGTGTCCGTCTTCGTCTGGTCTCTTTTACTGTTATTATATGCGTTGAGAAGAAGAAGACGATTATTATTATTATTACGATTATTATTATTATTATTACTATTGTTTCTGTTACTAATCAATCTCAATTTAGTATTACTTCGAGTGTTATTTGTCCAAGTTCTCAGCGAAGAAGAAGAAGAAGAAGAAGAAGAACTGTTACGATAGGATGATATTTGATTAGAAGGAACGAATAACGATTGTGATTGCATTTTTATTAATTTATATATATATATATAATATAGTTAGTATACAGAGATACGACTATGAACTCTCTTTATTGCTATAGCCGCGAAACGGAAAAAGGAATATTCTTTTTTTACTGAAACCCTAAATAAGTCTCTTTGTTGACCATCATCCGAAAATTTCCTTTTTTTTATCAGCGACCAAATTTTTCCCATCAGCCAGTCAGCAGCACATTATTATTTTCGTCTCGCGCGATATTATTATTAATTAGTTCAATCGTTTCAGATGCCACCGAAGAAAGGAAGCAAACGCAAGGCAACTGCTCAGACCGCGGTGCAAACGAAAACAAAAGCAATAGCGGCAATAGCTGTAGCAGCTGTTACTGATGATAACGAAACCAATAACGATTCAACGCGAGAAGAACTGACGACTAAGGAAGAAGAAGAAGCAGTGCAACGACAAACACGTACTACTCTCACTGATAAAAGTAATGCGACCGATGCAGATTTTGATGACTCGGGCGAAGAAGGCAGTGCTGATATCACTAATAAGGCGAAAGTACAGAAAGTGAGCGATGATCGAGACCGAGAGGAAACACGCGATAACAGAGAAGACGCGAAGGAGGAAGAAGATCGAGCAGTAACTGATACTACTCTCACTGATGTTGCTCGTGATGATCATTTTGATAGTACGAACAAAGGACAACAAAAAGAAGTGTTTGAGTTTTCGGCGAAAGAGTGCAAGGCGTACATCGCGAAAGTGACGATGGATTTATTCATGACGAAGAAGAACAAGAAGAACGATAACGAAGAAGAGATTTTGAACTTGTTGATAAAGTTCCCAGTGAAAGATCAATTGAAGTTCTTGAACGAAGCAGCGCAAACTAACGAAAATTCTGACGACATTCTCTTGACGCAATTGAGGAAATACGCGTGCAAGGTTTCTGAACAAAAACCGGCGAAGGACTTCTCGAATATGGGACAAACTGAATCAGTCGCGAATGAGTTGAAGACTTTGTATGAACGAAACGATTTAAGAGATGATTGTTTAGATAACAGAGTGCTCACGTTCTTATCGAAAATGAAAGAAGACGCGGCTTTGCAAGCGATTGAGGATTTATCAAAAGTACCGAATTTGAAATCGATCACGAATCTTTCGGCGTATTTCAAGGGCGTTTGTAGTAGAAGGCACGATAATAGTTTGAATGAGAATAATATCGTTAATGGCGCTTCAGCAGTAGAAGTAGGCGCCGCTTCAGGGAAACAATCAAACTTTGGCGCCTCTATGTTAGGCGTCGTCGGTGGCGCACATAATAACCTGGCGTTTGCTGACGTTCAAAACATGCTCATGCGTGGTGTTATTACTCCAATGATTGGAACGGCTTTGGAACGACTTTTTACGGCAAATCCGTCAGTTCAATTTGATGCTCAAGCTTGGGAAGAATTTACGCAGCTATCGGAACAAATGGGCTTAAACGTCATCGATGAAACCTTTTTAGCTTTGCAAACTCAACAAAAATACGGAGGCGTTCGTAACCATAACGGACTTTTCGTTTCGAAAATCAGAAAATTTCTTTCTCAAATGCGAGGAGTTGATAATAATCATCAAGGTGGTGGTTTCGGCGGCGGTGGAGGCTATAATAACAGCTATGGTCGTGGTGGTTACGGCGGTGGTGGAGGAGGAAACTTTAATGACAGCAACAGGGGCGGAAGAGATCAATATCAACAACAACTGGGCGCAAATAATTTCAACAACGGTCAATCCGTCGATGACCAAACTTTACGATCAATGCTCCCAGATCAAGCGTCGACTAGAATCATCGCGTGCATAGAACGAGGTCTTTTTCAGCGATCAACCGTTGACGAACGCTTCGTTCAAAGTCTATCGCGTTTGGACGCCTCGCAGATGGACAAAGTTCTGAACGAAATGGAATCGTGCGACGTGAGTAACATTCATAACGTTACTGGTTATTTCATGGGTATTATTAAGAAAAACAGAGGTGGTTTCAATAATCACAGAGGTGGTGCAGGTAATTACGGTGGCTCGTTCAACGGCGGCGGTTATTAATCACGATTTACACTTAGTACCGCGTGTTTATCTATAGGTCGCGTTGTTACTAATTTTCTTTCTCTCTCATGTTGTCATCGATTCATCGCATAAAAAGATTTTGTTCCTCTCTAAACCGTCAGTAAACCTTCTCGTTCACGACAGCTTCATTTTTGAAATCACAGCTACAGAACTTATTCTCCATTCTCGTTATTTATTAAATTAATAAATTAAAAAAGATACGCTGATTATACTGACGATGTATTATCGCTCTCTGATGTTTAATCGCAGTCGCAAGGCGTTAACGTTATTACGCGCGCTCGCGAGAT
>Ga0209830_10003428_pt1 | contig 12146 bp, 9 predicted proteins | sample ArcticOcean_MG_C_12_FD_187439 | JGI IMG/M metagenome (GOLD analysis project Ga0209830, IMG submission 187439) | Marine microbial communities from western Arctic Ocean - ArcticOcean_MG_CB8_130 (SPAdes) (version 2) | ecosystem: Environmental > Aquatic > Marine > Oceanic | place: Arctic Ocean...
AGTAAATGCAATTATCAACTCAGGTGAAATTAACATAATGACGCTATAAACGTCTTGGTACGAAGAGAAAAAGAGGGACATAAGGGGCAAGTAAGATACCGAAAAACCGTTATACAAGTCATTAAGGTACGAAATATATAGAGTTGATACGGAGTAATTAGTGGAGTTAGCAGTTATTAGGATAGTATCTAGGTAGGAAACTTTTAAGGAGTAGTCTAGGGTTAGGTGTTGGTTTACAAAAGACGAGTTATGTAGGAATGTCAAAAACGACGCGTCTAATGTAGATATATTAGACATTTTTTCTCAGTTTAGGGAGTCAGCCAATCAAGTTTGGTCGGTGTGCTTATATGTTTGAACTCAGTTAGAATCTAAAAAATTATTGTAGTGATGCATTAAAATTATAATTAGTAAAATAATCATATTTGGAATCCCATAACTCCGGTGAAAGTATTTATTATAACAGACTCGTTTAAAACCCTTAATTTAGTTGTCGAATGCGAAGTTAACCCTGCTCGGTAAAGAATGGTTCTTTTCCTGGAATTACCAGAGACACTTATCTTACCCTTCAAGCGGACTTTTATACCCTTCACCTGAAGTTGCTCAAACAACTTAGAAAAGTAATTTTGAATGAGGTACCTAAAAAAACGAAAAACTAGACGTGTTTTTCAAAAGCTAATACGCTTTATTATGGCGCTGAACCATGATATGAGTAGCTTGGGATCATGCATAATAAAACTCAGGTGCATAATACTTAAGGCTTCACCAAGGAAAAATTTATGACCCAAGCGTTGTTCATAATAACGCATTCGTGGCATCCACCGCCTATAAAGAACCAAGTAGGCGTTATCAATATTTTGGGTAATAAAAGAATATATCTGTAGCATAACTCTTTTACCAGAACAGTCCTCCATAAAACGGATTAGCGAGTTGTGGGCCCAAGGCAGTGCATGCTTATGAAGAAAGGAGTTAGTTTGGCTTGCTAAAATTTTTTTTATTAAAATACTGCGTAGTGGTATTGACAACGCCAAGTTGGTTGCCGGGTACAGGCGTGCGTCTTTATAAACTAACTGTAGAAGTGACGAGCTACTGGGGGGTAAATACGTACTCTCCGTAAGTGAAAGCTTTAAAAAAAAAAATTTAAAAAAAAGCGGACTATAAAAAAAATGTAAAAGAGAGTGTTCTTTGGAAAGCAAAGAGCAAGTGTGCCCACTGGTACTAAGTAAGTTGTTGACGTAGGATGCATAAGTGTAGCCCCTTGACTTTCTAAAAGCTAAGTCAGTATGGCGTAAGCGCTGTAGTGGGCGTATCGTTGGTTTACGTAACGGAAATGTAAAGAAACGCGGAACATTATACTTTTCTAGAATACGGGTAGAGGGCGGGCGGGCGGAGTTGACGCGCATCTCAAGTTTACTAAGAACTCGGCGCATAACCCTACGATTCTTACGTAATCTTCATTTTAAACGAGTAAACTGTTGTAAGATAATTTTATAGCGAACCCTAAATCTTTTACGTGGTCGCCGCTTAGCCCGTGCCCTAAGCATGTATATACTACTGCGACTAAGAGCGAAGCTTATCTGCCTCTTGAAAGTGCGACGCTTAAAGCTAAGCAATAAACTTATGAGGCTGCCAGATGAAGTAATCTGCCTCATACTATGTATAACGCCAGACGGTAAAGAGCAGAAAACAAAATTTCTGAAAACGCGTACATTCTCCGCATCGGGGTAAAAAATAGGGTTATCTAAAACAAAACGCTTAAACCCATAACCCAAAACCATATTTTGCGAGGTTGCAACAAGTTGTGAAAGCCGCTTTTTTAAAAAAAACCAACCACCTATACTATTTCAAGTTGAGTAGGTCAGACTATTCGAAATCTCCACATCTGCAAAAGCAGAAGTATTACCGTGTTCGGGTTGTGGGTTAGGTAATACCTTATTGTTAAAAGTAGGCTTACTAGTTAGGCAAGTAAAGAGTGGGTGAGGTAGGGAAAACGCACTTGGTGGCAGAAACAAAGGCGCGGAGGGGGTAGAAAACTGGTAAGCGTCGGTCTCGTTTATAATGTCTAAGATAGAAATGTCAATGTTGTGGATTTTAGTTGTGAAAATTCAACTTTTTTTCTTAAAAATAAAAAAATATTTGGAAGCCGAAGTAACTGACTGCGAATATACAGTGCCTAAGCGGGCTGGATTTACGTACCTAATGGGCCTAGACCCAAACACCTTGCGCTGACGGTTTAAAAGACGCAATTTAAAACCCTTCTTGGGTTTAAAAGAGCGGTACATAGACGGGAAATAACTTGGCAAAAATTTTCTAAATTTTCTTTTTTTCAAGCAAGGGTAGCAGGAATCGAACCCACACGTATGATTTTGAAGACCAATGTTCTACCTTTAAACTATACCCCTAAGTTTTGGGAGGGTGCTACTACCGGGCTTTAACCGTCTGTGGCTGCTTTTGCCAATAGCATTGTGCAGCAAACCAACCCCCAATTATATTACTTTAACTATAGAAATTTCGCTCACCGCTACTTTCTCATTTTCGGTTGATATACTGTAAAATAGTTAGTAAGATGTTTCTCTTCACTATCTTATATTAATTTATGCTACTAATCTTTATTTATCAGAAACTCCTAGTAGCTAATCACTTCTTATACGTGTTCAAATTTTAATATCAAGGTATCCCCTTAGTGCCAGGAATCTTACTTTCAACTTTTACGTGCATGAAAAATTACACTAATGACGTCAGTGCTCTTTTAAAAAAAGGCAGACAAGCTTAATAGAACTACTTATATATTTGTGTACTCCAACAACAGGTTCCCCTACAATTACCTTGTTTCAACTTCGCTCAAATCACTACACCCTCCTTAACTCTCGAGCATACAGCGAAATTTGTATAAAGACTTATACAACTTAAATAACCCACCAAGCAGGTTGTGGGAGTGGAGGGGGGGAGAAGTAAACCTGGTGGGAGACACTACCAGAGTTAAAAAAACCCCAACAGGTACCATAAAACAGCAAAATATTTTGCCTAACAACGACTAATCGCGGCTAGGTTAGTTTATAACACTGTATACTATAGTTATTTATAGGTATAAACCTAAAATAAACCCACCTAGTCTCCTCTATTATACTGCTGCAAGCTAAGAAGTGTCCAGCTTACACAATTCTTCGAGCGTGATGGGCGGTGTGTACAAAGTTTGACTTGTAATTCACCGTAACATACTAATTTACGATTACTAACGATTCCAACTTCATGGGGGTGACTTTCAACCCCCAATTAGAACTTAGACAATTTTTAAAGATTAGCTTCAGATTTCTCTGTTGCATCCCTCTGTTTTTGCCTTTGTAGTGCGTGTGAAGCCCAACATATCTAGACCATAATGACTTGACTTCTCCTCTGCTTCCCCAAAGCCGGTTATCTTATAAAATTAAAAATTATTATTCTAAAATATAAAACCCCGTTAACCAACTTTGTAGTAAATAATAAATATACCTAAACAAAATACTATGTCTTTAAGCGCAAACTGGGGTAAACCAATTAAATAGCGTTTCTTTAAAAACTATAAAATATTTGAAATTTAGTGTAAAGGTTTCGTCCGTTGTGTAAGTAAATGTAACATTCTACAACACGAGCTGACGACAGCCATGCAGTACCAATTCTTATTTTATCGGTGTAAATCACTAAATTATACAAATAAAAAACTCAATATGTTGGTAAGGTTAGGCGCGGATTATCGAATTAATCCACACACTCCACCGTTAGAACAAACTCCCGCCAATCTGTTTAAGTTTGACCTTTGCAGCTTTACTCCCCAAGCGAGGCATTTAAGCGTTAACGTATATGCAAAAAATCAATATTCCACATGTAATGCCCATAAATTCACGGTATAAACTACTAGGGTCTCCAATCCTATTCGATACTTATACTTAAATGGTTCAATGTCGGATAATAATAGCAAGCTGCCGAGGCCTTTGAGAGTCTCTAGTAGTCTTATAATATTTTATCCCTAGACTACAGGTACTACTAACTTCTTATTATCCCAAGCATTAAGGTTTTGGGGGTAAGTTAATTACGATTTCAATTTTTCCCACAACTTCTTAAGCAATCTAGCCATACTTTACGCTCAGCAAAGGCCAATAACGCTTCCCCGTCAAGGTATTACCGCAGCTGCTGGCACCTTTTTAGCCCGGGGTTCTAACATGTTTATTCAATTTACTAACTAGCGGACAAACTTTACAACTCTCTTAGCCTTCTTTATTTACAATATGTAAAAATTTCATCTTACGCGAAATGCTGGTTCAAACTTTCGTTCATTGACCAATATTCTCCACTGCTGCCAACGGTGGGATATTTCTCAGCTCCCATGTGACTGAACAACCTCACAGCCCAGCTAGGGGTAGTTAGCTTGCCCTAATAAAATTAACTAAAGCCCACTTTCCCGAAAGTTAGGGGCCAAGTTTTATGTAAGCAACATACTTCTCCCAACACCAATATACTAACAAACAGTTTTTTTCTTTTAAAAAAATGCACGTTTACCAAACATGAATAAATTCAACGCTAGGTTTTGAGGGTAGCTAACAAGGTTAAATAACCTCAGGTAGGGCAAGGTCTAGCTTACGGCTAGGGCTTGTACTTACCGACTACGCTCCCCAACACTTTATATTTATATTTTACATAAATTTGTTAATAATGAAAGGTGTATTACTCACCCTTACGCCACCAAAATTACAAAACTATAATTTCCGTTCGACTCGCATGTGTCAATACACTACGCACGCGTTCACTCCGAGCCACAGTCAAACTCATAACATTAAAAATACAAATATAAAATCCATTAAGTATAATAATTAATCTAGAATATTATTTAATAGCACTATTTTTTTGGCAATTTTTCTTTTCAGCCTACCTTTCTGTTTTCTTTTCATTAAGGAGTGTGGTTTTAGGTTGGTAAAAACAACGTATTTAAAACTAAAGCTGTGCTGCAGGGCGCCTTCATCTATAAGTTGTGCGGGGGCCTTAAAGGGATGTTCGTAGACTTTTACACTGGGGTTTATAATGGTACTTAGTATGTCTCTTAAGAAAAGTGGCACACCTTTAATTTTAAGAATTAAATATTTAAGGTTGGTATATATTAGTATTTTTCTTAAAAAAGAAGCCGAAAGGAGGTAGGAAGTTTTTTGTCTTAAAAAAGCTTTAGTTTTTGAAAAAAATTTAGAAACCATCCCAAGTGAGTTATTAAAAAAAACTTCAGTTTTTTGATCTTTTTTCAAAAAGGGGAAGAATCTAATTCTCTTAAAATTTAAATTTAAATAGTAATGCACTAACTTGAATGTTTGTATTTTACTTGTTAAATAAGGCCTAAGAGTAGTTGAAGCAACTTTAGAATATAATAGGGTTTTATTATTTATATTATTATTTATATTATTATTTATATTATTATTTATATTATTATTTATATTATTATTTATATTATTATTTATATTATTATTTATATTATTATTTATATTACATTTTTCAGTACTTAGTAGTTTCATATTGTTTTTTAACAAGACAAATTTTATTTTCACCCTACAGAAATTTTTAGTATTGTTTTTATAGATAAGGATAATGAGAAGAGTTGGATTCGAACCAACGTCGGTAATTACCAACAGATTTACAGTCTGCCGCCTTTGACCACTCAGCCATCTTCCCTTTTATAACGTGCCTACGTTATCTTTAAGTAGACTTTAATACACCTTACTTCAGTTACCATATAGCTGCCGTTGCTGTATAGCTCCCTGAATGAGGGATTAAAAAAAGTTTTAATAGCTCAGTTGGCTAGAGCGCAAGGCTGAAAACCTTGAGGTCAGTGGTTCGAGCCCACTTTAAAACATCTTGACTGGTGATAATTACAAATTTTTTTTTAAAACCATACTATCTGGGCAAAGTTTTTCTTTTATAGATAACCAAGCTCATAAGTTAAAAGAGGATAACCTCTTTTTAGCTGCAGGCTCCCTCTATTATTTATGTCTCCACCTACGCCTTTCTTCTCCATTTTATCTAACGCAGTTGGTTGATATATTTTCTTATGAGACCGCACTAAATACTCGCCCTTCTACTTCTGGAGGGGGCTTGGTGGGTCCAGCTCTCGGTTCTTTTTCCAAGTCAACCACCTCATTAATCGTTTACAATTTTCACTCCATGGCTACTCAAAATCGTTTTTTTATTTTTTCGGGTGACCTGTTTCCCTCCTCTAAAGCTACGCAAGCGGGCTTTACTTCGTCTCTTTTTTCTATTTCTGAGTTATTTTACTCAGCAAATTGACTAGAGCGTGAAGTTTCGGAATTAAGCGGCGTAATTTTTTTGGGAAAAAAAGACTTACGTAACCTAATGCTACAATACGGGGACTCTTCTGCTCCTTTTCAAAAATCTTTCCCCACTGTGGGACTAAAAGAAATGTTTTACAACCCCGTTAAGGATATAATTGTTCAAAGCCCTGTAACGTTGCAAATATAGAATTGCAATTAAATACCGAGCTATCGTCTAAAGGTTAAGACATTAAATTTTCACTTTAATAATGTAGGTTCGAGTCCTGCTAGCTTGATATGCGCTATTTATTGTGTTGTCGTAAAAAAAAACTTTTAAATCCAAGGAACTTCTTTAAACATAGGGTTTTATACTCCATGAAGTTTTCGTCTCTCCTCTCCCCAGGCACAATAAAAAATTTTAGATTGTTTATGCGTTCACTTTCTCCCGCACATAATTATAAAAATAACCAAACTGGGAGTTCTGGATCTAAAATTCTAATTAAGCAGTCGTACGTTCTTCTGGTTTGATTTTTTCATCTAACCTCGCTCCACAATACCAAAGCTGCGAGTAAAGATAAAGTAATTATTCCAGGTTTCTTTATATACCCTAAAAAGGTTACAAAGTTTACAATCCTGAAGGCTCCCATGGCCCACAAGACTTTCTCCCAAGAGCAGATCTCCTTCTCCTCTTACTCTTTTAGTTTGACTCTCTTTTTAGAGTTGCAGTCTCCGACTGCTCCCAGTAAAGACGCTGCTACGGGCCTTCTCGACTACTTTGGCGGACTGAGTCTTTTTTACGGTACAAATATGCTTTTTTTAAAAAATTTTCGGGTGATATTTCTTGTTAAAGATTCACATTTTTTTTCCTATTATGGTTTTTTGCGTCAGATTACTTTGGGTTCCTCTCAATAAATAGGTTTATAGCTTGGTTACTTGCCCACATGATGAAATTGGTAGACATGCAAGGCTTAAAACCTTGTCCTTAGGGGTCCTGGTTCAAGTCCAGGTGTGGGTAATATAAGTCTTAAAGCAAAAATAGCTGCCCTGCTTGCTTTCAGCCTAGGCGCTGTGCTTTCACCTCTTGTTCTAGCAGGTCTGCCACATTTATGTTTTGCTGTGGGGTCGTCAATTTACTTTTTATTTTTTTGTATTTTTGCTATTTGCACTCTACGCAAGGTTTTTTTTTGTCCTGTGCCTTGCATACACGTGTTCATTACTTCGGTAGCTCCCGTTCATATTCTTTTTTTTTTTTATGCTCTTTTATGCATTACTGGGCTCTCATCTCGTCGTTACTAGGGGGAAGCTGAGGGTTGATACTTAATGTTTTTTTTAAATTTCTACACCTTGTGAAGTTTTATATTTTTTTTTTTATTTGTATACATTACGTTATTTTACTCTTTTGTTATCTATTTATTGCCCGTAACTCTTTCAAATGCAAATTTATCTCTAGCTAGTAACAGGCGGTCGTCCTTTTATTTTATATCTGGTGTCGAGTGCCTGTACCTAAAACTAGTGCCTGTTGTTCTAATGTTGTTCATAAACCTATTATGGGCTTCCAGTTCTATAACGGCTTGGTTTGGTAATCTAATTTTTACACCGTTTCAGCACAAGGTAACCTTTTTGATCATTTTTATTTTTTGGCTTATTTTAATTGTTTTTGCAAACGTATCCTTTTTTTCGTCAAACGAGGTTTATGACTTTTTTATTGTTAAATATCATTTTTTTTTCTGAGTTACTATATTATTTCTGTCTAATTCCCTCTTTTCATTATTTTTCGTGATTGAAGTTTTATCTGCATTAATTTTTTTATTTTTGGTCTCTTCCACCTACTCAACTTTATTTTTTTTCCGTAATGTCGCCCTTGAGTTTTCAAATTTCTTTCAAAATACAACCCCGTTTACATTTATACACTCTATTCTTTTCTTTTACTGAGTTTCGCTACTTTCTTCCCTAAATCTCTTTGTTTTTTCTATTTTTATTTATAAATACTTGGTCACTTTTGACTGGTATTTAATTGAGTACATATTTCTTTATTTGGTAAAAGTTTCCGCTTTAAAAGACATTTTTGTTGTTGGTTTGTCTTGATTTTTTATGATTTTTTCAATTTTTTTAAAATGTGGTATTGCCCCGTTTTTCATTTGAAAACCCACCTTTTTTAAAGGTATGCCCTTAGTTGCCTTATTTTTTTATATTTCATTTTTTTATTTTTTTATTTTTTTATTTTTTATTTACTTTTTAACGTCGTACTTTTCTACAATATTTTACTTCTACGCTCTCGTGACGCTATTATTTATTTCCGCTGGCCTAGTTACATTACTGTTTATACTTAGTGAGGCTTTTTTCTTAAAAGTCTTTTTCGCTATTAGTAGCCTACTGAACTCTCTACTCGTACTACTAGCTCTTCTTTCTTTTCACCCGACTTCATTTTGTTTTTTCCTGTAATGTCCTAGTTTAGTTGGCAGTAATGAAGAGTCCTAAAAATACTAATCAAAAAAAGCTATGGGTTTTACGTAAACAAAACGCTCCCCGCCTGTACAATTTTTTTTTAATAACGCCCCACTACCGATCTACTTTTCGGGCTAAAACGTCAAGGTCCCTAATATGAAAAAAAAAAGTTTTTAAAACCCGGCGCGATAATTTTAGAAAGGTTATTTTTACCACTAACCTTTGCTATACTTTTACAAAAACCCCTGCTTAACTTCTGAGTGCCTTAGCGTCTAAGTGGTATACCTGAATTCTATTACTGACCTTAACATTTACCTCTATCTTTATATGTTTATATATAACATCTCCGTTATTAGTTTATTTTGAGTCTTCTTTTCATTTGTTAACAGTGATATAAAAACTTTATACTCGTTCTCACTCTTTAGTTTTGATAGCTTTTACCTATTTTTCCTCACAGTTTTAATATTTTCTCTCGCCGGTGTACCACCTTTTATGGGGTTTTTTTCTAAGTTATTTTTGTTAAATATACTTATTAATAAGAATTTTTATTATCTATACTTCTTGCTTTTTGTGATAATTCTACTTGGACTTTACTTTTACGTGCAAAATATTAGATTTTTGCATTCTTCAAACCTTAAAAATACGAATAAAATATACTGGCATGGGTCGGAGAAAGTCCAGTTTATGTTTTCATATTTTGCCCTAATAAGTGCTTTTATTATTTCTAACGGTGTGGTTTACCTAGATGACCTGTTACTAATATTTACATGGTTGTTTTTTTAGTCGTATAGTTGGTACTTCAACCTAAAAAAATTAAACATAAATCCATACATAAGGGGCGGCGCATACGTGCTAACCTAGTACACTTTAAGCTAAACTTCGGGTCAGTCGGTTTGTTATTAATACGACCTCTTCAAATAAGTAGTCAACGAATATTTCGTTTACGTTTATTTATTAAAAAAGCAGCAAAAAGAGCGGACTACACGCTTCGTAAAGTCTGACTAAACGCTTTCCCACACCTACCACTAACTAAAAAACCCATTGGTTCTCGTATGGGAAAGGCTAAGGGTAAGTTAAGTATTTGGTATGCTCAGTTACACCCCGGAATGGTACTAATAGAGTTTAAGAATTTACGTTTTGGTCGCTCAGTATATTACACTACGCAGCTTAAGTCCCGCATAAAAGGCGAAGTTAAGGTTATCTACAGGGACCGCGTACGTATTGATTTACCTCTTTCAAAAAGTAAAAAAATGACGGTCCAAAGCTTTTGGTAGGCACTAACTATTATGTAGAATTTTATTAGGGCTGCGTTGGTAGTATAAAAGACAGTATTCTATGACAACTATACATATATTACTTTATGTTTAACTTAGTCTTATTTTTTATAGTTTTTTTTTTATTAAGAATGACTATATTTACATCATCGGTGCAAAAATACTTTTTGCAGTACATGGGTCAGGTATTCTTAGCCCAGTCTCTCTTTTTTTTATTTTTTACGCTTTTAGTACTAAACTACCTTTTAAATATGTACCAAAGTTCGGCATTTTTTTATTTTGATGGTTTTTCTACGCTAACGTGTACATTGGAGCAAAGGTTTGTAAGTCTAAACGCTTTGTCATTAAATTTAATTGATGTCTACCTTTACCCCTTTATTTACGTTTTTTCACTAATAACAGTTCTTTCTATAGTTTTTTGTCTTTCATATAACAAAGATGAGTCTTTTAGCTTCATGTTTTATTGTCAGGTTATATTATTTGCAGGGTATCTTCTATTTTTTACAAATTCTTTAATTATTTTTTTTTTTGCCTATGAGATGCTTCTTGTACCAAGTTTTTTTATTCTGTACAAATTTGCTAAGACTAGGCGGTGTGTCGAAGCTGCTTACTTAATGTTTTTTTGAACTCAGTTCGGTGCACTATTTTTAATTTTTGCCTTTCTCTACATTTTTCTAATTGTGGGAAATTCTAATTTTGAGGTTGTTTCCTACTACTACTTCTCTCCACTAGAGGTTAATTTTTTATTTATGTGTTTTCTATTTGGTTTTGGGGTAAAGCTACCTATTTGGCCTTTTTATGGGTGACTACCTAAAGCGCACGTTGAGGCCTCAACTAATTTTTCTATTTTTCTTAGTGGTGTTTTAGTGAAGTTTGCTTTTTTTGGTCTTTTTAAGTGCCTTTTATCTCTAGAGTTGGAGCCAACTTTCATTTATGTCTACCCGTTCTTAATTCTGGGTATCGTAGATACTGTTTTTAAACTCTTTTACCAGATTGACTTAAAGAAACTAGTCGCCTACTCAACTGTAGTTGAGATGCACTGGCTAACAATATGTATTATTAGTGGTCAGTCCAGTCTAATGCTAGCTTCTTTTGCTATGCTAATTAGCCATGCTTTAATATCAACAAATTCTTTTTTGTTAGTTGATGCTATTGCCCGTAGGTTTAAGACACGTCTTATTACTGAAATACACGGACTGAATTACCTAACTCCTAAGCTTTTTCTGGTTGTACTCTTAAACGTTTTGATTTTTTTAGGCTTCCCAGGTTCTATTTTTTTTGTTTCAGAGTTTTTATTTTTTTCTTTTTTCCTAGACTTATTCCCCTTAGCTTCTGTTTTTCTGTTAGTCTTTTTATACCTTCTTGGCCCAACCTTTTTTTTTAGGTCTTGGATGAACGTTATGTTCGGTTTTTCTAACGCTCTCCTAAAGTCCCTCCCAATGGATATTTCTCTACGTGAGTTTACCTTATTTACGGGGGTACCACTTTTAATGTATTGACTTGGTGTATCTTGACAATTTTTTATTGTTTAGTGTATAAATGGCAACATGTAAACAATCTGCATACAGAAAACGTCTTTTCCGTAAGCCTAGCCTAAAGTATGCAAAACCTACTACACACCGCACGCCCATTTTAAAAAGGTGCCCACAAGTAAAGGGTATAGTCACTAAGGTGACAACTATGAGTCCCAAAAAACCCAACTCAGCTATTAGGCATGTGGCAAAAGTTGGCCTATCTAACAGTCTACGCCTAACTGCACGCCTACCTGGTAAGGGATATCTATGTACAAAGTACAGTCGTGTTTTAGTTAGGGGGGGTCGAGCTAATGACTTGCCCGGTGTTGGTTACTCCGCTATTAGGGGTGTATTTGATTTTTCCCCAATTGTTAGTAAAAAAAAACGGCGTTCCATATATGGTGTTACTAGGCCTATAGGCTTTACAAAGTTTGTGCGTAGGTCCCTGCGTAGGCTATAACCTATACTTAATGAGAGTAGAATGATTAACTTCTAGAGTTTTGTCACTTATAAATTGGGCTCGGGCTGGGTCGCTGTGGCCACTTACTTTTGGGCTCGCTTGTTGTGCTGTTGAGATGATGCATGCTGCCGTTAGTCGGTACGACATGGATAGGTTTGGTATTATATTTAGG
>Ga0209830_10003431_pt1 | contig 12137 bp, 8 predicted proteins | sample ArcticOcean_MG_C_12_FD_187439 | JGI IMG/M metagenome (GOLD analysis project Ga0209830, IMG submission 187439) | Marine microbial communities from western Arctic Ocean - ArcticOcean_MG_CB8_130 (SPAdes) (version 2) | ecosystem: Environmental > Aquatic > Marine > Oceanic | place: Arctic Ocean...
CGGGTAAGGGTATTCTTCCATGTGTCCCAATCGCGTCAACAACCACCTTTAGGGGTCGTGGTATGATTGAAGAGACGAAGACGTATGTCGAGGCAAACTTCCCTGGTGCGAAGGTCAGATATGGAGATTCTGTGACTCCCGACACACCTCTACTCATTCGTCGAAATGGGACTGTCGAGACTTGTCGAATTGACTCACTCGTAGACTCTTACGAAGAAAGAGACGACGGTAAGCAAGTGGCTAAGATTGATGCAGATGTATGGACAGAAAAGGGGTTCACACCCATTCGCCAGATTGTTCGTCACAAAACGACGAAGACGATTCATCGGGTTCTCACTCACACCGGAATTGTCGATGTCACGGAAGATCATAGCCTCCTTCTCGAAAATAAGGAAATGATTAAACCGAGCGAGGTGACGGTAGGAACGCAACTTCTTCACGGAGATTGTATACACGGTCTCTGTTGGAATGACACGACTATATCTGTTGATGAAGCAAAGGTTATGGGTTTCTTCTTCGGTGATGGTTCGTGTGGTCATTACGGTGGTCGTTACGGTATGAAACATACATGGGCACTTAACAATACCAACTTGGAGTATCTCGTAGAAATGCAAAATCTCTGCCCATTTGAAACTGCACTCTACGACACACTTGAGAGTTCCGGTGTGTATAAACTCAACGCGAAAGGTGACGTGAAGAGTATTTGTGAAAGATACAGAGGATTATTCTATAACACTCACAAAGAAAAGATCGTCCCGTCGTGTATCTTGAACGCACCCACAGAAGTGGTGCAATCGTTTTTTGATGGATATTACATGGCGGACGGGGACAAAGGTGGCTTTACGAGGATGGATATAAAAGGCAAGGAGGGATCTATGGGTTTTTTCATTTTGGGACGACGTCTTGGGTATAACGTCTCGATCAATACACGCACAGACAAGCCAAACGTGTTTAGACAGACATGGACCAAATCTACACAAAGAAAAAATACGATTGCCATCAAGAAACTTGAAACGATGGGAGAGACTGATGGATACGTCTATGATTTGACGACAGAATCCCATCACTTCCACGTTGGTCCCGGTGATCTCGTCGTGCATAATACGGATTCAGTTATGGTTGAGTTTGATGTTGGTGAACGTAAAGGTGTGGAGGCGATTGAATATAGTTGGGAAGTCGGTGAACGAGCTGCCGAAGAATGTAGCGCCCTCTTCAAAAAACCAAATAACCTAGAACTTGAGAAAGTTTACTGGCCCTACTTCCTATATTCTAAGAAGAGATACGCGGCAAAGTTGTGGACGAAAGGTAAAGATGGTAACATGAATATGGATTACGTTGATGTCAAGGGTCTCCAACTCGTCCGTCGTGATAATACACCCCACATGAGGGAAGTCTGTAAGGAATTGTTAGATGTAGTTTTAACATCGGGAGACCCAGGTCCACCAAAGGAACTCGCTAGGAAACGAGCCCAAGAATTGTTATCTGGTGAGATTTCCAATGAAAAGTTAACTCTAAGTCAGTCACTGTCAGACACTTATAAAGTGAACGGGGAGTCTGTCTCAATCAATGGACCCAAATGCAACTTTATTAATCAAGCGCATGTTCGAGTTGTTAACAAAATGAGAGAGCGTAAACCCGGTTCTGAACCACAATCAGGTGACAGAGTCCCGTATCTACTCACAAAAACAGATAACCCTAAAGCAAAAGCGTTTGAAAAATCTGAAGATCCCAAGTATGTGGAGGAACACAACGTGCCGATAGACTACCACTACTACTTCGTGAATAAATTTCTAAACCCGGTGTGTGATCTTCTCGACCCGTTGTATGAAAACACTAAACAGGAAATATTCGGTGACATCATAGATTCCTACAAGCCCCCTCCCAAGAAAAGAGAACCATCCCTGAGCGGTATGAAGAAGGAGCAACTTATCGAAGAGTGTAAAAAATATAACCTCGAGGGAGACGGTAGAGCTGCAGATCTCAGGGAACGTATTAAAGAATATAGGGACCGAAAGAATTCTGTTGATGATCTATTTAAAACTTACGAGCAATGTACAAGTAAGGATGATTGACGTCAAGTCGAGGGTTACTAAACTCGTTATTGAAAAAACGAGGGAAATCATATTGGAACAGCTACCCAATCGATTGGAAAATGATCTAAACGAACTGATTTGTGAATTTGTTGAAGATGGTGTCGATTCATACTACAACGAACAATTAAACCAAACATTGGAAAACATATCTAAAAAACATCAAATACCGTTGGAGTTACTACTCCGTGACATCCCACAAATTAACGGAGGAGATCGATGCAGAGGAAAAAAACGGGGGAGAGATGGAGGTGGGGAAGTCAGGTGTTCTTTCAAGGCTGGTGAAAATGGATACTGTAAATATCACAAACATCAAGGTGAAAAGGTGCAACCGAGATGTCTACCTAGTTTACAACTACACAACCATGGACCTGAAAAAATGTTCGTTCGTGGGTGTCCGGGTTGTGAACAAAAAGGACTTATAGGATTAAGTCGACTATTTTCTAATGAATAAAACAAGCATTCTACTATCTTCAATAAATCAATTCTACACAGATGAATATAACAGGAATAAGCTACTGACAATTTTAAACAAAACTGGAGGAATTTCTCTAAGAAATCTAGAATGGTTTATTACAAATTATGCCAAGAAAAACAACACTTCATACAAAACGAATGATGGTAAAATTTTTACAGTGCACTGTGCGTATAAATCCAGCCTCGATGGGTATAGTAAAAAACTATTTGATCCTTTTTGTAGAGCTGAAAAATTTACGTATCAAATCCCCGAAACATCTCATGAAATTCAGACAACCCTCGCCCAGTTAAATTTCATCAAATGGTGTATTAAAAATAACATCATCGATTACATCTACAATAATAAACAAAACCTATTCACTAAGTCGTGTAATCAAAAACTTGTGACATGACACCCTCTCTAATGCGAATAAAATTCATCGTTTTAGCTAAAATATGAAAACGTCTATTATACTCACCACCGTTAAACAGGTTTCCGTATAATATAGGTTCTTTTACAGTGCTAAAGTTGACATGACCAGATGCACTACTATCATTTGGGTAGAGTGCAAAACTATAGGAGTAGAATCTTCTCGTGATTGGGGTATTTCTGTGGTGCAATCTCGGTTGGAGGATTCTCAAAAAGTGTGGGGAACCCGTGTGCTCATCCAAAATCTCCTCACCGTCGAGGGTGAGTGTCAGATAGTTTAAATGTTCCCATTTGAGGGCAGGATCCACTTGAAGACCACCTGAATTCACGGGAATCTCGTTGTAACTTGAAGTGTCACCGAAGGCGTTGTTTTCTGTGTAGAGACAGAAAAAGTACAACTCTCGGACTAAATTTGTAAAGTTCAAACGAGTTTTGAATTTATTTTCACCCCCATCAAGTAAAACGTCGTCGTATTGGATTTGTGTAATCGCAAACTCGTGATCACGGTTCATGACCTTAATTTTCTCTATGGGATCCAAAAATATACACTCTGTAGACAATCTTAGATCATACGGCTTATATGTAACTAAATCCGTAGCCGTAGCTCCGAGTTTTCCTACAAATCCTGATGGGGGGTTTGATACACATATACACTCGTCTACGTTGCGGAACTTGACCTCTACTTCAATTTCCTGTTGTCTAAGTGCACACACTGGAACTGCGAGCTCTGGGTGATTGTGGAAGTAAAACGGTATCTCGATGCAGACGTCCCCCCCGAGTTGTTTGGGGTATGGCTGCGCCTTTGAAATTCTACTATTGATTACATCTGGATCTGAACTCACGTCACGTTTACATAAGTCGAATAAGTTGATTTGTTTTGTGGTTGGGTATTCAAGTTCGTTGTATAAATCTAAATACTCAGTTGTGAGGTGTTGAATGACAATACCACCGATAGAAAGTGTTATGTATTCGATAAAATTGCAGGCTTCACCGTAAACATAGTATTTGGCTATGTTGGAGTCTGTCGGATTCGCTAACACTATATCAGGTAAACTGAACATGAGATTAACACCCTTTAGGACATCACAGTGGTCATATGGGATGTTAAATTTATGTATTTCACCGTACTCTACGTCTTTATCAGATTCAATGTCGATAAATTGTAAAGAAAAATTCGAGTGTTTCTTGAAGTTTTCTTTAAAAAAGGTAAACTCGGGAACTTCCGTTGTGTAGCGGTCTAAAAGACCTCTAGACTCAAGTTGAATAGCCCCAGCCATACTAATATAAGACTATTAATAAAATTTCAAGCCAGCTAACCCAGAGTCAAATGACAGAATGTTATAGTTTAAGGCGTATACACGGATTTGTGTTTCTTCAGACGAATACGTTCTATCTATCAATGAGTTATCATCTGGGTCGACATACCTATCCTGTTCCTTGAATTCTAGTGTGAATTTCTGATGAATAATCCTACTCATGTTCAGTTGCCCTGTGGGATTGCTATCCCCTGGATCGAGGGAAAAGGAATACATACCGAACTGTGATTCTCCAAAATCGGGTATATTTATATGATTTTTGAATGGCTGAACAACAGATAAGAAGTGACCATTTTTCCTAAAGAAGATGACGTTATTCAAACATAACTCAGCAGTCTTGATTTGTCTGAACCTGTAATTGTTTGGTGCGTCATTGGAGTTGGTATAAATGGGTTCTCCCAGAAACAACAACTCTTTTACGGGGTGTTTGAAATCGAGTAAGAATACTTTTTTGTCAATTCCCGGTTGCATCCGAGTTTCGCGGAGCTGCACCTGTGTTATGAGATACTCCATGTGACTTTCCTGATACGCCCTGCGTTCAGTTTCACCCAAATACACGTGCTCAGTCGTCAACACTATTTGATCGATGAATTTCTCAGTAACATCGTTTATAAAGGGTGGTAAACTTGAGGCCAACTCTGATTTATACGAATAGTACTTGTCTCTACTTACAAGCTTTATTCTTATAGACACCTGCTGTTGGCTAAGCTTACACAAAGGGATCGCAGACTTGTTGTTTCTCGTGAAATAAAAGGGTAATTCCAGTGACAGTTTAGTGGGGTAATACCCCTCTGTAACAGAACCTTCACCACCCCTGTACGACTTGATATCACGATGTTGATCGGATGTGTCCAATTTGTTTCTCATGTAGATATACTCCCCGGTGATAGTGTCTATGACTTGTTCACCGATTAACAATTCCGCATATTCTATGAGTTTTGTGAGGGGGTTTCCAACTGTCGTTATCGCGTCGTAATCAGGCCTCCACGACACAGTTAATGAAACAGAACTTAATAGGTCACTCTTACCGCTGGGTATTCTCACAGTTAAAACTTCACCGAAATCGGGATTTCCCGTAAAGGGGATATCACTGAAATCTATCCCAAATGGTGTATGTTGCCTAAATGCGTATATAAAGTGTGAATAGTCTGGACATTTAGTTACCCATTCATCCTGAACACCCTTGACACAGAGGTACATTCTATTATTAAGTATCTTTTTTTTAATACTCAATTGTCATGAAACCCCTGAGAAAATTGAACTTCTGTAGCTCTAGATAATACAAGGCCAACTCGAACTCACCCGAAAACGCCTGATCGCTGATGCTAGGTGCACCCACAACGGTTTGAACTGCACCCGGTAACAGTTTAGTCATTTCAAATTCAATTAGGGTTCTGTCAGAGTTTAGATTCGCAAAATCTAGGGTTCCGGTGGATTTCTCATGTAGCGGGTGGAGAGCAAAGCTTTGTGTGTATATGTTTATTTTGTCATCAGTCACACCCAAATCGAACTTATAAGGAACCGCATACTTGTAGTGTTCGTGAGTCTCCATGAGAGTGTTTGGGAAACTTTCACCATTCAAGAAGAAGCGAGCCTTTTTCATTATGGGGGTGTTCCGTGTTATCATTGAAGTGGTCGATGACCCATTAGACCACACTGTTTTTTCCGCGCGGCTTCTCACATACGTCACGTATCTGTAAGATGTCTCATCTTGGGTGGTGAACAGTTTATCCCTAAAAAACCAATGAAAAGCTTTCACCTTCGACTTTGGTTCCAAGTTCACTTTAAATGTTGTATCAGATCCAGGGGTCGTGATGAATGAAGAGTGCTTTTTGAGAACATTCACTAAAATTTCGTGACCAGATTCGACCAAATACAATCTCTCGTCGTTGCTGAGTTTTATCTCCTCACTTATCAATTGAAAATTGTCGACTTCTATAGGACTTCTTCCGCTCCTCGCCTGCTCGGTTTCCACCCCTTGCCACCACGTTTGTGGATGGAATTCGAGTTCAAACATAATTTTTTGTTTGTGGACTGCACACACGGGGAAATACTGACGATCCTCAACCTCCTTACGAAGCTCAGTTTTTCCATACTTTCTAGAGAAGAAGAAGGATAGGGGAATGATAAACCTATTCGCGTGTTCGTAAGTGGATGGCGCTGATAAGCCCGGTGTAAATGGTTTAGACATGTTCTGTAGCACCAGATTACCCTTCCTAGATTGTGGATCCAAATACAGAGACTCGTGGATCATTTCCCAGTCATCCGTAATCTCCTCAACCTTTATGTCATCCACATACATCGTCGCACGTTTCAGAAAACCACGACCGAGTGGAGTGGTGTAGTTCAGGTCGGTAATATCCTTCGCTGGTAGATTGACTTTCAAATATAAGTTTGTGAGTAAGTCACCCATGTTTTTAGGATCATATTCAACTTTAATTGTTTGATTGAAAGGCCAACCCACTGCGCGACCTGGATTTAAAACACTTTTACTTTTGTGAAACTTTCTAAATTCTGAATGTTGTTTGATATTTTGATACTTGAAAAAGGTTTTTTCGGGGTCTTTGGATAACAGGTAAGTGTCCTGTTTTCCAAAAGCTTTCAAGGAAAGATTGGCAGCTTCACTCATATCTATTAGTATTTACATATTTTTAATATCGTTCTTCCACATGTCGAAACAACTCGTAGCTTCTAACAAACGGAGTTCCTTTCCGAGCTTGTCTGTTTCGTCCATTAGGGCTTTGACACGTTCTTCTGTGTAGTCAACAGTCCTAATGTGCAAAAGATAATCATATGAACCATCAACCTTGGGGAACGTCTGACCAATTTCACACTCAAGGTCCCGCTTCTTCTTCCTGAATACCACAATTGCACCCTCGATCACCTTCTTCACAAACTGCGCACGGTGGGAGCAGATGTTAGATCTCATCTTCGTGCTTTCAATAAGTTGCGCCTTCCTCTTCGTGTAGTAGTCCACACGAAGATCCATAAAGTCTGATAGAATATCCTCGGGGGTGTTGTATTTACAAATCCCCTTGGTAGGGTGAAAGAGGTGCATATTTGTGCAACGAACAGTCTTTTGGAGTTTGAGATCCTTCACGATATCCTTGCCCTCATACCCCTGTATGAGAAAGTCGACATCTTCTGTGGTGCTATTATTTGTGAAACTCGTGATGATCTTCTTATCAATCAGAATGTCGAGGTGTTCCTTATAATCTTGGGTCCACCTCCCTGGTGGAAGTTCTATGACTTTTACAGTAGTCCCCACCACCTGCCAAACACCTTCTGTTACCCACCCAATCGCTTCATCTTCGAAGATACGACCCCTAAAACCTCTGAACCATGGTTTCATTTTCTTGAGTTCCTTACCATTCATGAAGTTTGTGATGTTTTCCTTGATGTCGGTAGGGTTGAAGGGTGGAACGTAACAACTGAAACCAGTCCCAATACCCTCCGTTCCGTTTACCAACACCATGGGAATGACGGGCATGTAGTGTTCGGGTTCGATGGTTCTCCCGTCGTCATCGAGATAAGTGAGAACCGCGTCATCCTTGGGATCAAATATTTTGCGAGTCTCATCTGAAAGTCTCGTAAAAATATACCTCGTCTGAGAGGCATCCTTACCACCCATGAGACGTGTTCCAAACTGACCACAGGGTTCGAGAAGGTTGATGTTATTGGATCCAGTGTAATCATTGGCCAATTTGACAATGGTCTCGGCCAGGGAAACTTCACCGTGATGATACGCGCTCTTTTCAGCCACGTAGGCTGCAAGTTGGGCCACCTTCATCTCATCTCTCAAGTTTTTCTGGAAACATGAATACATCACCTTACGTTGGGAGGGCTTCAGACCGTCAGCCACGTGTGCGATTGATCGTTTGAGATCCGCGAGACTGAAGTTGACTAGGTCCTTGTGAATAAAGTCTGTGATTGTGAGCTGTCTCACACTTCCGTAAGGCACTTCAAGTTCATTCGGTTCCTTCGCGGTGCTCTCTAGGAGCCACGTCTTTCTCGCATCAGCCCTTTTCTTATCAAAAGCCAACACAATCGATTCATCTGTCATCGTGTCCATATCAAATTGCACAGTGAGCTCCTGAATCTTTTTGAAATATTCCCGTGCCTCTGCGGAGGTTGAAGTTCCGAGACCCTTGTAGTATTTAATTCTCCAACCAGACTTACCATTTCCATACCACGAACGGAAAGAGGATTCTGTGTAAAATGATTTGGTATCAGAACCCTTCATAGCCTTGATGATGGGGGTCACCATACTCACGACAAAGTTGAGTTTCAGAAGACTCGGCCAGAAGTAGTGGAACATGTTGAGAATGAGACCCTTGATGTGACTTCCGTCATTATCAGCGTCAGTCATGATCATGAGACGACCGTATCGTAGTTCTGAAACGTTTGTGTATTCCTTCCCTTGTTGTAGGCCCAATATCTTCTTGAGATCGTTGAACTCCTGATTTGATGTGAGCTGCGCGACAGAAACGTCGCGGACATTCTTACACTTCCCACGGAGTGGAAACGCGCCGTAATGGTCTCGACCAACAACAGAGAGGCCAGCCACTGCTAGTGTCTTTGCAGAGTCACCCTCTGTAACGATTAGGGTGCACTTACTAGAGTGAGCTGTGCCAGCTTTGTTCGCGTCATCCAACTTGGGGATCCCGGTAATCTTGGACTTGCGCGCACCGTCAGTCTTTTTGAGTTCCTTCATCTCTTTGAACTTTGAAAGAGCCAAAAGTTCATCTTGAATACCAGTCTTCAGAGCATTCTTTACAAACGTCTTTGGTAGTTCAAACTTACTCCCAAAATCCTGAGACTTTATGGTGCACTCAGACTTGACCTGACTCGAGAAAGTTGGATTCTCGAGGGTCGCCTTCACAAAAATCGTGAAGGTGTTTTTCACCTGTTGGGGTTTAAGCTTGATCTTCTTAGCCATGTCTTCAATGATACCCGTGGCGATGAGTGAAGCCACGTGATCCACGTGAGTTCCACCCTTCGTGGTGCAGATTCCATTGACGAACGAAACTTGTTCCATTCCATCCTCAGATGGGCCGATACAAACGGACCATCGATCGGTCGTCACACAGTGCGTGTGCACAACACCTTCGTGCATCTTAGCGTACGCCTCAAAGCTCTGTTTGGGTAAGACTTCATCGTTAAACTTAACCTTGCAGTTGGGACTCGTGCAGATGTTTGTATCCCACACCCTCTTTTCCATAATTTTATAGATTTCTTTGTTCATTTCAGTCATACCGAATCTTTTCCAATCAGGTAGGAACGTCACGGCAACCGAAGAAGAAGCGCCTGAATATTTTTTTATTTTTGGTGGGTCACATACAGTCATATTATTCGACCAACCCTGGGTATAAGTTGTTTTCGTCTCATGATCTTTGATGACGATAGAAAATTTGGATGAATATATGTTAGTGAGCTTAGCGCCGTATCCATTTCTTCCACCGACCACTCGCTTCTTGGTATCATCGTAATTGGTGCTGGTGAGGAGGTGACCGAATACGAGCTCGGGGTTCCATAGACCCTCCTTTTCATGCATCCGGATTCCAATTCCACCGAGAGGTCCGTTATTTTCGATCGTAATCATACCAGTGTCAGAGTCGACATTCACTGAAATAGAAGAGACACCTTTGGGGTGGATGGAATTTCGATCGGTCGCGTTCACGAGGATTTCATCAAATATTTTGAGGAGCGCTGGGGAGTATTTTATGTTTCTTTTCTTGAAACTCGCGCCATCGAGAATCCAGTACAATTCAGAACTCTGGTCTACTGGTCCTACATATGAGTCAGGTCTCTTGAGAATGTGCTCGATGTGGGTGAGCTTTTCAACACTTTCCATTATTCTTTATTTATTACACTTCTATCCTCTAACTTAGGTGATAAAAGTGACGGTGATCTAGCGATGCCCTTGTCGCTGTTTACGCGTGATACAATATTAGGTGTGGGGTCAATATAGATACTATTTTAATAGCTTAGCACGTGTAAATATACTAGTTCGACTTCCCCTCAAAGTTTCAGGGCTTCACCCCTGCCCCCCACTTAGTTACACGGCCCGACGACCCTAGCGACACCGTATCGATGGGAAGTCCCGAGGCTCGGGACCGTTTTCGTTTTACGCGTCATGCGATCTTAGGTGGGGGGTCAATATACATCGTATTTAAACAGCTAAATATGTTTAGGTAAGTTGGATGAACATACCCTCAAAGTTTTAGGGCTTCCCCCCCACCCCCAAGGCAAAAGCGTATGTGCTGTTCTCGGTGCAAGCAATCACCGCCGTTCCGGGGTCAGGTCTAGGTCCCAAAACCCCACCGGCTCCGGTGGCGGTGCCCACTTCGCTCTGTGCCGTGACCAGTCGTTCATCCGGTTCGACCCGGGGCAGTGTGCACACGCTTCCCCAGGCTTTCCCTCTGGAACTGGTCGCCCGATCGCGGTGTAGAACTTCTCACATTGTTCGCACGTAAACGCAGGGAGCTTTTCCCTTGCAAACTTTCCACGCACCACCTCGACTTTTTTGATTTCTTTTTCCTCTTTCTCGGGGGTTTTGTCCGGGTTCCCACGGCCTGGTGGGGGTATCGCGTTAGTATCGTCTAACTCGTGGAACTTCGAATTTGTTTTTTGTGCACCGCCGATGGTGAAGAAATCGCGATCGGAAACGCCCCTAGGGTCGGCACGCGAGGTTAAGAAATCACCCCGTTTCTCCTCGGTTTGCTCGTTCTCGAACGCATCCACACGTCTGTGAGTCATTCTACCAGAAGGAACCACTTGAGTTGCCCCCCCGTGCGTCACGTTTTGGTTCCGCGTGTCGCCGTGGTCGTCGAGGCGTTTGCGTTTATAGTTCTGTTCATAGTGCACACAGGATGCACACAACCTCAACTTCTGCCTCTGTGGAAAGTCCGCTGGGAAGTGCGCCGCGATGTTGCCACATTTCACACATTCGTCGTGAGCGACGTGGGTGGCAGGGTCATACTCCTCGTCAGTGTCCTCCAAGTCGTCGTAAATGAAGATATCTGTAACTTGTTCTAAAAAAACTGATTCCTGGGTCTCAGGTAAGTCCCCTTGTGTCTCTGTTTCGAGTATATACTCAACAGATTGAGTCTGTTGGATCGGTTCGTAATCGAGCGACGTGGAGTCCTGTGGTGACATGGTACGCAGCTCCGTGCGCTGAACAATGAAAAATATCGGCGCGTCGGGGGTGAATTTATATAGAATCAAAAGCCCACAACCTTACTACTTTCTCATTTGATACACCCAAACAGACCCAAACAGACCATACATGGGCCATTATACACCTCACAGGTGTGTTTTCCCAGTTCCCACATTGGGATTGCAGGGTTTTTTATTTCTCCATCCTTGTCTAACAGCATTACTTTCAGAGCCTTACAGTATTCTACCTCAAACTTTGTTAACTTTGGGTTGAGGACACTTTGATCAACAACAGGAGTACCCCTCGGTGGGAAGTACATGTGGGGTTTAGGATCAGCAAACTTTTCTGTTTCTTTTTTTTTCATAAGTTCAACCAAACCAAGGGTTCCTTCCATTTTGTTGAGGGTGCACTCCGCGCAGTGGTCTTTCCGCTTGCCATGGGGGCAGGGGGTGCAGTTCGCGCACTTGCGTTTCAGCTTGCCGTGGGGGCAGGGGTTGCACTCCACACAGCTGTTTTTCACCTTGCCATGAGGGCAGGGGGTGCACTCCGCGCAGCTGTATTTCAGCTTCCCATGAGGACAGGGGGTGCACACCACGCAGTACTGTTTCAGCTTCCCATGAGGACAGGGGGTGCACACCACGCAGTGCCCTTTCTGCTTCCCATGAGGGCATCCACTGCACACCACG
>Ga0209830_10003432_pt1 | contig 12130 bp, 5 predicted proteins | sample ArcticOcean_MG_C_12_FD_187439 | JGI IMG/M metagenome (GOLD analysis project Ga0209830, IMG submission 187439) | Marine microbial communities from western Arctic Ocean - ArcticOcean_MG_CB8_130 (SPAdes) (version 2) | ecosystem: Environmental > Aquatic > Marine > Oceanic | place: Arctic Ocean...
AGAACGAACTTGTTGAAACTATCAAAAAGACTGACGAGAACAAACCGCAAAATATCGCCGCCGGTAACACGAACGACAGACTTCCCGAAATACTTTGGCGCAACGTTGGAATCATTGACATCTCGAAACATCTTCCGCGAGAAAACTTCCCTCGCGTTGAATTGAAGACGTATTCGCACGAAGATATCGGGTTTCAGATTAAAATTTATTTCATTTTGCCCGAAGAAATCAAAGCCGAAAACGTTAAAATGGAATTTTTGGAGCAAGCGTTTGAAATCTGGGCAGTTTGTGAAAACGCGGCGTATCGCGTGTTCCTTCCAAAATTGTACAAAACCATTATCCCCGAGCGTTCTTCTGTAAAAGTGATTGTGAAGAAAAGGAAGATAATCGTGACGTTGCAGAAATACGATAATTATGATTGGCGGTTCTTGAAAGTATAATTTTCAACCTTTTCGCTGAGAGCAATCGAGACGAGCGCGCCGTCTTTCACGTTTTGGATTGATATCACTTTCATCCCAATTTGCTTATTATATCGCCCTCCTCGAAAAAGTCATGAAATTGGCGGTCTTTCAAAACGACGCGCGGTTGTTGAACGAATTGCATCCCAACGCTTTCTCTATCAACTGCGCGTCGTTTTGAAAGACCGCCGATTTCATGACTTTTTCGAGAAGGGCGATATAATCTGCAAAGTTTTATGTGCGCACCTTCGACTTTAGATTTTTTCCTCGATCAGTTCAATAAAATAATTATAACCTACTAGTCCTAGTATACAATTCTTTTTGTAAGTATTATAACTCATCCTTTTTATCCACCATTCGATCGCCTTCTCGAATACCGCTCGCCCATTTACACGCCTTCGTGCCAAAGCACGATTGCCAATGATGTTCTTTATCAATCTTGAACAACTTCACTAAATCCTTAAACGTCGCGCTTTTCACCATCGCCTCGCATTGCATGCCCAGGACCATTTTTTGCCTCTTACTCGACCACGGATGCGTCAAGATCTTCTCGCTTATGTCTCGTTTATCATCATCAGTTAACTCTTTCTCTTCGTATTCGTGTTTCTTAAAGATGTCATACGCTAACCTCTTCGGGTCAAACCTCTCGCGTTCTATATCTAACTTCTTCACCGTATCTCTCCCATGTAACCCGAAATCGATCTCGTTCTTCGCGTAACTTAACACGCTAACGGCATGTCGCCCGACATCGCCCTTCTCAACCTTCTGCGTTGTCTTCTTCACCCTCTCCTTCAACGTACTCGCCGTGACTAAGGCCTCCCACGCCTTCGCTAACCTGATCCCGTCCTCGTATTTCACGCCGTACAAATCGCCTATTTGATCGCACAAATCGCCTTCGTCGATCTTCTCCAACAACTTCTCGAACAACAACTCGTCGTCGTCGTCGTCATCATCATCGCGATCGTCTTCGTTAATGAGTACGTCTAACATCGACTTCGTTTCGTTCAGGACTGCAAAACAACTGCCACATTTCAACCCATGCGCGAACGCTTGTTGCATGTCATCCGCGAACAGAGCAGTGCCCTCGTCATCTAACGCATACGATGGTCCTTTCAGTTTTTCCGGTCTCTTTCGTAGACTATCCGTGAAGTCTTTCCCGAACCTAATCGTTCGTTTGTTCGTTTAAAATAGAGAGAGAGAGAGAACGACGACGCGTTCGAATTAATTTGATTCCAATTGATTTCATTTGATTTTAATTGATTCCAATTGATTTTAATTGATTAAAAGGAGAACGAATGATCGCGCGAGTAAGAGAACGAAAAGGAATACGAACAAAGAAACGTAAGAAAACGATAGAGCGAGCGCGTGCGTACTTCACCGCAGAGGCTTGAGTGATGATTAATACAAACGAAAGCGCTTTTAAAAGGACCATTTTTATAGTGTTGTGTATACTCAGTTTCTTTTTGTATTCTTAGTTCTTACATGTTTTAGTGTTCAGGTCTGAGCCAAAATAGCTTCTGATGGCTCGAATACGCGGTAAAAGGTAACGAGTACGAGCTGCTGATTACGTGCCGCGCAGAGCGATGCGTTCGAATGTGCATCGAGCGCGCTTAGCTAAAGATACGCGCTTAGCTAAACGTATGCCGCGCGCGAAGAGAGAGAGCTAAATACGCGCGAGCGCTATCCTTTCAAGAAAATGAAGCGCGCGAGTTCGAGGGCGTGAACGCACTTACGCTCGGCACCAATATCGTGCAGGAGTTTACGATGATTGCGATGATGCGCTATTGCTTGATCTTCTTTGACTTTTATAGTTCGTTTTGTTTGTTGTTGTTGTTGTTCTTCGTTAGTAGTAGTAATAGTCGTGGTGTTGCCGTGAAGAAGCGCTCGACTACTGCGTCTAAGTCTTGATTCGTTCGCAATTGCGTAAGACCAATTGTCTTCGACGACCCAATGTTTTTCTCGTAACCATGCTGACTTTTCCGGGGCTGAATTCGTGGTCCGTTTTGGGTAATACCAATCTTTCATACGATTTCCAAAAGAAAATCCGTATAACGAAACCTTCTCGCATTTATGTAAGAGCATGATCGCGGTGACGATTCCAGAGGACGGATGTTCGTGTAATTTTTTGAAATATGGAGACTGTACGACGTAGTCAAAGAACAAAGGGTTCAACGCGTGCACTTTTTTCTCGTTCAAACTAAGTAACTCGTCCGTGAATCCACATTTCATAGGAGGCCGTCTAGGCCCGAGCGCGTGATGATGTTTTCCGCTTGATCTCGATGTTGGTCCCGTACACCATTTCGCTAAAACAGTATCACTTGCTCGTTCCCTAAACCCTTGAAAAATTGCATTCGTAAACCTCACAGACGTCTTACTACCAACGTCTTCCTCGTATCCATCGGTCGGCGCGTTGTTAAATCTAAAAACGACTTCGTTCGCGTCTATATCGCGACCGAGTTTTTTACCAATTAACTGCGACGAACTCGATACGACTGCGCATGTATTCACAACCGCGCGTCCTGGGTTTTTACCATCAGTTTTAAAGACATCGTATTCAGGTAACGCTTTCGCGTTCACTTCCGAAATGTCCTCCAATACTTTCCATTTATCGTCATCATCAGCTTCGTCGTGCTTCAACGACTTTTGATTCAATGAAATCCAAGACCCTTCGAACGCGCCGTTGACGCACTCTGGTAATCCTCGCTTCACGTTTTCACATCGCGCACCTTCGAACATGACCGCGCATCTGTTTTCATCGATCTCGTTATTATCATCGTTGTCCTTATTATTATCATCGCTATACGCGCGAGATTGAGATATCAATAGAAATAGGATTAGAAAAAGAATCATATCATCATGAGAGAGTGATGGATTTCTTTATAATTATCGTTTTGATGTCATTTTATAGCACGTGCACGCGAAAGGATGGAGTAGATTTTTAATGCGCGCGTGTGTGTGTTTTTGTGCGATTTGTTCGCGAGCTCTTTAATCTCTCTTTGTCAACGCGCGTTCAGTGTGAGAAATGGAGTTTTTACTTTTCCAATTCTAAGTAAAAGTGTTCAATCTGTCAATAGATATAAAGCATACTGTACAATATAACAAAATATATACAAAAGCGTCATGTGAAGCACTTCTTCTCGCTCTGCAACGATATCCAATCACAGATTCGATCACCGATTGAATCACTGTGACCTCGCACGTGCTGTAAGTCGTGATGAAAAACGCTCGAACAGGCGACGAGCGTTTTGTCGTCGGACGAACATCTTTCGATGAACTCCTTCGTGCCGGCGAAATCGGTCATAGGGTCTTCCGTGCTATGAAAGGCAATGACTGGGTGCTTAAAGCGTTCTATGTACCCAGGTCTATTGAATTTCACGGTTCCGAAGTATAATTCGCTGCCTATTCTCGCCCTCGGGCCTCGCACTCCCGACGGCCAACACAGAGGATCTTCCTCCATCTCTTTTTGAGCGAATGGGAACTTCAAGTTCTTCCTCGTCGCGCCGACTTCCATGGTAGGCATGACGATGGACAAAAACCTCAGTAACCAAAACAAAAACCTATTCGCGCCGTGCTGCCTCAACCTCTTCAACGATAACGCCGGACATAACAAAATAACTCCATCCGAGAACAACTTTGGATACTCGATCGAAGCTCTCGCGACGACGAACCCGCCCATGCTCACGCCGCAACCGAAAACCTTCTTCTTCCCATGCCTCTCTCTCACTAATTTCATCATTAAAGCACAATCGCTCACTAAATCATTCGCGCTTTCGAAGTACGCCTTCGTCTTCCTCGCAAAATCCGATCTGCCATGGCCTTGATGATCGAACGCGTAGAACGTGAACCCCTTCCTGTTCATCTTCTCGATCCAAGAGTTCTCGTATTTATTTCTTTTCGAGCCTTCTGGGGAGCTTTGGAGCCATTCGAACATGGAGTGCGCGCCGTTCCCATGCGCACCTACTACGATCGCTTCTTCTTCTTCTTCTTCTTCTTCTTCTTCTTTCTTTTTCTTCTTCTTCTTCGTCTTCTTCTTCGTCTTATTACTCGTAACATCTTCACGTTCCCCATTTTGCTCGGGAAAAGCGTCCCAGGAAAACCAACGTATTCTCATGTTCTGTGCGTTCATGAAATAGCCACTGCGAGTGATTTTAGAGCATTTCATGGAGAGCTCTTTGTCCCACTCGAGTCTTGGGATCTCGATTAATTTCGTGTCGTGATCGGCGCGCATGTTTTCTGCCGACTCTCCTTCGCTTTTCTTAAAGCTTAAAAGAGGATCTCGGTTAATATCTTAATAAGTAGAAAAGGAAGATTTCGGTCGGTTCACGATTTAAGAACTGAATTAGTAGCAATCTAGTATAGCCTATTTATCTATCTATGTACAAGCGTATGCAGTTGTGTGCGTGTGTGTGCGTGCGTGTGTGTGCGTGTGTGTCTGCGCGCGTTGCTACTACTTCAATCTTCTTCATGTTCTGCTTCGTCGTCTTCTTCTTCTACTCGTTCTCGAAGTTCGAAGCGAGCGCTGAATTGAGCGAGCGAACTTCGTTTCGCGTTCGAGAACACTAGAGCTCGTTCTTTATGAAACGATTCGTGCTGTTTCCAGTTTTGGTCCGCGGCGATTTTATCGGCGTTGAAATCTAAGAACGAACTCGCTTCGTTTAATGGAGGAGTTCGTTCGCCGACGGAGTTCTGTTCTAGCGTAGTGATGAAGCGAGCGATTGCCGAAGCGATTTCTGGGGAAACGCAGTCGTCATCTAACTCGCACTTAACTCGCTTTTCGAGAATTTTAGCAATCATGATATCGGTGAGATCGCCTTGAATTTCTTTTCGCACGCTGTCTTCGATTAAATTCTCTCTCGGGATCATCATGGCATCGGCTAAGCTTCGGCTGATTGGAAGCGCGATGAACGAAGTAGAAGATGAAGTACCGCTGTCGTTTTTTGCAATACCGCCAATTGATTCTGTCCAACGCGTGATGAGTGTCACGCATTGCTTCAACTGCGCTCCAGCGGAAAATGATACAACACCTTTACCAGGAACGATGTTCGATACGTCTTCTATGCGATCTTCCAAAGTCTTTGAAAAAGTAGTAGTACTGTTATCATTATCGAGAGACAAAACCGTTCGAACTAATGCAGCATCCAATCGCGCCAAAATCGCTCGTAATATAGCCGCATTCGCAATTGCTAATCCAGGTGCTTGGTTTGCAGTTTCATTGACGCCTAATAGGATAGCAGCGCGGTCTAAAGCGCGCACGTAATAACGTCCACACCGTTCACCATCACCATTGATTTGGTTTCGCTTCTCCAATGGTTCTACTGCATAATCATCGTCGCCACATATAATCGAGGGATAAATCGCTCGTCTCCAAACTGCTTCAAATGCAAACGTGAACGTTTGGTCTCTCAATTTCTTTGCATCTTCCCATACGTTAGTGGTTTTACCTTTGGATTTCACGCCACGAGCAAATGCAGCTATCTGAACCCATATCGCAACGAGTTGTTTCGGTTCTTCAAACGCATAACCTCTAACGCATCCGTTGAAAGCGTCGATGACGCGATAATGTCTCTCCTCACATTCGTTGTCCGTAGTACCACCAGAGGCGTATGCGAAAAGTACTTTCGCCACATCAAATGTTTCTGTTGTTTGCGGTGTTCGAAGAAGTGCCGCTTCCGTGATTGTGAGCGCATGGATGAGAGGGATATTACCAACTTTTGATGATTCAAAGCCAGAACCATCTTCTGATTCATCTTCTGATTCATCATCATCGTCGTCGTCGTCGGTAGAATGCGCGTCAACTATCGCTCGAGTTTGTCTCATGCGTTTCGATTTCGTAGCCGCAGTATTTTTCTTTTGCCAGGGTGGAATCAGGTCCCCGTCTGAATCATTTCCACTCGTCGAAGAGAAACCGCGCGCTTCGCCCATAATCACATCAGAGTGATCATCGCCTAACGACGACCTTCGCATAGCAAATTCTAAAGACGTCTTCGCTCGCTCGGCGTTCAAATCATTTCTCAACGTTTCAATCAATTGAGAAAGCTGTCTAATTTCACTATGAGCACTCTCTTTTTCTAACGATATCACTTTGAGATTATTTTGCGCAGCATCTGCTCTAGCAGTTTCTGCGGACAAATTCGCAATAATCTCTGCATACTTAGTCGTCAAAGCGCTTTCATTCGCGTTAGTTTTTTTCTTGAACGTTTCTTCGTCCAATTTCAACGAATGAACGAGATTTGTCAACTTTTCGTTTTCTTCTTCAAGGCGCGAATGCGACATTTGCATGGCGCCGAGGCGAGTTGCTGTTTCGTCCAAATTTACTCTAGTCTTTGTGAGTTCTTCCGTAAGTCGTCTATTCTTCAATTGTTCTTCAGAGACATCATCTTTGAGATCGGTGACTTCTTTCTCGTATCGGGCTTTGATATTCTTGATTTCTTGTTCAAGCTCTTTCCCTCCATTACTTTTTTGACTATCGTTCGTTCGTATTGAACGAGGACCGTCTGAACTATTTGGGCGAATTCGCGCTCGATACTCTAAATCCCAATCTTGAGAGACGCGTTCAACCATTGAAAGTTCAGAATTCCCAAGTGACGGAGCGTCGCTCGATGGAGGCTTTGGAAAGCCACCGCCGCCGCCGTCATTATCTTGCGCTCGTACTAATAAACTTGCAGCCGCCGCGCGAGGCATCACTATGCTACTCCAATCAAAATCACCAGTCGATCGGTCCATTGAGTCATTAAACGATGTTGCACGCATACCATCCCCGTCACTTTCAAACGAAACGTCCACTAACAAGCTATCATTATTCGAGCGCTGTTTTCGAGAAGGCGGCGAGCTTTTCGATTCCAAAACGTCGTTCGAGAACAATTGTTTATCCGTACGAAACTTAGAACGCCTCTTACTAAATTCTGGTGATTTATCAATAAACATTGGTCCTCCTGCAGCGTTGCCAAAGCCACTGTTCAAAACAGCAGCGTCCGAGTCACGATCCCGTAATTCAGAGCGATGACCAATGGAACTTCCCCCGTATGAACTCTTTCGATGTGGCGGTGTAGGCGGAGGTCTTGATGGTCCAGGCGTCAGCGGTGGGGTCGTACATCTATCGTCGTCGTACAATTCGTCGTTCCGATGCGTCAGTGCGTCATCATCATCAAATTCTTCTTCTTCTTTTTCGCTTTGGTTTCCGTTGAGAGATCCTATGCCATCGTTTTCAGTATCCGACGCGTCTTCAAACACATCGTCTTCGTCTTCTGTTTCCAAGTCCGAATCAAGTAGAAACCCATCGCTATCGAATGTTTTATTATTGTTGTCGACGACGGCATCAGTATTATTATTGCTAATCCCATCAATGCTTCCAAAACGAGGTGTATCATAGTCTTTGTTGCTATTTTTACCATGGCTGCCACCGCGGCCGCGTTCGGCAAACGGATTCCATTCTTCTTCTTCTTCGTTTTTATTATTATTTTCTTGTTCTTCGTTCTTATTAGTATTGTTTTCTTCTTTTTTTGATGTTTCTTGCTGTTTTTGTTGCCGGGTGCGTTCTGCTGTAAACATTGCAAATGATTCAGGGTCAACAGCAGACATCGCCGCTCTCGGGGTATTATTCATGGCCCCTCCGGCTCCGAACCGAGATGCGTGTAAAGATGCAGACGGTTGCGCTAACAGCATGTGATTAGCCGAAACATTTCCAACTGGCCGCTGGCCTGGTTTAATGACATCTGCTACAGAAAACGTCGATATTGGTCGAATATCTGCGTCGTCGTCGTCGTTGTCAAATTTTTTCCCTTTCATTACTTCTCGATGCTGTTGTTGTTGTTGCTGTTGTTTCACATCCGCGGATATCAATATCGACGTCGCGGAGACCATATCATCCTCGTTTTCTGCTAATTTCTCCTCTGCCTCTATAAACCCATCATGTTTAATGACCAAAACAATCCTCGCCTTGGAAAGTTTCCCCCCTCCCCTCTGCGCCTCTCCTCTTTCCAACTTTCCTTCTAAATTGACTTTCAAGGCGACTTCTTTACCGATATCGCCAGAGTTCATGAAATCGCACAAATCGACATCGACCGTACCAACGTGATTCCCAGCTACTCTCTTCACGCCTTCTTTAGGCGCGACTTGATCCAAACCTTTATTCGCCTCGAGCACGATTAACCTCAACATTTTCGCCTTCCCTCTTTCAATCGTACTCACGAACGCAAACTCTCCGTCGTCTCCGTTCGCGAACGAATGCTTCTCCATCCTCACACCGTTATCGTTCGTTGCATATCCTTCCACGGTCTTCGTTACCCCGGAATTCTTGTTCCCTCTGTACCACGCAATCGCGCGTAACGATTGCGCTACTAATTGCCGTTGATTACTATCAGTCCTGGAATTATCACTCGAGGGGAGATATAATTCTCTGATTTGTATCCTGAAATGTAACCGAGTCGTTTGTCTATTGCGCTTGAACATCTCTTTTTACTTCTCTTCTTTTTAATTATCACTATTGACAAACACTCGATTATTTTCCACGAACCGATATGTAACTCTCTCTCTCTTTATTCTCTCTCTCTCTCTTTATCGACTATCAAAAACGCGAGGACGTTATAGTTATTGAATTGCCCTAATTTATGCCAATTCCTTTAAAAAGAACGCTCGTGTTATCTATATCACGTTCAATAATAACAACGAAGAGAGCGAGTGAATGCGTTGCGTTGCGTGAGCGCAATGGAGAGTAGTTCTACAGAGAGCCGATTTAGTTTTCTTATTTATTTCAATCGAGTGTATTAGTGCGCTTTTAAAAATGACGTGATAATCGTCACCTAATTTTTTGCCCAAAACTGTCCTCTGAAAAAAGAACAGGTGCCTCGCCTAAATGCGCTTCCGCTCAACCGCGGTGAAGATTTTCTAGTGAATACGGACGCGAGAAGATATTCTGTGTTGTTTATTGATACGTAGTAGTGTAATTAAGCGAAAGGGTCGTCGAAACTATCGTCGGTGTCATCATCTTTATCGTCGGCGAACGGGTCGACGAAGTTTTCTGGAGTCGTACGCGTTCGTTGTTGTTGTTGTTGTTGTCGTTGAACTTGCTGTTGATTTAAAGGAGCGACGATGGTGTTATTGTTATAGCCAGCGTCGAGTATGCCGCTCGGGTTTCTAGAGTGACTTGGAGTCGTTTCGTCGTCGGAGAAGAAACCGCCGGATGAAGCTTGCGAGTATAACGCCGCGGCTACGGCTGGCGGAACGAATTCTCGAGTTGCCTGCGCAGAGAAATCAAAACTATCCGTCGATGGAGCCATAATCGTGCTGAATTGTGCTGGTTTCTCTTTATTATTCGATTTCGCCGCACTGGTTGTTAGTTGTGGTGGAACAACTGGAGGTGATGTCTGGAAAAAATCTTGCAGTTGTTGTTGTTGTTGTTGTTTCGGAGGCGTCTTTGTCGTATTCCAATCGTTCAATTGATCAAAACCTGGACCGGGTGGCGTTGCCGGCGCAGGCGTTGGCATTGGCGGTAAAGGTGGGATTTTTAAACCTTCCCACGTACCGTTTGGCGTCATAGCTGGTGGCGGTTGGTATTGTTGTTGTTGTCGTTGTTGTTGTTGAAGTCTTTTTTCGTTCTCATCCGCAGCTATCGAAACAGTAGCCAGCTGCGCTACTAAATCCGAACGCTCGTTCGCTAATTCGAGTCGTCTTTGCGCCAGTGCTATATCGTTTCTAAGTTTTTCTATATCCTTTTGCAAATTTCCAATCTCGTACTCAATTTCTGCACTGTTATTACTCGCAGCAGCGTTGTTATTGCCGCCAAGTTCTCGAATTTTCTGATTTTCTTCTTCGAGTTTCCGAAGCAATTCGTTTCGTTCTTCTCGCGCAGCTTCTAAACGTTTTTGTGTAGAATTGTTCCCTGATGCTTCGCTCTTTTTCATTAAATCCTCGCACATATTTTTCGCCTCTTCAACTTTTTTCTTGAGCTCTCGCGCCTCGTTTTCTGCTACTGAAGCTCTATTTTCAGCCTCTGCTAAATTTGCTTCGCACTTTCGGCGAAACAGCGCTAGATTACCGAGCGCCTCTTGGGCAGCTTTGGCGGACATTTTATGCTCACTTTCGCGCGTTTGTTGAGAGAACAAATTTTCATCAGCTTGTTTCGCGTTGTTAAATTGTGTTTCTGCAAACTGACGCTCGGAATCTGGAACAGCCGAGAGATCGAGTTGGGGACCGCGAAAGGAGAAAGAACTACTATCACTCGAGCTAGTATTTTGTGCGTTCTCACCGCTACGAGAGAGTCCTTGCGCGTCGTATTCATTGCGAAGTTGCGAGCCAGTTATGAAATTAAATGTATCTTGTTGCATAACTGGCGCCTGAACGCCAAAATTTGGTTGTTGTTGTTGTTGTTGTTGTTGTTGAAAATTTGCACCAACTGCATTTGGAAAATGAGGAAGAGGAAGAACGGGAGTATTTTTAAGCAACAAACCCATCGCGTTCTGATCAAACGGTGGGAACGGTAGACTTGGCATCACTTGTGGACATTGCACGTTTCTTGTTTTGATCACGTCGGCCAAGTACATTGCAACAACAAATTCTGCCCACGCTAAAGCGCCAATTTTTCTTGAGTCAGCAATTTCCCATACCTGTTTCAAAACGTGCTTTTCCAAACCCGAGGCTGCTATTAAAGGCGCGCATATTTGCGCTGGAATAGACGCATTCGGATCATTATTCGTTTTTTCTAAAAACTGCATCTGGTATCGTTGAAAATCAGTAGGTCCCATTGCTGGCCATTGAAAGGCAATTTGTTGAGGAGCGACTACGTTTATTGTGGCAGGCAGTTGTTGTTGTCGCTCGTTTATCGTTGTTGTTGCTGTAAATCCGTCGTTCGCATTGTTATTATTCGAATTAAAACCACCACCACCAAAAACATCTTCGCCAAATCCATCGAACGATTGCGTTCTCGAAGAATAGCCCGCCATTCCTCCTCCTCCTCCTTCACTCGTCGACTGCACACCAAAGTTCGGTCGCTGCCGCTGCTGCTGCTGTGGCTCGTCGTACGCCGCAAAAATATCATCACTAATTATCGGTCTCACGTTTACACTCTCCTCGTTTTTATTACGATTGTCATTCATCGTCGTCGTCGTCGTCGTCGCCAGTCCCTTCATCGCATCATCACCAACAACTTCGCCATCTTTCAAAACTGGATCCGGTAACCCTCTCGTCTCCCCTTTCATTAGCAACTGCACGTGCGCCTTCGTAATCTCTTTAACACCGGCTTGCTTCAAACTGACGACTCCCATGGCGACGATGAACGAACTTAAATCAAGAAATCCGAGTTTTTTCGCATCCGCGATCTCCCACGTCTCGACCAAATCCGCCTTTGCAAGATTTGCGAATTTAGTGAAGAACGGGATCGCTTCTGCGCCAGTGATTTTCCCATCGCGATCGCAATCGGCGAAAAGGAACCATTGCTGGAAATCGGGCATGTTTCCTTCACTCTTATTTTTCTTTTATTTATTTAAGTCGATCGAGTCAAAGAAAGAAAGAGAAGAAGAAGAATGTAAAACGTGCCGTTGAGTTTTTTTTTGTGAAGCGAAGCACTATACTGTTTCGAATTTTACTTTGACTTCTTGTTATAACGGTATAACAGTATAACGCAAATAATAAGAACAACACTACTACGTAAGATATTTAATATGTACGAACAAAACTCT
>Ga0209830_10003443_pt1 | contig 12102 bp, 8 predicted proteins | sample ArcticOcean_MG_C_12_FD_187439 | JGI IMG/M metagenome (GOLD analysis project Ga0209830, IMG submission 187439) | Marine microbial communities from western Arctic Ocean - ArcticOcean_MG_CB8_130 (SPAdes) (version 2) | ecosystem: Environmental > Aquatic > Marine > Oceanic | place: Arctic Ocean...
AGGCTGGCAAAGACTTTAACTTTAATAAGCCAGAAAGGGCACGAAGCATTTTACAAAGGAGAAATTGCAGATTGGATCGTTGAGGATTCTTTAACAAACGGCGGTTTGATAACCAAGGCAGATCTTGCAACTTACGAAGCAAAAGATCGGGTAGCAGTAGAAACAAATTACAGAGGAAACAGGATTGTCTCAATGCCACCAACCGCTAGTGGAGGCTTGGTCTTACTGCAAACTTTAAACATATTAGAAAACTTTGATATTAAATCTAAAGGTCACAATTCAGCATCTTCTATCCACTATTTATCAGAATCCATGATTCGTGCTTTTGCTGACAGAGCAAAACATCATGGAGATCCAGATTATTATAACGTTCCTGTAAAGGGCCTCTTGAGCAAAAGTTATTCAAAAGAAGGCTCAGAAACTATTAAAGAAAATATAAAAACACCGGACGAACTTATCCTGGCAGGAGATTTTAAAAGAGCAGATGAGAGTCCTGATACAACCCATTTGTCTGTAATAGATGAGGACGGAAATGCAGTTTCTCTTACTTATACTCTAGGATCTTCTTTTGGATCTGGAGTTACCGTAGCTAAAGGTGGTTTTCTTCTGAACAATCAAATGAGAAACTTTTCTCATTACTACGGTGATGACACTGCAGAATACGGCAAGAGCGAAGCCAATAAATTGGACCCTGGAAAAAGAATGATCAGCACTCAAGCGCCTTCTATGGTTTTCAATTCTTCTGGAGATCTTTCGATGGTTCTAGGCTCTCCAGGCGGAGGAAGAATTCCCAACATCCTTACTCAGGTTATCTCTAATATTGTTGATCATAATTTAGGATTTGCTGAGGCTGTTATGGCGCCAAGAATTAATCAAAGGGTAGCAGACGATCTTGAGGTAGAAACAGGAATAAGTCCTGATACTATTAATTTGTTGGAGTCTTTTGGTCACACCACACGCCCAACCAACACCATGGGCAGTGTTCAAGCCATATTTATTGAAGACAATAAAATTTATGGCGTTGCCGATACCAGAAGGCCGGACGCAATCGCAAAAGGAAAATAGTTTAAAGCAAGAAGTAGGGCACTGAGATGGCCGCTACAAAAGATACGATTATTATTCCAAGCACATTTAAAAGAAAACCTGCCTTTGCCATTTGCGGAACTCTTATTAAACCCGATCCAAAAACAATCGCATTTGGAGGCGTTGCTACCGGGAGCATAAACGCACAACTGGCAGCTAATGCAACTGCAGCCGTTACAAGTATAGGATCAAAATCGGACTGAACTGCTATCGCAGCAACCACCGGTAAAAAAGTAGCTGTGGTTGCCATGTTTGAGGTGAGTTCTGTTAAGAATATTATTAAAGTGACTACCAAGACTACAATAAGAACGATGCTGATGCCTTGCGGAATAAGGTTTCCAATCCAAACAGCAAGACCGGTGCTCTGAACGGCATTGGCCAAACTTAAACCTCCACCAAACAAAACAAGCAATCCCCATGGTACGTTTTTCTGAGCGTCCTCCCATTCTAAGAGTGGCCCTTTGGTTTCTTTGTCACCACTCGGAAGCAAGAAGAGCAACATAGCGGATATCATTGCAATACCGGCATCAGAAAGTCCACCGAGACCCGGCAAGTCATCTAGAACGGTTCTTAACATCCAACACAAAGCAGTTAGTAAGAATACCATGAATACTTTTACTTCTGGGCCCTGGAATTCTCCCAATTCTTCTTTCATAGAGGACAATAACGCCCTAGTTTCTTCCGATGTCTTAAATCTAACCGGATAAATAATTCTTGTTAATACAAACCAGCTGGAAGGTAGCATTATCGCACTCAAGGGTACTCCAACCTTCATCCAGTCAATCATACTGATATCAAGATCATAATTGTCAGCCATGAAAGCTGCCAACATGCCATTAGGACCCGTTCCAATTAGCGTTGACATTCCTCCAATGGTAGCTCCGTAAGCTATGCCCAGTAGAAGAGAAAGTTGAAAATTTTCGGATTCTTTTTCTGTCAACCCGTTCACTGTTTCTTTCACCACGGTTATTACGGCTAGGCCTATTGGCAAAAGCATAATGGTGGTTGCGGTGTTCATAACCCACATGCTTATAATTGCAGCGGTTAGCATAAATCCGAATACAAGCGAGGCTCCATTGGACCCTACGTTCTCTAGAACAAATAAGGCTATTCTTTTATGCAAGTCCCATTTCTGAATCGCTATGGCTAAAAGGAAACCTCCAAAAAAGAGGTATATGGTTTTATTGGCGTATGGATTTGCTGCGTTTTGTATGTCCACAATTCCCAAGAGAGGAAATAGGGCTAAGGGAACTAATGCCGTTACAGCAACGGGAACCGCTTCAGTTGCCCACCACACTCCCATGAGCAAAAACAGTGCCGCGGTTTTATGAGCTTCGTATGATAAAGATTCTGGGGTTGGGAAGAGCATCGCAATAATGGCGGAAATTACTCCTAATAAAAATCCTTTATTATTTTTGATGAAATTCATGGATTTATTTTATAAAAAAAAGGGAGCAATAGCTCCCTTTTAAATTTTATGCGTTTTTATTGCATTTTTACTCTGAAATCAAGATAGAAGTTTCTTCCATAATCTTGATGAGCGTCAGCATAGTATCCATAATACCTGTCGGCCGTCGGGGCTCTTTCATCCTGAAGATTTTTGACGGCGAATCTAACTCTTGCGTCATTTCCTCTCAATTCAAAGTCATAAGACATCGTTAAATCCAATGTTGTCATGGAAGGGATAACATAAGCTACTCCTCCTATTTTTCCTAATGAAGTTTGTTCAAATGAGCCTTTCTTAAGTCCAACGAGGCTAACCCCATAAGGTCCTTTGTCCCAAGACAACCTGAGTGTGTGCTTGTTGTCGTAGATTCCGTCCAGTCCAAGTAGATCACCAAAGCCTTTTAAAGGGATTGATTCTGGAATTGCACCGCTGTCTTTTTGGGCTTGAAGGGCAGCAAAATCTCCACTTGCTTTTTGTTCAAATTTATCAAGAAACGTTCCAATGTATCGAACATCAAAATCACCCAAGTTACTTTCGAAGCTATAATAAATACCTACATCGGTACCTTCAACGGTTCTCAAAGCCATGTTGGTGTATTCATTTTTAACATATTTAATTGGTCCAAAAGGGCATACGCCAGCTGCTGCAAAAGCTGCCACTTCTTTTGTATCACCCAAATCCGCTGCCTCTCTTACAACCAAAGGATCTCCGGCAAAAGTTGCACAATTACTTGTTCCATTTGCGAATCGTAAAAGCATGTCATTGACCGTTTGGTTTTCACTACCGAACAAGCCAATTGTTTTATCTTTTTCAATGGTCCAAGTATCAACTGTGACGATTAAATTATCTGTTGGTGTTAACACAACACCAAAAGATGTGTTATCCGACTCTTCAGCTTCAAGTCCTGATGCACCCGTAGCCATTCTTTGGATGGTATAACGTGAATCAGAATCAATCACCACATCAACGCTTTGCGTTGCATTAACTTGATACAGCGCTCTGTCATATCGTGTTCCAGATCGTACAACGGTCTTTTCATTTACCTGAACTATGTTTGGTGCTCTGAAAGCTGTTGACACGGAGGCCCTAAAATCTACCCACGGTGCAACTTGCCAACCTAACGCTAGTTTTCCAACGGTTGAGGAGCCGTAGTCAGAGAAATCTTCATTTCGAACTGCCAATTGCATGTTAATTGATTCACTTATCGGAATTTGCATTTCACCAAAGAAAGACAAAACATCTCTAGAGCCTGATACATCTCCTGTTGGCGATGAATTCAGAACATCTGCAACCAAAGGATAAGTGTCACCTTCGTAGTCAGTGTAGGTGATGGTTCCGTCTAATCTTGGATCTCTATCATCAATAATTTCTTCATCACGATACTCAAACCCTAACAAGAGACCAACGTCTCCTGCTGGAAGCGTCATGAATTCATTGTTGGATATTTTAAAGTCAATCATCGTAAGTTCACTTGAACCTTTCTTGTAAACATCAATAAGAGTTCGCTCTATATTGGTAGCGAAATTATTTGCACTAAAAGGGTTGTAAGCTGCTGGAGTAGAGTCATACAGAGCTTCTTTTAAAAGATTGTTAGACATTCTGTTTTTTGTTACATCTTTAGATTTAGCTTTAGAAGTTACAAAAGCCGTTTCCCAGTCCCACAATCCTTTCGATCCTCTAAAACCTTGCAGAAATCTGTAAGTTTGTTTTTTTACATTAACCAGTCTTTGCTTTTCTTCATATCTATAGTTATCAATATAAAGTTCCTTGCCTGCAAATATAGCCGTGGGAACTCCGTTTATATCCACTTTAAGTTGATTTAGATAATAATTATCAGGGCCAACTCTGTGTTTTGAAGATGAAAATGCATATGAGGCATGGGCAGTTCTATCACTATCCGATTTATAAAAGCCGAGCTCTGTGAATGATTCTGTGCCATTACCCATATCATGATTGATAAACATTACAACGTTGTCTCTAACAAGCTCAGATCTCACATCGGTAGGTCCCCAGAAATTACTTCTTAACGCTCCATTTCCATCTTGGGCAATACAAGTTCCATACCCTGTATCAAATACAGCATGCCCCCTATTGGTACATTTAGTATCACCTATAGGAAAAATTTCAAACTCTCCATTGGAGTCGGTCCAATTATGATTGTAGCTTTCTCCTGCATGTTCACTCGAACTCACCATGTCAAATTGACCATAAAGAGAATTAGAGCTTAGATTTCTAAATGCAGTACTCGTTTTCCAGGGTGAATCAGAATCAACAAAAGGCCTGTGATCTCCTGCACCCCATCTTGGGTCTTCTTGCGCATTTATATTCCCACGATCGTAGCGATCATAAAATATGCTTACGTTGGTAGCGCCATCATTGAAGAATGACCCCCATTTCACAGTTATTTTACTATCTTCAGTACCAAAGTGGTCGTACGCACTAACTTTAGCTGAGACCGTTAGACCTTCAAAATCATTTTGTAAAACGTTGTTAACAACACCAGCCACAGCATCCGCGCCGTAAATAGCTGAAGCACCGTCACGAAGAATCTCTAACCTTTCAAGTCCAGTTACTGGGATTAAATTTGAGTTTACGCTAACCGTCGGGACATAATCCCCACCGACCAGTTCAGTTTGATAACCAGGCGAGTTCACCAGCCTTCTTCCGTTAAGAAGGGTAAGAGTATTACCAACACCCAGGTTTCTTAAGTTATAGGCCCCCACATCTCCTCGAGATGCGTTTACGCCGCCAGAAGCATCTTCCGCTTCATTAAAGTAGTTCACACCTTGTTCAGCTATGTTTTCTAGTAAGTCTTCACCAGAATCAGCTCCAATTGCTTCAATATCTATTCTTGAAATGATTGAAACAGGTAAGGATCCTGTAATTTTAGCACCTTTGATTTGCGAACCCACGATTACAATCTCTTCTACAGATTCTTCTTCTGCTGCAGTAATGACAGTGGCTGAGCTGACCAACAAGGCCCCGATAAGTGTTATGTATAATTTTCTCATTTAAAATCCCCAAATTTATTAATACCAAATTCTACCACCCAAAGTTGCAAAATGTGAAGTTAACTCTATCAAGATAGATAGCCCAGTCTAGTTCTTGTTTTGTTATAAGTCATAGACTAAGGTTATATTAATAAATTAGATATTATGCGCACAAGACAACTGGAAATATTTCATGCCGTTTATACCAAAGGCTCTATTACCGAAGCGGCTAAGGTTTTAAACGTTTCCCAACCCTCTGTTAGTAAGGTGTTGGCGCATACTGAAATTCAGCTCGGTTATTTGTTGTTTCAAAGAATCAAAAGAAGATTGGTGCCAACGAGTGAAGCTCATATCCTTTTTCGCCATGCAGATAAGATTCATGCAGACCTAGAAGACCTAAAAAAGATTTCAAAAAATTTATTAAAACATAGTCCTGGCTTGATCCGCCTAGCATCAACCCCTTCAATCGGTTTGGATTTTGTGCCTTCTTTGGTTTCTGAGTTTTCTAAAGAGCATCCGGAAGTAAGATTTGAAATACACACGCTTCATTTGGACCAGATAGAAAAAAGAATTAAGGACACCAGCATTGATTTAGCACTTGCCTATAACCTGTTCTCCTCTGAAGACTTAAAATCAACCCAACTCTTGGAAGGGAATTTTGTGTTGTTAGCCCCCAGGGATATGAAATTTAATTCAAAGCGCCTTACATGTGACGACTTAGTTGATCTCCCTTTCATAGAAATTGAAGGACCTTTTCAGGCTACATTGAGTGACTACTTCCAAGAAAATAATTTCAAACCAAATTTTGTAACTACCACTGACACTTACCAAATAGCAAAATCTTTAGTTGAAAAAGGGATGGGCATAACTATCTTGGACCAAGTTTCAGCAATAAATCAAGATTCTAGTAATTTGAGTATTTGGTCTTTGGACACTTCATTAAAATTCTCATTGCAAATGGTCTATTCCGACCAGCGAGTCCAATCCTTATTTTTAGATAACTTTGAAAATTTCTTAAGAGAATATAACTATAAGTTATAAACATCGTTCATATGGGTATAAAAAAAAACTGAAATTACAGGTAGTATGCTCGTGTGAAAATTACTGTATTAGGTGCTGGTGTAATAGGTCTAAGTACGGCTTATTACCTTACTAAACAAGGACATGAAGTCACTGTTGTGGACAGTAAAGATCAAGCAGGGAAAGGATCTAGTTATGCTAATGGCGGCCAGCTTTCTTATAGTTTCTCAGACCCTCTCGGCAAACCTTCTCTACTAAAAAAATTGCCTTCTATATTTTTTAATAGAGACTCCGCATTGCAATTGGGACATCCTCTTGATCTTCAAACAATCAAGTGGGGGTTAAAATTTCTTAGGGAGTGCACAAAAAAAAGTCACCAAAAAAATAGTTCAGATTTGTTAGAGCTTTCTCTTCAATCAAAATCCTTACTGGAAGAATTAGAAGTAGATGTTGGGCAGGATTTCCTTCATCAAAAGAGCAGTAAAATTGTAGTCTATGAAAATAAAGACTCCTTTAAAGATGAAGTAAAATTTTTATCCCAAAAAACAGACAAAGGTTCAGATAATGCCTTTCTTTCTCCTTCTGAAATTCTAGAAATTGAACCTGCACTAAAATCCTTTAACATTGAAATACAAGGCGCTTTGTACTCAAAGCAAGATGAAACAGGAGACCCCTTCCTTTTCTGCACGATGTTGATTCAGTGGTTGAAGAATAATGGAACGAAGGTAGTTTTTAATCGAGAGGTTAAGAAAATAGAATCTAAAGGCAATGTAGTGCAAGGTTACTTGGCTAATAATGAATTTTACAAAGTTAACAACATTGTTGTATGCCTTGGGCCTTTAACTGAAAAAGTATTAAACATAGGTCTCTCAATCATTCCTGTTGGAGGTTATAGCCTTACCCTGAATACTGGTGAAATAAATTTTTCTAAAAGCATTACCCTGTCAGATAGAAGAGTGCTTTTTACAAAATTAGGTGAAAAAGTTAGGATTACAGGATTTGCTGATTTTTATGGTGGCAGGACAAACAAAACTGAAGGTCGATTGAATGACCTTTTTAAACTATCAAAAGAAGTTGCTCCTCTGTTGTCGGATTACAATTCGGACAACATGAATTCGTGGGTGGGTTATAGACCATTAACCCCTAGTGGAGTGCCAATAATAGGCCCCGCATCAAAAAAAGGACTTTTTATTAATTCTGGACATGGCTTTTATGGATGGACTCTGGCTTGTGCTTCTGGAAAGAGATTGGCTGCTTATTTCTAACTAGTAATATTTTCTTTAAGAGTTATGGCACAATAGTCATGCTTTATCTTTAAGTAAAAATTGAAAACTAGATACATTCTTTCGATGGACGGCGGCGGTGTTCGTACTATTGCTTCAATTGTTTTTTTAAAAAAACTTGAGCTCGCCTTAGGCGAAAAACTTTGCCATAAATTTGATTATTTTATTGGGACTTCCGCTGGAGCTATTTCTTGCCTTTCTATGGCGGTTAAAGAGAGCAGAGCTGAAGAATTAGATGAAGTCTGGTCTACGAAAAATTTAGAAAAGATCATGACCAATTCTTCTTGGAAAACTAAATTAGGCCTTTTGCAGAGCAACCCAAAATACAATAGTGAAGGTAAGCGTTCGGTATTAAAAACGCATTTTGGAAATGTTAAAATTGGAGAGGCTAAAAAACCAGTAGCAATAACTAGTTATGATATTGAAAAAAGAGAACCGGTTCTTATAAAATCTTATTCCTCTCTTGATAAAGAAATTAGTGTAGTGGATGCAGCAGATGCCACAACTGCAGCACCAATTTATTATCCAACCACTCAAATTGGGGACAGGTATTTAATAGACGGTGCCATTGTGGCCAATCATCCGGTTTTGCATGGATACGTAGAGGCTAAGAGGCTTTATCCTGAAGATGAACTAAAGGTATTGAGTATAGGTACGGGGTTAAGTAAACAACCGCTTAAAGGAGAAGATTCCAAGAGCTGGGGTATTGCTGGATGGATGATGCATGATTTATTTGGATTGATGATTGAAAGTAGCATGGACCATGAATTGGCTGGGGACTTAATCGGAAAAAATTACTTAAGGGTTAATTCAGCTCTAGGAGATGTAAACAGAAGTTTAGACGATAACAGCAATTCAAATATCCAAAGAATTAATGAAATGGGAGATGATTGGTGGGGATTGCACGGAGAGGCGGCAATAAAACTTTTAACTGTATGAAAAAACTATTATCGGTTTTGATCGTCTACTGGTCGGTCGTTGGATGTTCAATTAACCCAGCTACCGGTAAGCAGGATTTTGTTTTGATGAGTGAGGCGCAAGAAATATCTATAGGTAAAAAGTACCACTCTCAAATTATTCAAGAAACCCAGCCTTATGATAATAAAGATTTGCAGGCATATGTTCAACGAATAGGAGATTCACTGGCGAAGGAAAGCCATAGGCCAAACCTTTTTTATAGGTTCACCGTTTTAGATAGCGCCGATATAAATGCCTTTGCTCTTCCGGGAGGTTATATCTATATAAACAGAGGACTTATGTCCTACTTGTCTTCTGAAGAAGAACTGGCTGCGGTTTTGGGGCATGAAATAGGGCACGTAACAGCCAGGCACAGTGTTCGTCAACAATCCCAATCTCAGCTCTTGGGGGTAATTTCTGCAGCAATTGAAATGAATTCAGGCCAATCGGTTGGACAATTAGCAAACATTGCTTCCGGGGCCCTTTTGTCTGGATACGGAAGAGAAATGGAACTTGAAGCTGATGATTTAGGTGCTCAGTATATGCATGTTACTGGTTATTCTGCTCAAGGTATGATGAGTGTGTTGACTGTATTAAAAGATCAAGAGGTCTACTCAAAAGAAGTCGCAGAAAGAAGAGGTCAAAAAGCTACCGGTTATCATGGTTTGTTTGCTAGTCATCCCTCTAATGACAAAAGATTAAAGAAAATTTTAAATGAAGTAAAAAGAACGCCGATCATTAAAGAAAAAGTTATGACAACAAGCTATCTGGATAAGATTAATGGAATGGTATTTGGTGATTCAGAAGGCGCTGGCGTCAGACGGGGCAGCGAATTTTTTCATGGCAGCTTGGACGTTTATCTTTCTTCACCGAATGATTGGGAGATTGTAAATACATCAAATAATCTCATTTTTTCCTCTCCGCAAGGCAAGGCAATATTAAGAATGAGTCTTGAGGATCTTAACTTCAGAGAAACGCCGCAAGAATACATGAGAAGAATTTCACCCGATTTCTATAACGGCAATAAAATGAACATTAACAATCACGAAGCTTTCGTCGCTCTTAGTAAACGTTCAGGAAAGATTTTTCGTCTGGGTGTGGTGTTTAGAGAAAAGAAGGTTTATCAGTTTGTCGGCTATGTAAAAGACAATGATTATGAAATCGATCGCTTTGACGATTCGTTTCTTCAGATTATAAAAAGTTTCGATAATCTTGATGTCAGGGGAAGGGAGTTATCTAAATCATTGCGTCTAAAAAAATATGTAACTTCAGAAAGTGACAGTTACAAGAGTCTTGCGACTGAAAGCAATATCCCCTTTGATGCCGAACAACAACTAAGACTGTTAAACGGGGATTACCCTGATAAGCCCTTAATTGTGGGGAAAGAAATAAAATTGGTAGAATAATTAGAGAGGATTTACCAGGTGACCGCCATCTACGGGAATAATAGAACCCGTCATAAAAGAAGACGCGTCGCTGGCCAATAGAAGCAGAACTCCATCCAACTCAGATTCAAGACCCAAGCGCCTCATGGGTATTTTTTTTGTGTAGTTTTTACCCACATCCGTCTTAAAGAAGTCTTCATTTATCTCCGTCAAGATATATCCAGGAGCTATGGCATTGACTCTTATGTTCGATCTGGCAAGCTCAAGCGCCATGTTCTTTGTAAGAGCTATAAGGCCAGCTTTCGAAGCGGCGTAACTTGTTAAAGTCAACCCAGCTCTAAAACCTAAGATTGAGGCTATGTTTATGATGCTGCCGCCTTTTTTATCTTCGATCAGCATATCGGTTGCAGCTTTCGCTACTCTGTAGGCTCCATTTAAATTCGTTTCCAATACAAAGTTCCAACCTTCCTCGGTCGAATCTTTAAAGTTTTGTGGATCTGAAGAGCCGGCGTTATTTACAAGGACATCAATACTGCCTACAGTTTCTCGTATTCCTTTAAAGAGACTTTGAACGCTGCTGACCGAAGTAACATCCAATGGTATGCAGTGAGCATTCTCACCAATCTCTTGTTGAAGTTTTTTTAAGTTTTCTACACGTCTGGCACTTAAAACTACGGTAGCTCCTGCTGACGAGTTTTTTTAAGTTTTCTACACGTCTGGCACTTAAAACTACGGTAGCTCCTGCTGACGACAAAGTTTTAGCAAAACTTTTTCCAAGTCCTGAGGATGCGCCTGTAATCAAAGCAACTTTCCCTTCTAGGTTAAATATATTTTTCATAATGTTATTTTAAGTTCTTGAGCAACTCTTCAGCTTCTTTAATCAAACTGTCTTGGTGGGGTTGAAGTTCTTGCTGACCAAGTCTTCCGATTATATTTTGAAATGGATCAATTAAGCCAACATCTACGTTAGCCATAGTCTCTATAACGGCATGAGCAAAAAATGGAACAGTCGCTGCACTGTATCCTCCTTCATGGGTCATAACGATTTTGCCATCGCACAAGACATCCGCAACTTTCATCATTTTTTTCGTTAGAGCTCTGAATCCTTCACTGGTCATCATTTGCCTTCCTACTGGGTCGTTTGCTCCTCCATCAAAACCGCAGGGCACGACTATCAGATCAGGTTTAAATTTGTTTAAAGCTGGAATTACCACTCTATCGAAAGTTGCCTCATAAGCACCAACACCGGATCCGGGAGGAAGGGGGATGTTGATGTTGTAGCCACTACCTTTGCCTTCACCATTTTCTTTAAGCAAGCCGGTTTTTGCAGGAAAGTTTCTGTCTTGGTGCACTGAAATGGTTAGAGCATTTGGATTGTCGTAAAAAGCAGCTTGAGTTCCATTGCCGTGATGGACATCCCAATCAACGTAGGCTATTTTTTCAACAGGAGTTTTTTCTAATGCATGCAATCCAGCTATTGCAGCGTTACCAAAAATACAAAACCCCATAGCTAAATCAGGCATGGCATGATGCCCTGGAGGTCTGACAAGAGCATACGCATTTTTAACTTTTCCAGTGATCACTGCATCAAATGCTTCTATTACTCCACCAGCTGACAGCAAGGCTATATCAAAACTTCCAGTACCAGTAGGAGCTGAGACCCCAAAATCCGGAGAAATCTTGTCATTGTTTTCTTTTACTTTTTCAAAATAATTTTCCGTATGAAATCTTAGTATCTCTTCTTTTGTAGCAGGTCTAGGCTTTATTGGCTTAAGAGAATCCATCAACCCAGTAACTTCCAACAGGTTCTTTACTCTTCTCTTTGTTTCAGGACCTTCTATGTGTTGTAACGGCTCAACCGGATTGCCATAAGGAACGTAGTTGGCATGGTTTCCGGTATGGTGCCATAAGTAAATTTCATGAAAAACTAATCCTGT
>Ga0209830_10003450_pt1 | contig 12088 bp, 14 predicted proteins | sample ArcticOcean_MG_C_12_FD_187439 | JGI IMG/M metagenome (GOLD analysis project Ga0209830, IMG submission 187439) | Marine microbial communities from western Arctic Ocean - ArcticOcean_MG_CB8_130 (SPAdes) (version 2) | ecosystem: Environmental > Aquatic > Marine > Oceanic | place: Arctic Ocean...
CTTTTGCTCTTCTCAGAGAAAAGAGGAAAGGGTGAGAAGAGCAAAAGTGAAGAAAAAACACCAAAAACGTCACGTTCAATCTATTGCCGTTTGCGTAATACGTTATGAAATTCACAATTTTTCGTGACGACTTTAATATAATTGGCACGCGTTCTTTCATTATCTTTTTGTCGTAATTGAAATCCATTAAGGCATATCTAACGCGTTAAATGCATTTATTGTGTTTTTGAACATTTTCTCAATACCTCTTCAAAACGTTGATTAAAGCGAGTATAAATTACATATTCATACGTGAAATGAAAGATTAACATCGTGGCTATCCATTGATGTAATAAAAATGTAAGAATTAAAAGGGATCAATGCGTGAGCGCGTCGTGAAGTAGTATTTTTGTAGTATTTTTTATGGCTCTTTAAGAAATGAAAAACCCTAAATGAACTACGAAATTTCGTAAGTCAGACTAGACTGACTGATGGCAGTAGCTGTACAGCATTTCTTGATTTCAGATCCTTTTATCCCCCGGACCCTATGCGGCCTGCAGGGGGGGAATAAAAAATATTTTTCTGATTTTCGGACTCCGATTTTTTCGGACAAGGGTTTAGGTTTATGATAGCATAAACTTTTGACTTTACCTGTTTACAGAAACGTCCCGAATTGTGTAAAAAATGGCTTTTATCTACATAAAGTAAATACAGAGGGGACTGTTAATTACTTTTTTAATGGCAGATAGCACAAATATGATAGGGTCAGAGCAAGTTAAGAAGCGCGATGAAGATTCTGATGATGGTATATGTTTAAAACAAATCTTCTTTTGATTAAATTTTGTGTGTAGTATATTACTCTCCTTTCTGGGGAATTGAAAAGGGTGCTGTTCTTCAAGAAGCTCGTTGCTTTAACGATTCTCAACTAGATCCGAGGAGATGCCAACAAGTAAGATAATTGTTCTATGAGTTTTTTTTTGACAAGATTGTGTGTAGGTCATTACAAAATTGCTTTACTTACGTAACCAAGGCGATACTTTCACGAAGGTATCATCATTCATTCTTTTTTTTTTCAATCTTGAAAATTTATTAACGATTTAACAGACGGAAGCTACAGAAGTATTTTTTTCAGTCACCAAATTGTTTCAGTCAAAGGACAGCAACCTTCGCCGCATGGTATACTTGATCATAAAAGAAGTCTGTCCCAGTTCTGATGAAGTAGATGATTTTACTTTGATTCCCAAGTTCTAATTTCACGTTTTTTTAGGTAATAATTGTGACGTCTTCGTTGATGAAGGATATGAATAGTAAAATAGATCTTTATAGATCAAACGCTATTCGTGTTCTTTGCAGTATTACTGATGCTGGACTTCTTGGTCAAATTGAAAGATACCTGAAACAAGCTGTCGTGGACAAAAATGCGGTCGTGTCTTCCGCTGCGCTCGTATCTGGAATTCACCTACTGAAGGTTAATTTATTTTTCATCTTTCAATTTTCAAATCTCTAAATGAATTTTCGAAAGATCAATGCCGATATTGTTCGGAGATGGAGTAATGAAATTCAAGAAGCAATTAATTCGAGCCATCCCATGGTTCAGTTTCATGCTTTAAGTTTATTACACCAAATTCGTCAATGCGATAGATTGGCCGTTAGCAAACTTGTTACTCAGCTCACCAAGAGTAATATTCGATCACCACTTGCGCAGTGTTCAATAATTCGCTATGTATCTCAAGTAAGTTTTATTTATAAAAATCTTTGATAAAATTTTGATTAAAGCATTTTTTGTAGGTCATTTCTCAAACTCTACCGTCAGACGATGCCCCGAGACCATTTTTTGATTTTCTTGAAGCCTGTCTGAGGAATAAATCAGAAATGGTTATATTTGAGGCCGCAAGGTATTATTAACTTCAAATTTTGAGAAGAAACTTATTTTTTTTCAGAGCAATAATAAATTTGAAGGAAGTAACTTCGCAGGAACTACAGCCTGCAGTTTCTGTCCTTCAGCTTTTCCTCTCGTCATCAAAGCCCGTTCTTCGATTTGGAGCCGTTCGATCTATTAATCAAATAGCTCTTAGAAATCCACTGTCTGTTACAAACTGTAACCTTGATCTGGAAAATTTAATTTCTGATCAAAACCGCTCAATTGCAACTTTAGCCATAACAACTTTATTAAAAACGGGGAATGAAGCCTCTATCGAAAGACTTATGAAGCAGATTACTTTATTTGTATCCGATATCCAGGTGTGAACTTTTTTTAGGGACTCTATTAGTTTTGCTAATAACTGACCAGGATGAGTTTAAAATTGTCGTGGTTGAAGCCATTCAAACACTTTGTTTGAAATTTCCGCAAAAGCATCGCACACTTGTGAATTTTTTATCAAATATTCTTCGAGAAGAGGGCGGATTCTCATTTAAGAAGGCTATTGTTGATACAATCTTTTGCATTATTAAAAATATCCCGGATGCTAAAGATTCAGGTTTGACTCACCTGAGTGAATTTATAGAAGACTGTGAGTTTACATACCTTTCTTCACAAATTTTGCATCTTCTTGGAAATGAAGGTCCAAACACTTCAGATCCAAGTAAGTATATCCGTTACATCTATAACAGAGTGGTTTTAGAGAATGCTGCCATTCGTGCCTCAGCAATATCTGCACTTTCAAAATTTGGAGCCGAGTGTCCGTTACTTAGATCTCGAGTTCTTACTTTATTATATCGATGCTTACATGACAGCGATGATGAAGTTCGCGATCGTGCCACTCTTTGCGTTCAGAGTTTGGAAAAAATTGAAGCGCACAAGCCCGAAAGAAGTAAGAGCCATGCAGTTACAGATTATGCTTTACTTGATTTAGAAAATGACCTTCACTCTTATGTCTCTGGTTCTTTAAATTCACCATATATCGTTCAAAATGTACGATTCTCGTCTCAGTTAAACAGTACAGACGGTGGAGGATATAAAAGTTTTTCAAAAACTGCTTTCAATAGCCTATCAGAGAATTTATCGGTTCCAATTGATCATTCAATTCTTGTTTCCAATCCTTTATTTTCTCCGTATGGAATAGTGTTTAAGGTTTGCTTTTATTTTATTCTTTACCTTCATATATCAAACTCTTCAATTTTCAAGAGCTCAAAACCGAAGAATTTAACAGAAGCAGAGACAGAATATAAGGTGAATAAAATTTTATTTTATTTCATTTAAAAAATATCAAAATTAATTGACAGGTTACTTGCATTACACATTTATTCCATAAGCACGTTGTCTTTGAATTCAAGTGCACAAATACGATAGAAGAGCAAGTGCTTGAGGACATTTCAGTATTGATGGAAATCAATGAAGGAGTTGATTTTCTTTCTGAAAACAGCACTATATCTTTGGAGAGGATGCCTCTCGGTGATGAGGGCTCTACTTTTGTTGTTTTTGACCGAAAAGAAGTAATCTTTGCGTATAAATTACTTTGATGAGCATAATTTACTTTATCTAGGATGCATTCGAGTATGCAAATTTTTCTTGCGTACTTAAATTTACTTCAAAGGAAATTGACCCTTCAACAGGGGAGCCTGAAGAAGAAGGATACGATGATGAGTACTCTCTTGAAGACGTAGATCTCAGATTGTCTGACTATATAAGGCCAGCAAATATTCTTAATTTTAAAAAGGTAAGCTATAATATAAATCTTTTAAAAAATGAATTATTGACATTTTCGAAGGCTTGGGACTCTCTTCCCGAAGAAAATGAATGTTCCAGTGATTATGACATAGGAAAACGTGAGGGATTGCAGCAAGCTATAGAAATAGTTATCAACATCATAGGATGTCAGCCATGTGAAGGAACCGAAGCAGTCCCACCAAACTCTCGTTCTCACTCAACATTACTCTCTGGAATGTGTGTTGGTGAATTTCAGATTCTTATTAGGATGAATTTTGGGATCGACGAACTGAACAACGTTACTATGAAAATAGTGGCAAGATCAGAACGTTTAGACATTTCTGAGTTAGTTCATAAAATCATCTCTGATTCGTGAAGCGGTTTACAATAATTGCATTTTTTTCTTACTTTTTGAAACGCAAGTGAACATGAAATAAATATTTTTTAATCAGTACGTTTTTCATGGCACTACTAAAAAAGCTAATATTCTTTTAAGATACTTTTAAAGTTGTTTCTATTCTTCTTAGAACTAGTTTTGCGTACTCCTTTCAAACCTCCTCCTTTTCCTCCTCGCGAGATACTTTTTTCGTCTTTTGTGAGGGAACATCATCCGAGGTTTGTGAGAGCAGGCCAACTTGATTGAATATGATATTTTTTGATCTCGCCGCGCTTACCTCTGCATAAGTTGGCTTGTGCGGGTTACTGTAACGTTGAGAAAGATTTTGCAAATTCACGAAGTGATGTAATTGCACAATCAAAAAATTATCTTCTGACGTCGCAGAGTACGACGTATGGTACATCCAACCTTAGAGGAACGAACAATGGTGTCATTGAGCGACATATGGGCGCGCATAATTTAAAAAGCAAGATTAATGAGTTTTTAAGATGTTTATTTCTTTATGAACAGCATGAGATACTGCCGCTAGATGGTACAAAAACACACTAAAACAGAGGTCTAAATTTTCTAAATACTAGAATTTATGCCCGTTGCTGCGATGGGTTATTTATACGTGCCCGCGAGTAGTGATGCCAACGTGTGCCCAGTATATTTATCTCGTTTTCACTGAAGTTTTGGAGTCCCTTGTTTCTCTAAATGCAACTTATCTCCTTCGGCCTATTTTGAAAGCGAGTTTATACAAATATAAATTTCTTAGTAAATAATGTGCATTAATTTTTACCTCTCTATACTTAAATAAGTATATATTTAATGGCTCGACATATTCTTCAAAGCCAAGAGTATCCATTGCCCAGAGAAGATCGTCTCCATTTATTGTTTTTCTTTTTTCCCTTTGACATTTGTCGCTTGCCCTAGCAAAATATAAATTGTAGCGACGTAACTAAGAGTAAAAACAAATTGCTTACTCGCTGGTAATAAAACTGATGAATTCTGAAACACACTCCTGCACGGTCTCTTTGGCATCTTTTGCTATTTTAGCGTTGGCTGGAAGTGCCTTTTTCATAATTCTACTAATGTTCGCTATTGGTAAGAATCGATCTTGTTCTCTCACCGTTGCACCCTTATATTCATCTTTTTCTAACTCGGCTTCAGACTCATTGTAAGGCGCCATTATTATTAATTATATCTCTGCTTAATACTTGATTTTATTTTACATTCCCGCGCGTGTTAGTGGAAAAAGACAATAAACTCAAAGCCGAACAGAAAAAACTCTCTCTGACGATGTGAAACATGTGAATTAATTATTTTGATTTTGTATTTTTATAGGATTATAAGAGGTATTTTCGTTTTACTCATCAAACCTAAATATTATAATAAATAGTTTTTTGTGTTTTCCTTTTTTTTGTTGATGGTCATCGACTGAACAATATAGACTATAATTTTCGCTCATATACGCAATGTTTTAAATATCCCGGTGCTCAACTGAGCGCGTGGGTTCAAATCCCACCTTTCGCAACTATAGTGCGAAAGTCCCATAGTTGGTCTATTGGGCCGGATTTAAGTTGAAACCGCTTTTCTTTGTGAGAGTTTTTTTTATTTTTTTTTGTTTTTTTGTTTTTTTCGCATCCTGGCATCAGCAGAAGGAAAACAGTTGACAGTCGACAGTGTGCTGGATTTTTCCAGGGGATATTTTTTTCATTTTTCATTTTTTCGGTTTGGATGGAGAAAAAGGAAACAGTGTACCAGAAAGTTGTACCAGTAGTAGAGGCTGACAAACGCGAGTTACAAGTCAAAAAAAGCGCGCCAAATGATAACGTTAAAATCGGATATTATTCAATTTTTTTGCTCTCAAACGATAGAAAACGATCATACGAGTCGATCGGTATGGTTATTTATTGATATAGATCTGTAGCAAAGAAATGGCTAACATCATTGCAAAAAAGTCTACGGTTCAACCCAAAAGTCTACGGTTTGACCGTCCAGCTCTCTGTTTTTTTTTGTTTTTTTATTTTTTTCGCATCAGCAGAAGGAACATTCTAGATTCATTTCCGGCACTCATGCAAATACATCGCTCTAAAGTACCTTTTTCTGAGAATATATCCAATCCTGACCGGGTTCAACGGATCCTGACCGGGTTCAATCGTCCAGTTCACTTGTTTTTTTTCTTTTTGAGAAAAAGAAATAAAAAAGCAGGGCGAAACTGGATTTTCAATCCAACAAGAAATACTGAAATAATTTATGATTTTGCTGTAGTTCAAATAATCTATAATGTACTTAAAGCTAGCTGTTTCTCTAATTTTTCATGATTCGAATTAGTTTTGTGATAATCTCTGCAACTTCTTCCTCACCAGTAAACTAGTCGTCCTTGCGGGTGTAAACATCACTCGAAGTTTGCGTAAGCACTGACGGTAAACAAATATAAACAGATAAAGTAATCCTTCAAAAACATGGCGTCTTATCATAAAAATCAAACCAGCAAGCAGAGAGCAAAAAACACGCCTAAAAATTGTCAAGTTTGCCCTCCTCCAATTATTCGAGTTTTCAATTTCGAAAATATAGAGGTTAGTGCAAGCAACTGCATGCGCTCATTCAAAGCACAAGATAAGCACCTGTCAATTTCACTGAGCTGCTCAAAAAACTCAACTCTGTACGAACTGGAAATATTTAGTCGTGATACATAGCTGACCACAGCACGGACAACATCTGAGAGCGTCAATCCATTACTCTTTCTTAATACAACTAAGGAATGTAATGCTTCCTTGAAAGGAAGTGTAAATAAAGCTTCGCAGAGTAAATCTATGATGCCCGGTAATGGTTGACCAGTGACAGCATAAACCAATTTATCATCGATTACACCTTCAGTTGCAAGATATGCGCTTTGCAAAATATTTAGAGTTCTTCGCATATCACCAAACCCAATTTCGCATACTGCTGTTAAACCTTTTTCAGTAATATTCAATTTTTCTTCTTTCACAACTGAGGTAATTTTTCCTCGAACATCCACAGTTTTTAGTGCTTCAAAACGAAATTTCGTACACCTAGACTGTAGTGCCGGAATAATTTTGGAGGAATAGTTGCATATTAAACAGAAACGTGTGTATTTTGTGTACTTCTCTATGATTCTTCGTAGAGCAAACTGGGCATCTTTAGTCATGGAGTCACACTCATCCAGAATCACCAGTTTAAAACCAAAGAATGTTGAAGCTCTTAATGTACTTGCAAAAGCTTGAATTTCTTTTCGAACAACGTCGATGCCGCGATCATCTGAAGCGTTTAACTCTAGAGTCATCTGTGTGAACGCAGTCGAATACATTTCGTGAGCTAAGGCTAGGATTATACTAGTTTTTCCCGTTCCTGGAGGACCGTATAAAAGTAAATGAGGCAATTTCTTTTCTTGTGACAATTGACGTATGGTCAGAACTATATTTTTATGAGCTGTAATTTCTTCCAGAGTTTTGGGACGATATTTCTCCACCCACATCTGCTGAACAAATGGAAACTTGTTGGAGATAGAAACATTTTTCGTGACAAGATCTTCTTCAAGCATGGTAGAACTAATTTTTAACCGAATTTTAAAAAACTAAAAACTTGCTAAAAACTATACTACACTAAACGACAAGAGACCAAAATCAATTTGTGGAGTCTGCAGATGGTAAGATGTGGTGATGATGAATATAATATTTTTTAGTGTCCCCGCTTCACTCGTTCACTTTCTTGCGTTCTTCATCTTCTGCTGTCCTTGACTCCTGCAAAATCGTGGGCGCTGGGCAGCTGGCTCCGCGCTCGGCTGGGCGCTCGCTAGGGCTGTTGAATTTCAACTTCGAAATTATCCCCTGGAAAAATCCAGCATATCCCCTGGACCCTTTATCGGCCCAGTAGAAATCCGGGGGAAAAAAAATAAAAAAAATATATTTCTTTTCTCCCTCCTGTGCTGGTTGATGATGACGACGAAGAATTCGACGAAGAGGATTTAGATGGAAACGAGTCTAATGAATATTACGATAATGTAAACGCGACGAACTGGAGTGCGGATGATGCACTACAATACAGAGTAATGTTCCCGGAAATGTGATGAGAAAGAAAACGTTAATCCACTGTAAATGGGTGTTTAAACAAAAATTATTAATGATAAATAAAAAATAGCTGACGGTTGTGACGAACTGTATTATATAGAATTCTTTTTAATAACAAAATTAATAGCTTGCGAGAAACATTCATATCTTTTAACCGTTCTACTCATGAAAACTCTCTCACGTTTTCGACCATCTCTTCTTTCTTGATGAGAGCAGAATCATCCATTTGGGTGAAAAAATTAAAAATCACGAGCGCGCGTAGAGTAAAACTGAGTATTATCAAATATTTCAAGATAATACCCGCACTGAAATTCTATCCTCTTTCGTGTGCGATTGGTTTCATAGCTAACGGATGTCTCCTTCTACAGTTTCTGGTATGTGTATTTGTTGATACCCTAAACGGAACCAAATTCAACCGTCTGGAACGAAATTCAACCGCCCATCATCAGTAGACATCAGGCAGTCAGGCTGTCACAGGAGGGAGAAAAGAAATATATTTTTTTTTATTTTTTCCCCCCAGATTTCTACTGGGCCGATAAAGGGTCCAGCAGACTGACTTTTTTGTTAATAAAAAAGAATTTCACAGATCATTATTTGGTAACAAGTGTGCTTTTTATTTGCGCAACCAAACAGCTAATACTCGAGGTTATCAAAGCCAAAGCGCAACTCTATATCTAACTGTGCGTATTACGATGTTTTCGCATCATAAATTTTCTCATATTTGGAAGGATTGGGATTTGTTTATATCAAGCACTTCATTTTCTATATTGCGAAGAATTGGTTGGGATATAGATCCCATCAGTCCTGCCACAAAAGATTTCATAGCTGTCAAGACTCCTACTGTACTATTCTCAAGCTTATTGATCTATATATTAATAATTGGCATTGGATATGCTCATATAAAGAGAACACGAAATAATTTGTTAAACAATAAAGATCCAACTTATCTTCGTTTCTTTGTCGTTCTTCACAATATTTTTCTCATACTTCTAAGTTTATATATGTGCTTCGGATGCATTTTTGAGGCGATAAAAAATAAGTATTATATATGGGGTAATCAATACAGAGAAGAAGAATTAAAACTGGCAAAATACATTTATATATTTTATGTGAGTAAAATATATGAATTTGTTGATACTTTCATCATGCTTTTAAAAGGGAATATTAAACAGATTTCTTTCCTGCATGTATATCATCACAGCACAATTTCATTCATTTGGTGGATGATAACTAGAAAAGCTCCGGGTGGAGATGCGTATTTTAGTGCTGCTCTGAACTCATGGGTCCACGTTTGCATGTATACCTATTATTTATCTGCTACTCTAATTGGAAAAAATAAGCTTATACGTGACAAATATCTTTGGTGGGGTAAATATTTAACACAGTTACAAATCCTTCAGTTCGTATTGAACCTTCTTCAAGCTTTGTATTGTTCTGCCTTTTCACCTTATCCAAAGTGGATATCAAAGTTACTGTTTTTTTACATGTTAAGTTTATTATTATTATTTGGTCACTTCTATTATATCAAGCACATAGCTTTAAAATCGAACAAGAAAAGATCGTGAGTTTTTTCATTAGACCAATTAAAACTAATACATTTTATTTTATCCTATTGCTCCGGAACCAAAGTTTATTACTCGATCACATTGTGATCTTATCCAACTTGTTTTGCCAACTCATCAGCTTTAGCAATTGCTTCATTTATGTCCCCGACCATATAAAAAGCCATTTCTGGAAGGTCATCATATTGACCTTCTAATAATCCCTTGAATCCTGAAACTGTATCTTTCAGATCAACGTATTTTCCTGGACTTCCAGTGAAAACTTCAGCAACATGAAAGGGCTGCGATAAAAATCTCATCACTTTCCTTGCACGGGATACCGTCATTTTATCATCCTCTGAAAGTTCATCCATGCCAAGAATGGCAATGATATCTTGTAAATTCTTGTAATCTTGAAGCACCTTTTGAACTCCACGAGCTGTGTCATAATGCTCTTCACCGAGGGAGAGTGGGGATAACATTCTTGAAGTAGAATCCAGAGGATCGACTGCTGGGTAAATACCAATTTCTGCAATTGATCTTGAGAGCACCGTGGTTGCATCTAAGTGTGCAAAGGTTGTCGCAGGCGCAGGATCGGTAAGATCATCGGCAGGGACGTAGATAGCTTGAACTGAGGTAATCGATCCCTTCATAGTTGTCGTGATTCTTTCTTGTAATCCTCCAAGATCAGTGGCAAGCGTTGGTTGATAGCCCACCGCCGAAGGGATACGACCTAATAAAGCTGACACTTCTGAGTTTGCTTGAGTGAATCGAAAGATGTTGTCCACAAAAAGTAAAACGTCTTGTCCTTCGTAATCTCTAAAATATTCCGCAACCGTAAGACCAGTAAGTCCAACTCTAGCTCTTGCGCCTGGTGGCTCATTCATCTGACCGTAAACTAAAGTACACTTTGAGTCACTTGCTTCTTTGCCAAGCTTTATAACACCTCCTTCAATCATTTCGTGATAAAGATCATTTCCTTCTCGTGTACGCTCACCAACACCAGCAAAAACAGAAAAACCACCTTGAGAATAGAGAAATAATTTTTTTAATTTATGGGAGCTGAAGAAACAGATTGGAACCTACCATGACCCTTGGCAATATTGTTTATTAGTTCCATGATAAAGACCGTCTTGCCTACACCAGCACCTCCGAAAAGTCCAATTTTACCACCCTTTTGATACGGTGCTAATAAATCTACAACCTAAAATAAAATGTTATACAATTTTAAGAAGTAAAAATATTATAATTTTGCCTTGATTCCAGTAGTCAACATTTCCATTTCAGTGCTTTGATCCACAAAAGGAGGGGCTTCGCGATGAATTCCAAGAGTTGATTGAGAATCTAATGGAATAAACTGTAACAGAGAGTAAACTCAAAAGATAATTTTTTCTTACCTATTGATCCACACTCATCAATTGGTTCTCCGATCACATTCATAATCCGTCCCAAAGTCGCTCTGCCGACAGGAATCTAACACAAGAAAATAAGTCTTGCTGAATATCTTAATTATCAAACTCACCTGAATTGGACTCCCAGTACTAAGAACACTCTGCCCACGAACAAGACCCTCAGTTGTATCCATCGCAATAGTCCGCACAGTATTTTCTCCGAGATGTTGAGCTACTTCGAGAACTAAGCGGATTTCGTGGCCCTCAACTTCAAGCGCACTTAGAATCGGAGGAAGATCGCCGTCAAATTGAACATCAACAACTGCTCCAATAACTTGTGTTACGCGCCCGTTAACAACACTAGCAGCAGCAGCAGAAAACTTTCGACAAACTAACGACGGGAATACCACTGCATTCTTAGCTTCCGCGTAAAATTGCACAGCTTTGGCTTGATCAAAATTAGCGAATGTAGCTGAAACGGCTTTAATGCGGCATGCGGCAGATGCCGAGATGCAAGTCGCGCGACGCAACATCCCGGAATATTTACGAGTTTTTTTCAAATATATATATATTTATATACTGCTGATAATATGATGAGGAGGTGGAGGAGGATATTCCAATCTAAAAAAAATAGGGGAATTCCTTCTCCCATCATCAGTCAGGGAGAAAAGTAGGGATGGGGAATTTCATCTCCGGAGATATGGGTTTTTTTTGGCCATCTCCGGATTTTTCAATTAAGTGCGGCGCGGAGCGCCGCGAAATTTTTTTGCTATTAAGGTCATAATGCGTTCAAATGCGTTCGGAAACAATATATATGCGTTTATTTGTTGTTTATTTGTTGTATAATTGTTAAAACATAATCATTTCGATCGATGTTACTTCGCGAGCGTAGCGAGCGCGAAAATTTTTACGTACAAGAGAGTAAAAAGCTAAAATTAGTAGGGGGAAACCCTAAACCCTATCTCCGGAGATGCATCTCCGGAGATGAGGAGTTTTTGGGCATATCTCCGGAGATGCGACATCCCTAGAGAAAAGAAATATTTTTTTTTTTATTTTTTTTC
>Ga0209830_10003451_pt1 | contig 12088 bp, 18 predicted proteins | sample ArcticOcean_MG_C_12_FD_187439 | JGI IMG/M metagenome (GOLD analysis project Ga0209830, IMG submission 187439) | Marine microbial communities from western Arctic Ocean - ArcticOcean_MG_CB8_130 (SPAdes) (version 2) | ecosystem: Environmental > Aquatic > Marine > Oceanic | place: Arctic Ocean...
TGATATTTGCCGGGGCTTTTATTAAAAAATTAGAATTCACTTTTGCATATTGAGAAAATCCCCCAAAGAATGCTTCACCTACTCTAAATCCTGTCAGAATAACTCTATCACCTGATTTGAAATTTGCGTCTTCGCTTTCAACAATACTTCCTGAAAAATCTATGCCCGGTACAAATGGAAAGTTTCTAACAATTCTTCCTCCATCTTTAAGTATCATGGCATCTTTATAATTTAAACTTGAATAATCTACTTTAACTAAAACATTTCCATCTTTTAAAGCATTGGTGTCAAGCTCTTGAACACTTCTAGTAAAATTTTCATTCTGATTATCAATTATTAAGGCTTTAAATTTAATTGTCATATTTTTATTTACTAATGAGTCTTAAGTACCTGTTTTGATGTGAAAGATCTTCTTTGAAACTTCCTAAAAAATAATTTGTTATTGTTGTTGCTCTCTCTTTCTTAATGCCGCGCATTGTCATACATTGATGTGATGCATCTATTGTTACGGCGACACCTTTAGCATCTAAACCGTTCATTAACGTTTTTGCAATTTGCATTGTAAGTCTTTCCTGTGTTTGCAATCTTTTTGAGAATATATCGACTGTTCTTGCTAGCTTGCTTAATCCTACAACTTTATTTTTAGGAATATAAGCAACGTGGGCAACACCAATTATTGGTGCCATATGGTGCTCGCAGTGGCTTTCTAATGAAATATTCTTCTCTACAACCATGTCATCGTACCCGTCAACATCACCAAAAGTTTTTTTAAGTTCTACTGTTGGATTTTGGCTATAGCCTTTGAAATATTCTTTAAATGCTTTAACAACTCTTTTAGGGGTTTCAAGCAGCCCTTCTCTGTTTGGGTCTTCTCCAATCCACTTTAATATAGTTTTAAAAGCTTCTTCAGCTTGGAGATCAGTGATTTGATCTTTGTTTAACCCAGGTTTTTCTGTTTCTTTTACTAGTTTCATAATAAGACAACATTTTTACAGTACATAAAATACTAAAGCAAATTGCTATTTTGTCCTTTTTTCATTATTTTACGCAGATGTTTAGAAAACGAAAAAATATATTTGAGGTGGAAGAGGGAAAATTCTTATCTCCTAAATTTGACAACAAAGGTTTGGTGCCAGTTATAACTACTGACTTTAAAAATGGTGATGTATTAATGCATGGATACATGAACAAAATAGCTTTAAAAAAAACGATAGAAACTAAAGAGGCTCATTACTGGAGTAGATCGCGTAAAGCTTTATGGCACAAAGGGAAAACAAGTGGTTTTGTTCAAAAGATTAAAGATATTAGAATTGATGATGATCAAGATGCAATTTGGCTTCAAGTTGATATTGGTAAAGGTGCAAGTTGTCATGTTGGATATAAATCTTGTTTTTATAGATCAATACCGCTAGGTAAAATTAAAAATTCTAAGAAAATTAAAATGAAATTTAAAGAAAAAGAAAAAAAATTTGATCCAGATAAAATTTACAAGGGACAACCTAATCCCACAAAACTATGAGTCAATTTAAAATCTTAGCTCCTTTCGGGCCTAGAATAGCTAGGTTAAAATTACCTCAATCGGTAATTAAAAATATTAATTTAGAAGTTGAAAGAATTATAAAACAAAAAAAATTAGTTAAAAAATATGATTATTCAAAAAATCTTGTTGGTCAAGTAAAGCAGGAAATACAACTACCCTCTATTTTTATTAAAAAAAATATTTACAAATATATAAGTGCTTCTATTAAAGAATATGTCAAAGCTAGTACAGGAAAATTAACCAAGAAAATTAAAATTATAAATTTTTGGGTAGTTAGACAGTTTGCACATGAGTATAATCCGGTGCACTATCACGATGGACATGTGTCTGGTGTTGGATATTTAAAATTACCAAAACTACTCGAAAAAGATAAAAAAAAATTAAAAACTAATGGTTCAATTGACTTTATCAATGGAAGTAAAATGTTTTTGAGTAATAGTATTTTTAATCATAATCCTAAAGTCGGAGATGCAATTTTGTTTCCAAATTACCTAATGCATACGGCTTATCCGTTTTCAGTTGAAGGTGAACGGAGATCATTTTCTTTTAATGTGGAAATAGATTCAAATATTGCTAATGTGTTTCATAAATGAGTAATAAAATTCAAAAAAATGTTTTTGGAGAACCTTTGGAGGACTGTTCTCTAGATCCAGTTACTGGTTGGTATAGAGATGGTTGTTGTAACACTGATGATGCCGACAGAGGCTTTCACACAGTTTGTGCAAAAGTTACTAATAAGTTTTTACTTTGGTCAAAAAAAGCAGGTAACGATTTAATAACACCTCATCCAGAATTTGGTTTTTTAGGACTAAAAGAAGGAGATTCATGGTGCGTTTGTGCAACATGGTATGCTAGAGCTGTAGAAGAAGATGCTGCATGTTCGATTTATTTAAAGAAAACAAATATTAAGACTTTAAAATTAATTCCGATTGAAAAATTAAAGAAACATGCTTTAGATTTATCTTAGTTGTTGTTAATTACTTCTTCTAACTCTTCATACTCTTCACAATTACAGTCTTTTAGAACTGCCAATCTTTCTTTAGCTAAGTCCATTCTTTGAGTATTGACATACAGTTCACCTAAATATTCGTTTATTCCGTTGTGATCAGGTTTGATTTCTAAACCTTGGAGATAATATTTTTCTGCTTGTTCGTATTTTCCAGCTTTTCTAAGCGTGAAACCAAGATAGTTTAATATATCAGGATTTCTACTTTCTGTTTTATGTGCTTCTAATAATTTTTTATAAGCTGAATTATATAATTTTAAGGCTTTTTCATTCTTACCTTTTGACTCTAGTTTTTTTCCACGGTTTACAAGATTCTTTGCAGCTCTATATTGGTCTAAATAGTTGTCAGAACCTGAATCTGAACTGCTATCTCCTGCTGCAAACAAAGCTTGAGTAAATAAACAAAATGAAACTACGTATAAAAATTTTTTAATCATACTAGGCAATTGATGATCTGCCACCATCTACTCCTATTATTTGACCCGTTATCCAAGAACTTTCATCACTAATTAAAAATTTAGCAATCGAGGAAAAGTCCGATCCTTCTCCTAATCTTTTTAACGGGTGAAGCTTAGCAATACCTTCGGCAATTTTTTCATTTTTTAGTAAAAATTCTCCCATTTTAGATTTACTCAAACTTGGTGCAATACAGTTGATACGAACATTTGGTGCAAACTCTGCAGCAAGTGCTACAGTTAAACCTTCAACCGCTGCTTTTGCAGATGAAATAATACTATGGTTAGTAAATCCTTTTTGAGCTGCAACTGTAGAAAATAAAACAATTGCACCTTGATTTTCTTTTAACTTTTCGTACATAGCTCTAATTATTTCTGTAGCAGAAATTAAATTCAAATTAAAACAATCTGAAAAGTCTTTTTTTTTTGAAAGTTTTAATGGCTTCAAATCTATTGAACCAACACAATAAGCTAGTCCGTTTATTGGTGTTTCACTTAAATCATTAAGAATTTTTTCTGAAAAATTTTCTTCTAGAACATCGCAGGTTGTGTAAGTGGAATCAAGTTCTGTTGCTAAAGCTGACAGGCTCGATTCATCTCTGCCTACTAAATGCACTTGACCTCCATCACTAACTATTTTTTTAGCTAGTGCAGAACCTATTGATCCATTAGCTCCTAGAATAAGTTTTTTCATATTATAAATATATCACAAAGAAAGACATTTTTTTGTGCATCTATTGTCACGTATAAATTTAAATATCATAAGATATGCTAATTTTATGAAACTTTTTTTAATTTTAGGTAATCAGCTATTTGACCCTAAATACTTGAAAAATTACAAAGAACATAGTTTTTTTATGTGCGAAGACTATGGTTTATGTACTTACGAAAAGCATCATAAATTAAAAATATTGTTATTTTTGTCTTCAATGAGATCTTATTATGATGAGCTTAAATCAAAAAAATTTAAGGTGAATTATTTCTCTATTGAAAATGACTTTAAGGTTTCATATGAAAAAAAATTAGAAAAATATATTAAAAATAATAAAGTTAAAGAAATTAGCCTTTTTGAAATAGAAGATAAATTTTTTGAAAAAAAAATATTATTATTACTTAAAAAACTCCAACTAAAGATTAATATTTTAGAAACACCCATGTTTTTAACAGGTAGAAAAGATTTCAAAAACTATCTTGATAAAAATAAGAGGCCTTTTATGGCAAATTTTTATAAAATAAATCGAGTTAAATTAAACATTCTAGTGTCAAATGATGGCAAGCCTAAAGATGGAAAGTGGAGTTTTGATGAAGATAATAGAAAAAAACTTCCAAAAGACATAAAAGTTCCAGAAATTTCAAAGATTAAAGAAACTAAAAATACACTTGTTCTAAAAAAATTTATTGAATCTAACTTTAAAGATCATCCTGGTGATACTAAAAATTTTTGGTTTCCTACTACAAGAGAAGATGCAAATAAATGGCTGGATGAATTTTTAAAAGAAAGGATAAAATTATTTGGTGATTATGAAGATGCTGTCACTGATAAATCTAAGACTGTATTTCACAGTGCATTAAGTCCTTTAATTAATTTGGGGCTTATTACACCAGCGGAAATAATTACAAAACTTAGAAAAATAGAAAATAAAATACCTATGAACTCTCTAGAAGGCTACATAAGGCAAATTATTGGTTGGAGAGAGTTTATGCGAGGAATTTATCAAAATTACGATGAACGTTTAGAAAAAACTAATTTTTTTAATCACAAAAGAAAAATGAAAAATAATTGGTATAAAGGAAACACGGGATTACCTCCGCTAGATCATGCTATATCTAATGCTGTTAACTATGGTTGGTCTCATCATATCGAACGTCTTATGATTTTGGCTAACATTATGAACTTGTGTGAAATTAATCCTAAACAAGTTTATAAGTGGTTCATGGAGATGTTTGTAGACTCTTCTGACTGGGTTATGTCTCCAAATGTTTATGGTATGGGTTTATTTAGTGATGGCGGAATATTTGCCACAAAACCATATATATGTGGTTCAAGTTATTTTTTAAAGATGATGCATTTTAAAAAAGGCCCTTGGTGTGATGTAATGGATGGTCTTTATTGGAGATTTATAGATAAGAATAAAAAATTTTTCTCAAAAAACCCTAGACTTGCAATGATGGTAAGAGTTTCTGAAAAGATGAATCAAGAAAGAAAATCTAGAATACTCAAAGCTGCAGATAAGTTTATAAAAGAGAATACAAATTAAATGAAAAAAAATTTAGTATTCATAGTTCTGGGCTTGTTGTTAATAACACCATCTCAGGCGGATGATAATGTTGAAGTTTATTTGCTAAACCAATTAGATGACTCAAGAGGTTTTTGTATTGATGTAAGAGGTCATAAATTTAAAGCACAAATTAATAAAGGACTCCAGGCACACACTTGTTACTCTTACCAAGGAGAAATCTCTCCAGATCAAGGTTTTAGTTCTTCTAAATTAACTAAGTACCAATTTATTTTACCATCTTTTAACGTTTGTATGGAAGCGTCATCACTTACTCCATCAGCAAATTTATGGTTAAGAAAATGTGATCGTAACAATCTTCAAAATTTTGAATTGTCTAATGAGAATAAGATCCACTTGATTGGTAATAGAAAATTATGTCTTACCGTTGATCAAGGGCAATCTAAGAAAGGCGGAGGTGGATCTCCCGTTCATCTGATGAGAAATTTATCACTGGAACTTTGTACTGATTCACTAAATACTTATCAAGCTTGGGGTGTAAGAAAATAAATGAAAAATAAAGTTTTTTTTAATAATTCATGCAATATTTGTAGAGCGGAAATTAATCATTATAAGAAACATTCCAATGAAAATATTGAATGGGTTGATGTTACAAATAATAAAGAAGCTCTACAAATAACCTCAAAATCATACGAGCAACTTTTAAGAAGAATGCACGTTATTCAAGATGGTAAGTTAATTGAAGGAGCAGAAGTATTTCTAATTATTTGGAAAAATATTCCTAAATACAATTTTTTATATAAACTGTTTAATAACAAACCTATGTTTTTTTTATTAAAGATCTTTTATGAAATAGCAGCATATTTTTTATTTTTAAAAAATAAGCATCTTCTTAAAAAATGAAAAAAGGAGATTTGCCAACAAAAATTTGTTCGACCTGTAAACGATCTTTTACATGGAGAAAAAAATGGAAGCTTAATTGGGCAAATGTTAAATATTGTTCAAAAAGATGCTCTGGTAATAAAATTAGTTTAGCTTAAATTGACTTAAAATTTTTGGAATATTTAACTTAAAATTGAAATAACCTTTATTTGAAAACTGCCAACAATATTTATCTTCATCTCTAACTAAATAATTAATCATCAAATTATTTTTCTTAATTGTTCTTTTCAAAAAAGACATATTTTCTCCGACGGAAGGATAGATAGCATCAAAGCATTTTTCATTATTTGAGACTTCAATAAATTTGTTTCCTTCAATAAATTCAATTTTTAAGTCTGAATCTTGTACCTGATTTTTAATTAGATTTTTTTTGAACATTAATACTTTATCCCCTAATTCAACTTGCCGTTCTTCGTTAGAGAGCAAAATACAGTAAATTTTTTTATAGCTATCGACTTTAAAACTTTGAAAGTCCAATTCATTTTCAAAAAAAACTAATATGTCTGATCTTTTCTCATTATTATCAATAATTATAGGTGAAATTTTATACTCCCTTTGATCAATAACAGGTTGTGGATTTTCGTTAAGTTTAAGATCTTTATACTTGTTATTAGTGAATTTATTTATATTCCAATTTTGAGCAATATAATTTTTTCCTTTAGTTTGAATTCCAGCTACCCATCTCCAACTTAAGGTATTAGAAGCAGCGTCACCATCGTATAATTCTCTTAAAAAAAATTCTGCTCCTTTTTGCCAGGGCAATTTCAAAGTAAATATCCAAATGCTCGCAAACCACATTCTTGTATGGTTATGTAAGTAGTTATTTTTTTTAAGTTCTTTAATCCAATCGTTAAAACAATCTATATTTGTTTCACCGTTTATTGCTTTTTCATATTCATTTGTGTTCTCAATATTTTTTAAATCTTCTACGAAATCTGTCCAAACCTTAGGTCGCAGTTCTAACCACCCTTTCCAATACACTCTCCAAAAGATTTCCTGAATAAATTTTTCTACCTTCTGATATGGGTATTTGTTTAATGCTTTCTTCGCCACTTCGTACTCTGATATTAGTCTATGGGTTATATAAGGTGACAAGCAGGAAGTATTTTTTCTATTTTGAGGTCCAAAATCAAAATTTCGCTGAGCCGTATAACAAGAGATATCTTCTTCTATATATTTTTCTAATGATTCTAAAGCTTCTTTTCTTGATGTAATAAAATTCATTCATCATCCTCATTTCTCCACCCATCAATATATAATTTCCAACATGCAAATGAAACGCAAGGTATCCCAACACAAAAACCTAGAAGTATTCCATTTTCTCTGCCCATGTAGATACTACCAAAATGTGTTGCTCCAATTGGAATAACAGTAAGAATAAACATTATTATAAGAAGTCTAGTTGTATAAGATGGTCTTTTCATCAGATTGTATTACCTTTATCAATTGGTGGTGAAACAATGGTAGTAAACCAACAATTACTACATTCATCTATAGTGCTTTTTTCTAAATGCCATTCATAGAAGTACATTTTTTTTTCTTTAGAAATTAATTCAATATTATAAATATGAGTATCTTTAGAGCTCATAATTAATTTAATTTTATGTGAGTCGTGATTTAATAGAAAACTATATTGATCTCCAAGTAACATTTTTTCAAACCTTTCATAGGGACCTGTAAATTTTTTATTCTCTGGATGGGCAAAAACCCATGTCTGCTTGATGCCAGCATTTTTACTTAGCTTATTGTTATTCTTTAATGCTTTCAATTGAATCTTTACAACATCATAAGCTGTTAGGTTTTCGGCAGGTTTAATATCTGCGTACAAAAAATTTGTAAAATTAAATATGATAATGATTATAAAGTATTTTTTTAATTCCATATTTTTTTTAATGTTTCTTCTCTTTGACATCCTGACTTATAAGCCAAATATCTTAAAAAATTATTTTGATAATAATCTTGATGATAGTCTTCAGCTAAATAAAACTTATCAAACTCCCAGACTAGTGTTGCAACTTTTTTCTTATTAAATTTTTTTTCAATATCAAATATTGAATTTTCTATATATTTTTTTTCTTTTAAATTCTGGTAAAATGCAACTGACCTATAGCTTTTTCCTTTATCACAGAATTGACCGTAGGCATCAAAAGGATCTATGTTTGCCCAAAATACCTTTAGTAATTCTTTATAGCTTGTAAGCTTGGGGTCATAAAAAACCTCGATAGCTTCAACATGGCCAGTATCTTCGTAAACAACTTGTTTGTAAGTTGGATTCTTAACGCTACCGCCAGAATAACCAGAGACTGATTTTATAACTCCTTTTACTTTATCAAATGACTCTTCCATGCACCAAAAACATCCTCCAGCAAAATAAGCTTTTTTATATTCTTTTTCGGTTTCACCTGACGTGACTGAAAGCACTCCGCTTAAAACAATTGTATTATTAATAAAATAACAATTAATAGAAAGAATAATAATAAAAAATAATTTTTTCATAAATTTATTATATAGTTTCGATCTAATAAAAGGTAATATTTTATTTAAATTATAAATACTATATATGAAAAAAATTCCAAGTTGTGATGAGTGTGGAGACAATGAAACAATTCTTACTCAAGTAAGCAATTTTAGTGATATTAAGTATCTTTGTTCTGATTGCTATCAGTCAAAATATCTTGAGGACAATTCAAATAAAATTTTAAATTACGTTGAGGTGAATGATATCTGTGAAGAGTGCAAAAAAGAAGATGTGAATGTTAAATCTAATTTAATTATGTCTGGTTATAAAATTTGTAACAGTTGTAAGATTTCTAAAACTATATTTCCAATTTAAAAATTTCTTGTTAAAGCTAAAATAATTATTAAAAAGAAAGCTTGTACAAACCAAGCTATGACAACAACGCCCAAGGCTTTCCATAAACTTTTATAATTTAAAGTTTGTTTCACTGCTACTACCATGCAAGCTAACATCCAAAAAGCAGATCCTACAAACATTACAGTCATTAAATCTTCGTTTAATCCAAAGATTCTGATCGTTCCTGGTGCGCTTGAAAAACCAATGCTTCTCAACAGTGCCATATGTGTAGTTTTTGTTTTTGAATCTGGAAATAATTTTACCCCAACAAAATAAACAATATAAGCCCACACAAACCATGTAACTAAAGATAGTACGGGTGCTAAAAAAAAATTCGCAACACCTAAATGGGAGGCTCCTATTCCAGCTGCTAGGCTTGATAACACGACAACTGTACCGGCAGATATAGTAGCATTTTTATCTTTTTGAACTTCATCAAAAACCTCAGGGTCAATTTTTATGGACCTATAAATTCTATTTAAAAATAAATTAATCATTAGATTTTATATAACTTACAATTGTATATAACGTAATTATAGAAAATGTGAATATGAAAATACCCGAAAAACTACAACCGTTAATTAACGGACTTTCAGCTGGCTTTGTTATTAGTTTACTTGCGCTAATAACTTTAGAAGCGCCTTTTGGTGTTTGGCTTGTGTTTTCTTTTGGCTCTTCTGCTTTAATTGTATTTGTTTTCTACGAGAGTGAATTTGCGCAACCTAAAAATATTTTTTTTGGTCATTTGATTTCTATAATTATTGGAATTTTAATCAATCAACTTATGGGAATTTCTTTTATATCATTAGGTTTATCTGTTGGAGTTTGTGTTTCTGTTATGACATATTTAAAAATAGTTCATCCACCTGCAGCTGCTAATCCACTGATAGCTTTATTTGCCGATGTATCTTTTGATTTTATACTTTTTCCAATAATAACAGGTAGTATCATGTTAATTGTTGTGTCTTTTTTTATCAACAGATTCATTCTTAGAAGAGAATATCCAAAAAAATGGTTTTAATTTAAAATTACAATGGCCGTATTAAGTATTAGAGCATAGGTAGTCCATAAAAAGTAGGGAACCATAATAAAAAAGCTAAGCTTATCTTTGTTTAAATAAATCTTCATTAAGACAATAATAAAAATCAAAATAATTATTATATTAATTAAAGCTAATTCAATTTGATGAAACCCAAAAAAAACAATACTCCATGTAGCGTTAAATAATAAATGATAAAAATAAACACTTAATATTTTACGATCAGAAAATTTTATCCAAATTCTCCAAATAGCTATGGACATTAAGATATATAGAGCCGTCCACACTGGAGCAAACACCGAGCTAGGTGGATTGAAAACAGGAAGAACAATTTCTGAGTACCAGGGTTCTTTAAAAGACGCTGTAACAAAGCCCCCAATACCAGATGCGATAAAAGTAATGATTAATATTAAAAATAAAGATAAATATTTATTCTTAGTCATGTTATTAGATATAACTAATTTATGTTTGAAAATCAGAAAAAAATTTGGATAACTGGAGCTAGTAGTGGAATTGGCAAAGCCTTAGCTGTAAAATTTGCTAAAGAAAATTGGAAAGTAGCTATTTCTGCAAGAAGAGAGAAATTGCTTAATGACATTGCTCAAACTGAAAATATATCCTCATTTCCTTTAGATGTAACCGATGATAGCAAAGTTACAGAGGTATTTTCGACAATTCTTAGAGAATTTAATAGCTTAGATTTATGTGTTTTTTGTAGTGGTGCGTACGATCCAAAGTTAGAACAAGAAATTAACAAAAAACAGATAAGAAAAATTATGGACATTAATTTCTTTGGTGTTTTAAATTGCATAAAATCTGTTGAAGAGTATTTTAAAAATAAGAAGGATGGCCATATATCTATTGTTTCTTCTGTTGCTGCTTACAGAGGTCTACCTAACTCAAGTGGCTACGGGCCCTCTAAAGCTGCCCTAACTAATTTGACTGAAAGTCTTTATTTTGATTTTAAAAAATATAATGTAAGAATATCTTTAATTTCACCTGGATTCATAAAGACCTCATTAACAGATAAAAATGAATTTCCGATGCCATTTATCAAGTCACCCAAGTTTGCAGCCGACAAAATGTACAATGGTTTAGTTAAGAGTAGTGCTTTTGAAATAAATTTTCCTAAAGAACTTACTATTATTCTTAAATTACTTAGAATAATGCCTTATCGAATATATTTATTTTTAATAGATAAACTTGTTAAACGTTAGATTTTAATTAATTTTATTAGGATCTTTTGATTCAGATAAAAAACGTTGTCTTCTTTCCTCTTCTTTTAATCGGAGTTCTTCCTCTTTTATATATTGCTCCTCATCTTTTCTTTTTCGTTCTTCGTCAAATTTCTTTTCCCATTCTTTTAGACGGCCCTCTTCTTGTTCTTTTACTATTCTATCGGCTTCATCTTTTATTTTTTGTTCTTCATCTTTAATTTTTTGTATTGCAGCAATCCTTATTCTTTCTGCTTCATCTTTTATTTTTTTTTCTTCGTCTTTAATTTTCTGTATTTGCTCAAGTCTTACTCTTTCGATATCATCTATTTTTCTTTGTTCTTCATCTCGTATTCTTTTTTCTTCTTCTTTTAGTCTTCTTTCTTCATTTTCTCTAAATTTCTTTTCTTCGTTTTTAATTTTTTGTGCTTCTTGTCTTAATCTAATATCTTCTTGTCTTAATCTTCTTTCTTTTTCTTTTTTTCTTTGTTCTTGATCTAGTAATCTCTGTTCTACATTCTCTCTTATTTTTTGTTCTGCGACTTTAAATTTTAACTCGTCTTCTTTTAATTTTAATTCTTGTTTTTTTATTTTTAATTCATCATCTTTAATTCTTTTTTTTTCTAAAATTCTCTCTCTTATTACTTGAAGTTTAAGAAGTCTTTCTTTGTGTTTTTGAGTTACTGTTCTTTCTCTTAATCTTTTTAAAAATCTTAATTCAGCTGGAGTTTTAGTTTTATTTTTTCTTTTTGGTTTTGATTGGTTTTCTATTTTATTAAAAACTTTAGCTAAGACTCTGGT
>Ga0209830_10003467_pt1 | contig 12053 bp, 6 predicted proteins | sample ArcticOcean_MG_C_12_FD_187439 | JGI IMG/M metagenome (GOLD analysis project Ga0209830, IMG submission 187439) | Marine microbial communities from western Arctic Ocean - ArcticOcean_MG_CB8_130 (SPAdes) (version 2) | ecosystem: Environmental > Aquatic > Marine > Oceanic | place: Arctic Ocean...
CGTTCACGTCATCGATCCCGATCACGATCGTTTTCTTTGCAAGTAAGTTGTATCTCTCGCTTAAGTGAGAGCCGATGAACCCTAGGCATCCAGTGATGATCACGATATCTTGTTTTTCGTTCGTTACGTTCTTCCGTTTTCGTTCGTCGTCGTTAAAACTACCGTTCGTTCGAAGGTCGTTCAAAAAACGCGGTTTGAGACGCGCGCGAATAGAATTCCGCCCGCACCTACTCAAAATCAAACGCTTCTGGTTACTCGCGAGAACTCGCTCTCGTTTTATCGTCGCGATCATCTTTGGAATACGTTTAATTAAAACTGATGTCTTTTTATAACGGTTTTTGAATGTTTGAAAACTATCGAAACCCTAAACTCCACGACGAAGAAAAACTCGAAGAATCCGAAGAATCCGAAGAATGCGAAGAAGCATAATTAATGAGAGAGAGAGATATTTGCCAGTCTTTAATAAACGAGTGCGTTTTTGGCGAAAGAAGTCTCTTCATCGGAGTAATTCGTTAACAAAGCAAAGGAAGAAAAACGAGAAAATAATGAGAAAAAGAAGAACAGTATGAAACCCTAAACTCTACAACGAAGAAAAACTCGAATCCGAAGAAGCAGAAGTTACTGAGAGATCAGAGATATTTACCCTTCTTTAATAAACGAGTGCGTTTTTGGCGAAAGAAGTCTCTTCATCGGAGTAATTCGTTAACAAAGCAAAGGAAGAAAAACGAAAAGACGAGTATATAGAAGAAGAAGAAGAAGAAGATATAGGAGATGCATTGATTGAGAGAGATATATATTCCCTACTATACTTCCTTAAATGAGTAGGAGGAAAATATAAAGGCAGCTGAGTCGAACGAGGATGTTCTCAAAACTGATACTACTCGCTTTGCTACTACTTGTTTCTGTGACGCAATCATCGGCCAGAGCGAGGTCTCTGTTGAATCATCGCGAAGACGATGTCGCAGTCGCAGTCGAAGATGTTGATGAAGATGTTGATGATCCCGCGGATTCCCCTACTTTGAACAGATTACGAAGAAGAAGAGGAACTACGGACGACGATGAAGAAGAAGAAGAAGAAGAAGGAGAGTTCAGATGGGGAAAGCGGAGGGAGGTGAGAAGAGAGATCAGGGAAGATCTCGGAGACCTTCGAGCGGTGCATCGACAGATTCAGAAGGAACAGACGAAGCTATCGATAGCGGAACTTGATTTAGTGATGAACGCGTTCGAGGAAGAAGAAAATGTCCAAAGCGGTAGAAGTGTTACTGGGAGTAAACTGCGTCTGCGCAGTCGTCGCAGTCGCGATCATCGTCATCAGCAGCGAGTGCGAGAAACGTATAGGTTGATCGAGAGAAGAGCGGAAGAGTTTGAGAGGTTTTGCGAGAATAACGAAGAGTTCTTAGAAGAGCGCGAAGTTTTGTTGAAGCACGAGTCTTTATACGACGAGAGCGATGAAAAAGGGAACGTTGTTTTAATAGAAGCATGGTCGCCGTTTTGGAACGGGTTCGGGAATAACATGCGCAGGTGGTCACAGTTATTCGCTTACGCGTTACGGTTCGACGAGTACGCGACCTATTTCGATTTCGGCGCCTGCGGGAGAGAAGAGTATGGGAGAACAGAGGAAGACGATGGAACCGCGAGTGATGAGCGACGAAGTATACCGTTTAGGAGAAAGACGAATAAGAGGTTTGTCGCGTGTCAGTTCGACCCGGGGACTTTCTTTAAAGGGAAGACGTTCGATTGGCAATGGTCTCCTAAGAGGGCGAGGGAGAATAGGGCGAGATTAGGTATAGAGAATTTTAGGAAACTGACGATTTTATGCGAGAGAGATGAATTCATAGATACTAATGAAAGAGATTGTTCGCTATATAATGACGATGACGTGGATACTGAAAAACGTGCCTTGAAAGTAGGCGTTAGAAAAGAAGAACGCGTTTTAGCGAGTTCAGGTAGAATCGATCGTTCGTTTTGGGAAGAACCGAGCGATGAGAAAAAGATCGAAAAAGCAAACGCTCATTGGCTCTCGAATTGGTTAGCAAAGCAATTAAGAGAAGATCGATCTGGGAAAGGGGTTAAAATTCGTTTATTAATCTTGGACGTATATACGTTACAACGCGAAGGCGAATTAATCAGTAACGGGTTAAAGAATTCAAGATTTTATCAAACGTGCGTGAATAGGCATTTTTTTACGCCTAAAGAAAACTTGAAGAAGGCTATCGATGAAGTCTTTGAACATACGGAAATGAAGAATTGGGAAACGTGCGCGGCGATTCATTTGCGCACAGGTTTTGCGGACCATCAAGCGAAATGGGTCGACGCGTATAAAAAGTTAAGTTTTGAAGAACGAACGAAATTCGAACTAAAATATCCGTGTAACGACGCTGAAAATTTCATAGACGCTTTAGACGAGACGTTTCGTAAGTGCGAGCCGGATTATTCAAACGTGAGGATGTGTACTTTGTGGCACGCGAAGAACATCTATACAAAATTAAAAGAAGACGACGAAGACGATGAGGGAGGATTGAAAACGTTCTCGAAAGACGAAGACTGTTGCGGAAGCAAGAATCGAGAGCCGGATGTTCGCGATGCGATGGAACTCTGCGCGGAAGTTCCGGAAAATTTATACCCAGAAATGAAAGTCACGAGAAAAGGTGATGATGATAATGATGGTGGTGATAATGGAGAGTATAGTAAAAGAAAAACGAGCCCGATTCGAGCCGCGTTGACGTGCGCTTTGCGAGTAGCGAAACATAGCTTCCTAAAATCTACTTTGGCCGCGAAAGATTTGAAAAATGGCAAACACGATAGTGCTAATGACGATAAGTTTGGTGTATATTTACTCGGCGATTCACCAGCGTTCATTAAATCTGTTCCAAAACTTGAAACGTTTGGGAAGTATTTTGCGAACCAGAGGGATCCGGATATCGTCGGAGTGACCATGGAAAATAACGATTGTAGTGGAACGTCGTGCGTCGTGCGCAAAGGCGAAGAAAATCATTTAAGTTGGTTAAGATCAGTCGTCGATGCGTATATTGCGAGTTTATGTGAAACAACAATGCAACTCCCTGGGTCAAGCTTTGCTAATGGCGCTATACATCAACTTCGCGCACCCGATTTAGATAATGAATCGCGTTCTGCTTCTGCCATGTTATGGAGTGGTGAAGTCGTTATAGGTCAAGAATTGCCTAAGCGAAATCCAATAACGAAAGAAATCGAGAGACGTACTAAAATCGGGTATGATTCGAAGTTAGAGAATTACATCGCACTTTCAGCCGCACATTGTGTTAAGTAATGATAATGTATAAATAATGTATGGTACCATATTACTAGTAGAATGATATACATAATATAGAAAATAAAAATATATTAGGAAATCAATCGATCTGTTCTAGGTTTCGATAGCATTCGATATCATTTTTACCTTCGTCCAACTCTTCGTCTGGAATTCTTCTATCGGGCAAACGACCAATAGTGAACTCGTATTCAATCTTCTTCGGAGGCCTTTTCGTACTCTTCACCATATACATCGATTCCTTATCATTTGTTCGAACTGTAACGAGTGGCATGTTCATCGCCCGTTCCTCGAGCGAAAGCGCTAAAGCGTTCGTCGCGTCGTCGTCGTCGTTTTCTTTCTCGTTCGTTTCTACGTACATAGCCTCTAACGCAATCGCTAGTTTCTCTCGCTCTTCGTTCATGGTAGTATTATTGTTTTCATTGTTCTCGCAATCGTTGTTATTATCTAAGAAGTATTTCGCGTTCTCCGGGTACGTTAAGTACTTCTCTGTCGTCCTCGATTTCCCTTTTCTGTCCATGTCGCGTATTCTCTTCTGCACCGCTAAACCTCCTGTTAAATCCCCACACAGATCTCCACAGTCGATTTCGCTATAGATTTTCGCCAGTGCGAGTTCTATGTCATCGAGCTCGCGCGTTTCCTTGTTCATTCTATCGACTTCGCATTTCCATCCATGGTGTTTCGACGAAGACGACGATGCGTATTCCTTTATTACATGAAAGAAAGTTTATTAATATATGCATAAACATTTTATTGATTGATGAGTGGAAGAGTAAACGAGATCTCGCGAAATTATAAAAACGAGCGCGGAGTGCGCGGCGCGATACGATGACACAAAACACAAAAACATTGTAACAAAACTTTTCTTCGAACCTCGTAATCTACTTGTAAGTGAGTCATTGATGATTTTATTTTAATCTGCTTCTTTCCGTTCTTCTTACGATGTAATAAATAAATATAGAGAAGAGCAGAAAGTCAAAGTTAATTCGAAAATGAAAGAGCAAAGCGTTACTTTTGACAGTCTTGCGTTTTTGGGCAAAAGCGCTCGTTTAGCACACAAATGTATTAATGTATTTATTCTCGACTCGTAACGGCGTCGCGATTAAATGATCAAATTCTTTCCCCTGCTTCTATTTCCGCCATCGTTTCGACTATTCTTCTAGCTTTTAATTCTACTTCGTCCCATTCATCGTTCGGGTCGCTTAAACGAGTAATCGCGCCTCCGGCACCGATTTTTGTTACACCGTCTTTGAACGTTACCGAGCGAATGATGACGTTTGCATCGAACGCTTTGTTGCGACAACTCCAAAAACCGGCGCACCCGGAATACATTTCACGTGGATGTTCGCCCTCTAGTTCGTGTATTATTTCAGTCGTTCTATATTTTGGCGCTCCAGTCATCGATCCGGGAGGAAACGCAAATTTAAACGCTCGCAAAGGAGACATCGCGTCTTGCAATTTACCAACCACGGTTGATACGAGTTGATGTACCGTTCGATAACTCTCAATTTTTAGCAAACCTGGAACTTTTACGCTGCCGACTTTACATGCGAGCGATAGATCGTTTCGCAAAAGGTCTACAATCATCAAATTTTCTGCGTTGTCCTTTACGGATGTTTGTAAAGTAGTAGCGGCTTTGATATCTTCAGCGCATCCGAGTGGTTCGACTCGAGAGATCGTACCTTTAATTGGTTTCGCTTCGAGGTTACCGTTTTGATCGCACCTTAAAAAACGCTCTGGCGAAGCGCAACAGAGATACATCGATGAAAAGTTTTCTCTCTCTTCGATTACGTCATCTTCATTCGTGGAGAAATCAAAATAAGCCCCGTACGGTGCCGGATTCCTTCTTCGTAATGCGAAATAAAGGTTCCGAAAATACTCTCGCAACTCTTCACCTCGTTTACTTTCACCTCGACGAACTAGAGCGTTCGTGAGACATACTTCGTACGTGTGACCGTCCAGAATTCTTTCTTGCGAAATTTTGATTTTCTCGACGTACTCATTTTTATTGTCTCGCCATTTAAATCCCATTGATTCGGCTAATTCTGTGCAATTATATTTTGCAGCAATCGTTACTTTTTCCCTTTCTAAAGTTTCAATATTATTCTTATTACTAACAAACCCTTCTTTTTGTTGTCCTTCACTCGTCGATGCGAGAAGATTTTCAATAGCCGACTGAATGGATTCGCGCCACGCTTTTGATGATGAGATCTGATTAGATGTTTCAGTATCAGTAAGCGTCATCACAAACGCCTTTTTCGTTTCGTGATCTACGACAAGCGCGCGATCTACGAAAAATAATGCCGCTTTGAGCATCGATTTATTATTATTCTCACTGGTAGTAGTGATATCTTCATCAGTCGATGCGTTGTTTTTGGTAAAAAAGAGAGGCGAGTCGCATTCCTCGCGCATTTCATACATCACAGAGCCAACGAAACCACACGCGAAAAGTAACTCGTTAGGCAAACACGCGCACTCAGCGAAATTCTCTTCAGAGACGTTATATTTAATGAGCTCTTTCTCGATATATTCGTCCAGAACGCTCTTCGTCGTCCTCGACTTTTGTACGATTTCATTTTTGTTATTCAAAACGACAACTTCGCCGTTCATTTTAGCCTCCATGCGACGCCAAAGGTCGCCACCTTTAGAACCCATGATGCTAAATCTTCCACGAGGTGTATCGTTGTCGCTTCTTTTATTATTATTAATAGTATCTGTAGTAGAATCTGCGGTGGCAGAATCGAGCCAAAACGCTCTCGATTCTTTCGCAAATAAACTTTTAAAAAGCGTCTCTGAATTCATTGCGTCGTTAGTGCTCAAGTCGATGGCAACTGCGTCTAATCTATACTTACTTTCCATATTGGTAATATTAGTATTATTATTACCGTCGTTGAAAGTAGTATTTTTCTCTCGTCGTGACTCTTTCACAATTTTCAATAGCTCGGCTTTTCGTTCCTCGGTAATCATCGTCGTCGGCGGCGGAGCATCATTTTTATCATCACCATCAATAGATTTATTAGCGTTTTTCTCTAAATTATACGCATCCGCGATATCCATAAAATTTTTAACGATCTGTTTCCCATACGGTTCTGTACATATCGATTCCGGGTGGAACTGTACTCCATAATGCGGAAACGTTCTATGCCTCAACGCCATCATCGTCCCTTTATCGTTTTGTGTCGTTGTTGTTAATGAAGATGAATCCGCCCAAGCGAGCGGGATTAAGTTAGTATCAGTAATAGTCGTACTCACGCATCTCGCCTCTAACGAGTGATACCTCGTAGCCTTGAACACATTCGGCACGTCCTTAAACAATTTATTATTACTATTATTATTACCGTCATCACCATCGCTTTCTTCAAAGTCGACGACGGTTATATCGCTCACCTCTCCATGTTTCGGCTGGCGCGCTCTTTCGACCGCGAACGAATGTTCCTTCGCGATCGCTTGAAAGCCAAAACAAACCCCGAATATCGGTACGTCTCCCATCTCTCTCAGCAACCAGGGCGTCACCCCTGAATCTTTATCGCAGTTCGGCGTCCCTGGCCCAGGCGATATCACGATCCTATCTATTACCTTCGCGCTTACTAAGTACTTCACGTCATCGACCGTGCAGGAGTCGTTCCTGAACGTCACTGGGAGCTCGCCTTCCTCGGCCAATACTTTCCCAACATCGCCTGCGTCATCTAAACCTTTACTCCTACTCCTATTACTACTCGTTTCTGCTATTAAATGAGCGAGTATTGACGTATAGGAATCGTAATTATCGATCAAAAGCGTGCGAGGCTTTTGCATATCTTTTCCCTCTCTTTTCGTTCTCCAACCAGATTCGTATCGCCGATATATGCACACACTGACTACGACGACGAGTACACACGATCACGCCCGATGCTCACGATATCGCTCATAATCATCATCATCATCATCGCTCTCTTTTTTATTCGAAATCTCGTTTGGTCTCGATTAGTGTCGCTGAACGACGTGGTCGTTATTTGTTCGTAGCGCTGTCTTTTTAATCATTTAATGGTTTAGGGTTTTATTTTATGATTTTAAGTTTTTAACATTCTCTTTGTTTTTTTCATATTTAACAAATTTATTTGAATTCTTTAAGAGAAGGAGTAGATTTTAGAAGCCGCATATCCTGTTTACGTCTTTATTTATATATATATTTATTTATACATACATATATACATATATATATATACAGAGAGAGAGAGTTGTGTTTATTTATTTACTATAGTAAGCGCTCGTGAGTGTGTAAAAAACAAAATCAGATCCTTCGTTTTGGATAAAGAACTATAAATCAGTGCATCACGGGGTGAAAAAAAAATGAGGCAAGATATTGGCGAGAAGTTGACCTGGATCCTGATGTACTCGTTATGCTCGTCTTCGATGTTAGTCGTGAATAAGCTGGCCGTAGCCGCGGTGCCTTTACCGACCTTAATCGCCGGCGCACAGTTAGTGTCGTCGGCGATTGTGCCGATGGTATTGCAAGGTTTAGGGTTTCGAGTCATCGCCCGAATGACGCAGAAGCGCATAATACCGTACGTGTTTTATACGATGATGTTCGCCGCGGGGTTGTTCGCGAACATGAAGGCGTTGTTGTTAACGAACGTCGGTGCAGTCATCGCGGCGAGGTGTTGTTTACCAGTAATCGTCAGCCTAATCGAGTTCTTTTTCATGGGCAGGAGTTTTCCGAATAAGAGGAGTCAGATGAGCTTGTTAGGAGTCGTTTTGTTCGCGTATTTGTACGTTCAGCAAGATTCTGGGGTCGCCGTTGAAGGCTCGGAAGGGTTTATGTGGTTGTTTATTTGGTGGCTATTACTCGCGTTACAAATGACGTACGGGAAATGGATGACGTCGAATATAGAGATGACGCAATGGGAGAGAGTGTTTTACACAAACGCGTTTGCTATTCCGCCGAACGTTGTGATTTGGTATTTTAGTGCAGATTCGAGCTACGAAAACGCGCATATCATGGAACATTTAGATTCGTATCAGAAAAATATGCTCATTTTATCGTGCATTATTGGGTGCGCGATTTCCTATAGCGGATGGAGATGTAGGTCGTGCGTCACGGCGACGACGTTTACGCTCGTCGGCGTCGTGAATAAGATGGCCACAATTGCGTTTACCATGGTCGTTTGGCCAAAAGAAACGACTTTAATGAAAGTTAGCGCTCTCGTATTCTGCGTTTTGTTCGGTTTGCTTTATCAAGAGGCGCCAATGAAAAAGGGTAAAATGAACGGCGGTTTAAATAGTAGCGGCGGGAATATTATATTAGGTGCAAATTTAGAAGAAAAGAACGCGATGTTATCCGCAAAGGTTTAAATGTTATTATTGTAAATATGCATACATATATGGCAAAGAAATAATAATAATAATAATAATATTGATAGTATAATATATGCGTTGTATTGTTGTTGTTGTTGTTGTTGTTGCTATTTTTTTTCAGTTTTCAGTAGTTGTTTGTCAGTTGATGTTATTTTTCCAGATCTATTGTATGGTAAATAAAGATTCTTTTCATTCTTGATCTTCGGTCGCGGGAGCGGTGGACTCGTCCATATCCGACGTCCATAACGTAAGATTATCTCTCAATAATTGCATAATCAACGTAGAATCTTTATAGCTCTCTTCACCTAACGTATCCAACTCCGAAATCGCTTGATCGAACGCCTTTTTGGCCATTTGGCACGCGCGTTCGGGCGCGTTTAAGATTTCATAATAAAACACTGAAAAATTCAACGCTAAACCCAAACGTATTGGATGCGTCGACGCTAACTCGGCTTCAGCAGTAGCCTCGGCGGCTTTATATGCCAACAAAGTTTGTTCCGCCGCCTCCTTTCTCTCCGTGCCACCCTTAAACTCGGCCAAATAACGCCAATAATCGCCCTTCATCTTTTTATAAAACACCTTTGATTCGCCGTCGGCGCACCCGTCTTCCAAATGCTCCTTTATGAGATCCAAAATTCTCGAACAAATAGTACTCAATTCTTCTTCAACATTCGCTTTATAATCTCTTATTAATTTGCACGTGTCCGAATTCGCCCCCGATTTCGATTCTTCTTTCGTTTCAATCGAGCTCATGATCCTCCACGAAGCCCTTCTCGCGCCGATGACGTTCTTATACGCAACCGATAACAAGTTTCGTTCCTCGACCGTGAGTTGTTCGTTCGAGCCAGTTTTTGAGGCTACTTCGGACATGTATTCCATCATTTCATCGTACCTACGTGTTTTATTTTCCGTTTCCGTTTTTTGTTCAGGAGAGCGAGAGCGAGAGCGAGCGAGCGGTCAGCGTTTCGTCGCTAGCGAAAACATAAAAGTTTCAATTTTTGCTCTCGAAATATCCCGCGAAAAAGTACTTGAACGGAATATCCCTTTCGCTCATTGACGCGTGTTTTCAGTAATCACATAAATTGATCGGGATCGACCGATCGAACGAACGCTCTCACGCGCGACGAATAAAACGAACAAATTCCTTCATACATTTAACTCTTACTCCGAGCTCTGTCGATTTCGCGATCATGAACGCGACGATCGATCGAAAAAATCTCCAAAAATCATCGACGCATTCTCGTTACTCGTAGCGCATTTACGAAAAAACGAAAAGTCAACCTTGCGCGGATGCAGACGAAACTAGAAACGATGCGAACCTACGTACCTCTCGGCCTGTTCCGCTAACTTAGCCTTGAACACTAAATCGTCCCTTTCCATGATTATTTTTATTCTTTATTCTCTATCGAGGACGCGTATTCTATTTATTTAAGTCGTCGTCGTCGTCGTAGTACTGTTTTAAAGAGTCCGACAGTGCGCTCTCGTATGCACCGTCAAAACTCTTTCAAAAGGAGGAAAAATAACACTGAGAAATAGCACTAAACCCTAAACCCTAAAAATAAGGAGGAAAAATTTGAAATTTGAAATATTCTCATTTCACTCTGTTCATTCACACACGCACTATATACTACGCGCTTAAATCAGTTTGTTTATTAGTACGTACTGCTATTATTACTCATCCCGTAAATCGTCTTCTTCTTCTTCGCGTTTTCTTTTACTTTTATTGAAGTAATCTGTAAAGCGAGAGAGAGAGAGAGAGTTCCGTTTCCCACAAAATCAATCAACAATGTCCATCACTGATGGTTTACACAGAGAACTAGGGAAAATAATCTTTTGTGGCTGTAACGACTGGAAACAGGTCGGCAGAACGAAACAAATCGATGAAAATCTGACGCCGAACACGTACACGCCTTCGTTGATCTCTACCGTGAAAGATGTAGAGTTCTCTTTTGTCGCCTCTGGCGCCTCTGCCGCGCATTGCACCGCAATTGATAAAGACGGGCATTTATGGTCCTGGGGCAGGAACGAGAACGGGCAGTTAGCGCAAGGCGATAAACATACGAGGAACGCGCCGCAAATAGTGAAAGGGATTCCGGAAGAAACGCGAATCGTTTGCGTCAGTAATGGGAAAGGGCATACGGTAGCGATCGATAGCGATGGGAAGATGTACGCGAGTGGGAACAATAAGCAAGGACAGTTAGGCCTCGGCTCGATTAAGCGTTCGAATCAGAAAGGCGTCGAGGACGAACGAGTAGAGTTCGTGAAGAGTACGGCGGTACCGCCGACAGTGAAGTTCGTTTATGTCACGTGCGGGAGCGATTTTACGGTATGTTTGGACGAGGATGGGAAGTTATGGTCGTTTGGGAACCCGCAATATGGACAGTTAGGACATGGAGACGACCACGAGTATAACATGAAGGAAGGTACGGTGAAGTTAGCGTACGAGGCGCAACCGACGCCGAAGATGATACAGAGCGGGGATTTACAAGGGAAAAAAATCTTGAAAGTTTCCGCTGGGCAAAATCACGTCTGTTGTTTCGATGAAGATGGGAAGATTTATTCGTGGGGAAATGGTGGATATGGGCGTTTAGGACACAGAGTGCAAAAAGACGAGTTCATGCCGAAACATGTTGAAATTCAAGGGGGCGATAGGAACAAAATTCCCGCGGATGCAATTCTCGCGTGCGGCTCGACATCGACGTATATTTCAGCCACTGGAGGACAATTATACGCGTTTGGGAAGTTAAAAGCGAATGGAGATAATACGATGTATCCAATGCCGCAAATGGATTTGCAAGGATGGATTTTAAGAGATTTCGCCGCCGGAGCCGTGACATTTGCGACGTGCGCGCAAAAAAGTGCAGTCACTTGGGGAGCCGGCGGCTACGGCGAACTCGGATATGGACCAAACGGGAAGAAATCATCCGCATGTCCAGATTTGGTTCCAGATTTGGAGGGTAAAACGACAATCATGGTTGCCGCAGGTTTAGGTCAAACTTTGTTCTTAGTCAAGAGCGAAGACGTGAAAGATATGCCCGTCTACGAACCTTTACCGGAGACGAAAGATGAACAGCCAAAACGAAATCCGGCGGAAAACTTGAAAGGCGGAGCGAAGAAGAAAACAAAAACAGCAAAGAAGTAATAAAAAACTACATCATATCATCATCATTATGTGGGTAAACACCACCCCATCAGGGATGCTTGGTTGGTAGTAAATGATATATAAATTTTTTAATTTAAAGAGTAAGAGAGAGAGTAAGAGATACTACACACACACACACACACACACACACACACACACACCCGCTCGCACATGCACACACATACCATTACTGGTATGAATATACATATGTTTAACTTAATCCTAAGATTTGTTCAGTCGCCGTGTCGACACTGATGTCATAATACGATGGTCGCGTAGGTAATCCCG
>Ga0209830_10003469_pt1 | contig 12048 bp, 7 predicted proteins | sample ArcticOcean_MG_C_12_FD_187439 | JGI IMG/M metagenome (GOLD analysis project Ga0209830, IMG submission 187439) | Marine microbial communities from western Arctic Ocean - ArcticOcean_MG_CB8_130 (SPAdes) (version 2) | ecosystem: Environmental > Aquatic > Marine > Oceanic | place: Arctic Ocean...
AAAAACACTACTAGAGCGATCAGGAGCACAAATTTCTTTCTCTAATGGCTCTGATCTAAAATATGAAAAGAAACATAAAGCTCAATTAAGAGGCGCCGTAGCAGAAGTAACTTGGGTCCGCAATATTATCGAAGAGACAAACCAAAATAGGATGATTGCATTGGGAGAAAACCAACAATTTGAAACTTAAGTTCTGTTGAAAAAATTAATCTAGTAATTTATAGAAACTTTCTAAAGAAATAACTCCATGAATGAATCCAATTTACAACTCGGGACATCGATCCTGCTTCCTTCAGAAGATAAAACAAGCCTTCTTGCAAGACAAATAGCTGATAGCAGCTCAACCAGTACAACAATTTTGCTCTATGGAGAGATTGGAGCAGGTAAAACTTTCTTTGCACGAAAATATATACAACAACTTTTATCAAAATATGGGATTATTGAAGACGTACCGTCACCTACGTACACATTAGTACAGACCTATCAAACCCCAAGTTCAGAAATTTGGCATGCTGACCTTTACCGATTACTTTCAACAGACGACTTAACCGAACTGGGCCTTTCAGAGGCTTTCGGAAATGAAATTTGTATTGTTGAGTGGCCAGAAAAATTAAAAAACTATCTCCCAGTAAATGCAATTCATATTAATTTTAAGTATCATTCAGATACCTCTCGAATTTGTAATATAATGTGTAAGGATAAAAAAATAATGAATGGTTTAAAATTAATAAGTAAGAATTTTAAAAATGAACCCTAATCGTGAGAACCTTACAAATATTTTTCTTTCTCGATCACCATGGGAAAATGCTAAACGCACTCCAATAGCAGGAGATGCCTCAAGTAGACGCTATGAGCGGTTAACATGTTGTACAAACGGCACTTCAATTCTAATGGATGCTCCATCAGAGGATGGAGAAGATATAAAACCATTTATAAAAATTTGTGAGTACTTTCAAAAAATTGGGTTAAGTGTACCAAAAATCTATTACAGCGATATCCCGAACGGTTTTTTAATCTTAGAAGATTTTGGGAAAGATTTATTTTCCAAAATGTTAATTGAGAACCCTTCTAATGAGTTAGAGTTTTATATAAATGCAACTGACAATTTAATCCATTTATATCATGCTGCTCCGTTAAAAGGCTTGAGTGTTTATAATAGTACAGACATGGCCAATAAATCGCTTTTAGCTTTAGACTGGTATTTGGAGTACGGTTTAGCGGAGCCACCCAACTGTAGTTTAAAAACTGAATTTTATAAATTGTTGAAAGCCTCTTTAATGGACGTAATGGATACCCCACTCATCATGGTCCATCGAGATTTCCATGCAGAAAATTTAATTTGGTTAAATTACAAACAGGATAGTCAGCGTGTTGGGATATTAGATTTCCAAGACACAATGCTGGGGCATCCCGCTTATGATCTTGCATCATTACTTAACGATATTCGACGAGATGTCAGCCCAGAAATCAAGCGTAAGTGCTTAGACCATTACCTTTTGAATACTAACCTAAACACTGAAGCCTTTGAGTATGGTTTCTCTGTCTGTAGTGCACAACGCAATTTACGTATACTAGGTGTCTTTACTCGACTATCAGTAAGAGACGATAAGATGCACTATCTAACATTTATTCCAGACGTTTGGAGAAAACTAATTGAAGATCTACGGCATCCCGCCCTAGGAGACCTTAGCTCACTAATTAGAGATTCTTTTCCAGAACCAAATACTGATATAATCCAAAGAATAAAAAAATCTCATGTATCCTGAATTAACAGAGGTAATGATATTCGCGGCGGGTTTTGGTACTCGAATGAAAAAACTAACTGTTTCCATTCCTAAACCACTGATAAAAGTAGGGAGTAAAACCCTAATTGATCATACTTTATCATTACTACAAAAACCTAATATGACAGCTATCGTAAACACACATTATAAACATGAATTAATAAGAAAGCATTTAAGAAAATACTCAAATGTTACAGTTATAGTTGAAGAACCTAATATTTATGAAACAGGTGGAGGGCTTAAAAATGCTCTTCCATTGATAAAAAGTGACACTATCTTTACTCTAAATTCTGACTCTATTTATAAAGGTAATAACCCATTAGATATTTTAGAAAAAGCTTGGGACCCCACATATATGGAGGCTTTGCTCTTACTTGCTCCACAAGAAAAAAATCTTGACCACCCCAAAAAAGGTGATTTTTCTATAGATCAAAATAACTTACTCAAGCGAACTAACTCAGGTTCGATTTATACCGGAGCGCAAATTATTAAAACCAACCGTTTTTCAAAAATGAACCTCACAAACTTTTCTCTTAATATCATGTGGGACAAGATGATTTCAGAGAAAACGATATATGGTCTAGAGTACTCAGGAAGTTGGATCGATGTTGGAACGCCTGTTGGCATAAAAAAGGCTGAAAAACTGTTAAAAGTACCTTAGTGGATATGTGAACTAAAATGTTTGAAAAATCTGAAAAATCTCTTTTTTTTGGGCTTCCTCCAGGGGTAGACTTCCCCAAAGAATTTGTTTGTGGACTAAGCCAGCGGTTAAAAGGTAGTTCTCCTGAAGCAATGGCAGAAATTGAAATTTATGTTAACTCAAACCGGATGCGCCAAAAAGTAAAAGACGAATTAACAAATTCTGATGCCACTATTTTACCTCGCTTATTAACCCTAAATGACCTATCAAATGATCCAAGGTTTTCAAAAATAAAACCTTCAAGAAATCCATTAGGGATACGACTTGAGTTAGCACAATTAATATCAAAATTTATTGAATTAGAACCTGATATGGGATCACCTAACTCTTGCTTTGAGTTAGCCGATAGTTTAGCAAACTTAATCCAGCAGCTACATGAGGAAGGTTTATCACCAGACACCCTAGTGGATTTAGACGTACAGAATTACTCTCAATACTGGGCCAGAAATAAAAAATTTTTCAAACTAATTAATCAATATTTTGACCTTAATAGTATTGTTACTGAAGAGCGTCGTCAGAGGCTCATAATAGACCTTTTAGAAGAAAAATGGATTAAAGAGCCACCCCTAAATCCAATTATAATAGCCGGCTCCACAGGTTCACGAGGAACAACTCAAAAATTTATTAAACTTGTAACAAAACTCCCTTGCGGTGCAGTGATTCTTCCAGGTGTCGACTTTGACATGTCAGAACTTGTCTGGAATACTCTTGGAGATTCCAAGTCTTTGAATTCATCAATTGAAGATCACCCCCAATACCGTTTAAAATCACTTCTATCAGAGTTAGGTATTAAGTTTTCAGAAGTTGATAAATGGACGCAAATAAGTCCATACAATGAACCACGAAATAAGCTTATTTCTTTAGCTCTGCAACCAGCACCGGTAACTGATAGCTGGATAAGGGAAGCTCCAAAACTAAAAAATATATCTGCTGCAACTCAGGGTATAACAATTCTTGAGGCTCCATCAGAGAGGCTTGAAGCCCTTTCTATTTCTCTTAAAATTAGAGAGGCATTAGAAAATAAAAAGTCATGCACTGTAATCACCCCAAATAGGCTTTTAGCAAGGAGAATATCCGCAACATTAAAACAGTGGCGTATTGAAGTGGATGATGCCGCTGGAACACCCCTTTCATTAAGTGTGTCCGGTAGACTTTTTCTAAAATCCTCAAAGTTAATAGGCAAGAAAATAACATCTGAGAGTTTTATGGCACTCCTAAAGCACCCACTTGTCTGCTTAGAAGCACGAAGAATGCACCTTATAAAAACTAGAAATTTAGAGTTATCTCTATTAAGAGGAAAAGCAAAATTTCCAAATAAAAGTACTATCTTAAGTTGGGCTAAAACATTAAATGACGAAAAGGATACAGCCAACTGGATTACTTGGGTATTCGCTTGTCTAGAAAATTTAACCAACATTAAAAATCAAACACTAGAAAAACATATTCGCATTCACTCTGAAACAACCAAACTCTTGATCAACGGTCCAAATGGTAACGAAACAAAAACCCCATGGGCTACACAGGATGGAAAAAGATTGTTAGAGGTAATTAACGAGTTAGAAGATGCAGCGATTTTTGGTGGGGAAATGGACCCCAACCAGTATGTCAATCTAATCTATCATGTCTTAAGTAAAGCTACAGTTCGTACATCCTTCATTTCCCGCCCAGACATAATGATTTGGGGCACTCAAGAAGCTCGCGTTAACACCTCAGATGTAGTAATTTTGGGAGGCCTTAATGATGGGGTTTGGCCTTCAACACCTACTCCCGACCCTTGGATAAACCGCCAAATGCGCCGTGACGCTGGTTTGCCACTACCTGAACGCCTTATCGGGCTTTCAGCACATGACTTTCAGCAGGCCATCGCTTCTTCAGAAGTTTGGCTTACGAGATCAAAACGAAATTCGGAATCAGAAACTGTGCCGTCCAGATGGCTTAATAGGTTGTTCAATCTACTAAGTGGCTTGCCTAAAGGTCAATACTTTCCTTTAGATGAGATGAGAGAGCGTGGAAATTTCTGGTTAAAATTAAGTAATGAGTTTGAAAAACCGCATGAACAAATTAAATCTTCAAAAAGACCATCCCCACAGCCACCAGTTTCCAGTAGACCAAAGAAATTATCCGTAACTCAAATTGAACGTTTAATTCGTGATCCGTATGCGATTTACGCGAAACACATTTTAAAATTAGTACCACTAAAACCCTTAAGTGTTGCCTCTGACGCAACGTTGCGGGGTCAGGCAATTCATAAAATAATGGAACAACTTATAAGTGAAACTTTACATCAGTGGCCAGACCAACCCCACAAACTTTTGATAGATATTTCCAGAGAGGTTTTAGAAGCTCTTGCACCCTCATTATCTTCAAGGGTAGGTTGGCAGAAAAAAATTGATAGTTTTACAGATGCCTTCATTTCCTCCGAAGGTATTAGGCGTAAAGATACAAAGCCTATTCTAACAGAGGTCAAAGCAGAAATAGAAATTAAAAATTTAAACTTCATTTTAAATGGTATTTTTGACAGAGTAGACCAAAAATCAAATGGGGATTTAATTATCTATGACTATAAAACTGGTTTGATACCTTCTGAAAAAAAACAGGAACATTTTGACAAGCAATTACAACTTTTAGCATTAATTTTAGTTAAAGGTGGCATAAAGACGTTAAATAAAAAGGTTGTAAAAGAAGCGTATTACATTGATTTATCACCTAGATTAAAAGATCAGAAAAATGCACTAGATAATAAAGATTTAATTGAAGTATTTGATAATTTTTGTGCTCTAATATCAAGTTATAATGACCGGTCCCGTGGCTACTCCGCAAGGCGAGCTGTGTTTGAAACCAGGTGGGAGGGTGAGTATGATCATCTTTCGAGGTTTGGTGAATGGGACCATACTCAAAAGCCTGAATCAGAGGTGGTTGGCGAATGACTACCTCAGATGCAACTCAACAACAAATTCTAGCTTCAAAACCAGATACCTCCACTTGGCTATCAGCCAATGCTGGGTCAGGGAAAACTAAAGTATTAACAGATAGAGTAGCTAGGCTTTTGTTAAACGGTACTTTGCCAGAGAGAATTCTGTGCCTTACATACACAAAGGCCGCAGCAAACGAAATGCAAAATAGATTGTTCTCACGACTTGGAAGTTGGTCAATGATGCCTGACACTGAGTTAAGGGAAAACCTTTTACTACTTGGGTTGCCTGACAGTAATATAAGTACAAAGTATCTTTCAAATTCTCGGCGCTTGTTTGCTCAGGCAGTTGAAACACCTGGTGGATTAAAGATTCAAACTATTCACTCTTTTTGTTCATCCATGCTCAGACGGTTTTCGCTAGAGGCAGGAGTTTCACCATCATTTACAGAAATGGATGGACGAGTAGGTAAAAAACTTAGGTTTGAAGTATTAGAAAGTATCGCTGAGCTAGATGCAGATGTGTTCGATAAATTTGCAACCCATTTCTCAGGTTCAGAGATTGATAGTATTTTATTAGAAATAATTAAACATAAAGAGGCTCTGAATAAATACATAGGATCAGAAGAATTAAAGAGAATCTTGCATATCCCCCACAACATACAAAATAAAATCGATACGGTTAAGTTAACCTTTCCTGAAAAAAGAGAAACGCTACTAGTGCTATCCATTTTTATAACGGCCACTATAAAAATCTTAGCAAAACAGAGCCAAGCCATGCAAGACCTTGCAGTTAAACTCTCAGGTTTAAACTTAACAAACCCAGGAATTGAAGACATCAATATTTTATTTGACTGCTTTCTTTATAAAAATGGTTTAAATTTTTTACCTCAGGCAAAGTATAAATCTATTCCCACCAAAAAGGCTCAGGAAGCACTAGGTGAAAACCTTTCAAAACTTAGAGACTTAATGGAACAAGTAGCGATGACCCTAGACATGCAACTTAAACTACAGTCATTTGAAAAAACAAATGCCCTTCATTTGTTTTCTGTTAAGTTTTTAGAAATACTGGAAAGAAAAAAGGAAATAAGAGGTCTACTAGACTTTGATGATCTGATTCATAAAACAATAAACCTTTTAAAAAACCCAACTTTTGCAAACTATATTCTATATAGACTTGATGGCGGTATTGATCATATTCTGGTAGACGAGGCTCAAGACAACTCTCCAAAGCAATGGGAAATTATTCGCTTATTAACTCAAGATTTTGTTTCTGGTGAGAGCGCACGAACAAAATTAAATAGAACAATTTTTGCAGTTGGTGATAAAAAACAATCAATATACTCATTTCAAGGTGCAGACCCAAATTCCTTTGATAGTATGCAAGAGTATTTTTCTAATGCCTTAAGTGCTATAAGTAAAAATATTCAACCCCTTAACTTACTTCACTCTTTTCGATCATCAAAACCGATTTTAAATTTAGTAGATGCAAGTTTTAAAGATAGTTTTTTTGAGAGAATAAATAACCAACCTAGTCATCTTCCGTTTAAAGAAAACCTTCCTGGAAAAGTAGACTTATGGGATTGGATCAGTGACGAGAAAGATGAATATGACACTTTGTGGTATGATCCTGTCGACACAATAGGAAAAAAACACCACACAATTAAATTAGCCAACAAAATTGCAGAAAAAATTTATAATCTGATAGATTATGAACAAATTACCCAGGTAGATAGTAATAAAACCTCATCTGAAATAAACACAAGACGAATTGAGCCAGCAGACTTTCTAATTTTAGTTCAAACTCGCTCTACATTATTTCATGAAATTATACGATCCTGTAAACAAATTAACTTACCAATAGCAGGAACAGATCGACTAGACCTTATGAAAGAGCTTGGAGTTAAAGATTTAATCTCTCTTTTATCATACCTAGTTACCCCCGAAGACAACCTATCATTAGCTGAAGTTTTGCGTTCTCCACTGTGCAATCTTAGCGAGGACACTCTTTTTAAGTTAGCATATAATCGAAAAAAACTTCATCTCTATGAGGTTTTAAATAATAGGAAGGAAGAGTTTTACGCAGTTTGGGAAATGCTTAATGATTTGCGAAATAAGGTCGATTATATGCGCCCTTATGAAATTTTAGAGTATATACTGACCGTCCATAAAGGACGCAGAAAGTTTGTTTCACGGCTAGGCTCTGAAGTGGAAGAGGTTTTAGATGTACTTTTAGAGCAAGCAATAGAATATGAACGTACAGAAGTACCTAGTGTAACAGGGTTCCTACTGTGGATATGTCAAGAGAATACAACTGTAAAAAGGTCTCTTCACGCCAGTGAAAATAAAATCAGAATTATGACAGTCCATGGCGCTAAAGGCTTAGAAGCACCTATAGTAATACTTCCAGATACTGGCCCAAAGAAAAATACTTTAAGAGATGAAATCATTACCTTAAAAGGGTGTCCAATCTGGAAAGCAAACTCAGAGAAGAGGTCTTTAAACGAACAAAACTTTATAGACAAGATTCAAGAACAACACGGATTAGAGGAAATGAGGCTTTTATATGTCTCAATTACAAGAGCTGAAAGCTGGTTAATAATTTGTGGATCCGGCTCCCTTCCTAATCCAACAAACCCTTGTTGGTATCAACTACTTGAACAAGGCATGACTAAGTTAAATGCTCAAACTAATAAAGTTGATACAGGCAAAAGACTTACACACCTAGAATGGCCTACTAAATTACATAAAAAAAATAGCTCTTCAAAAATAATGCCTACAAAATTACCAAACTGGTTGGCAACAAATGCTCCTCAAGCTTCTGATCGCATCACTAACATATCACCTTCCAAGATTGGGCTAAAAAAATCTATCGATGGTCCTGAAACAGAAAAATCAAATGATCAAACCCTTTCTGAGGGTAGTGGCCTTCACTTACTTTTGGAACATTTTCCAAGTGTGTCATTTGACTCTTATCAAGAAAAGGCTCGAGATCTGTTATCAGGTTTTGAGCTGTCAACAGTAAGTCGTCTAACTAATAAAGTTGTACGAATTCTTAATAACAAAGATTTTAATTACATTTTTTTAAATAAATCTTTTTCAGAAGTAAATGTTTCTGCAAAATTCGAATTCCTAAAAAATCAAAAAGTTATAGGTGTAATTGATCGCCTAGTTTTCATGCCAAACTATATTTTAGCAGTCGATTTTAAATCAAATACCAGAGTTCCCAAAAATATAAGCGATGTGCCCAGCGGCATTCTACAGCAGATGGGCGCCTATCAAGAGATTCTAAAAAAAATATATCCAGATACATCTATCCAAACTGCAATCCTTTGGACTGAAAAAGAGTACCTTATGAAATTAGATGAATTGTTGGTCAAAGAAGCTTTTATAAATGCTACTATCTCTTGACCTTTTAGAGTTCTCTAAATACCGTCCATCTTAAAATAACTTAACATTATCGAAGGAAAAAAAATGCCAACAACACATGTAACTGATGATAGTTTTGATAAAGAGGTGCGCCAATCTGCATTACCCGTAATAGTTGATTTCTGGGCTGAATGGTGTGGTCCCTGCAAGCAAATTGGACCAGCGTTAGAAGAGTTGTCTGATGAATATGCCGGAAAAATTAAAATTGTAAAAGTTAATGTAGATGACAACCCCAATTCACCTGCTCAAATGGGTGTTCGTGGGATACCAGCATTATTTATGTTTAAAGACGGTGAAATAGTTTCTAATAAAGTAGGTGCCGCACCGAAAGCGTCTCTTAAAAGCTGGATAGACGAAGAGATTTAAATCTATTTAAGTTAAGAATTTAAGTATGTGCTCTATGCTGGTGTGATAGTGTTGTTTTAATAAATTTTTAGAACTTTCACTATCCTTCGCCAACACGCAGTCATAAAGGTCTTTGTGTTCCTTAGCACTTTTTCTAGGGAGGTTAGGGTATTCGACTGTTATAAAAACTCCGTATTTTGTACTATGATCAAGAAGCTCACTACAAAATTTATTTAACCAGGGTAACCCACTATTGTTTATTAATGTAAGATGGAAACTGTGGTGGTATGTTATCCAGTTCCGGTTAATAGTTCTTAAACCGTTAACCTCTAAAACTCTGTCAGTTCGCTGTAATCGATGAAAAGCAAGAACTAATTCTTCCTCCCATTTGTTAGAAAAGTTCTTGATAGAAAGCTCTAATGCCAGGCTTTCGATTAGAATTCGGGTTTCAACTAATGACCTAAGGTCTTCTTTTGAAATTTGGGAAACAGTAAACCCAGTTTGACCAACATGTGTAACCAACTCCTCTGACTCTAACCTGCTAAGTGCCTCCCTAATTGGAATTACACCGATATCATAAAGTCCACTAAGTTCCTTAACTTTAAGCTTGTGATTTGGTGGAAATTTTGAAGCTAAAATATCCTCCCGGATTTTACTATATGCTGACACCGACTGAAGGTTTGAGTTTGAAGACATAAAAATACTCATTCTAAAAGTTAAATATAATATTACACTACAGCATTAATTACGTAAAAATTCAAAAATATTTTTACTATCAATAAATTGCATATACCTGTACACTAAAATACATGGGATTATTCCCAAAAACCTTGTAACGCAAGGGAAATATTACTTTCTTAATGATCAAAAAGTAGAGAAAATGAAGATATCAAAATATAAAAATTCTTCATCAAAATTTAACAAAAAGTTAACTAATTCAAAAAATCGTACTTACACAAACAAAAAACATATACATTCAAAGCCTCTCCTACAAAAAATAATATCAATAGTCTTATTTCCATTCATTTGGTCTTTAAATAAACTTTGGGCAATTATGTGGCGAACAGTTTTATTTTGTTCACTGATTCTATTTGGAATAGCAACTTTCATCTATATAACCCTTCCACCATACGAAGAGCTTGTAGATGGCCGTGCCAGGGGATCAGTCACTTTCTTAGATAGAAATGGTAACACATTTGCTTGGAGAGGTGATCAATTAGGTAATATCATAACAAGTACTTCTATCTCACCAATGCTAAAAAATGCTATAGTGGCGACAGAGGACAAAAGATACTACAGACACTTTGGAATTTCACCCAGAGGAATACTTGGTGCCATAAAAACTAACCTTCAGGCTGGGAGAGGTCCACTTAAAGGAAGCGGTGGTTCAACTATAACACAACAAACAGCTAAACTTATCTGTCTGGGTAAGAAGTACAATCCAAATAAATGGAAAAGTGAACGTCAATACGAGGCTGATTGTCGTCGAACAACAAAAACAAGAAAAATCAAAGAAGCTATTTTTGCAATAATAATGGAATTTCGCTACACTAAAGACGAAATACTTTCGTTATATTTGAACAGAGCATATTTAGGAGCTGGATCCCGAGGGTTTGAAGCTGCATCCCAAAGATACTTCAGTACGTCTTCTAATAAGTTAAACATAGGACAATCAGCTATGCTTGCAGGGCTTCTTAAAGCCCCATCCACCTATGCGCCAACGAACAACATTCAAAAAGCGCAAACAAGAGCGAACGTGGTAGTGAGGTTAATGCATGAGCAAAAGTATATTACAAATACTGAGAGGCAATTTTCTATTGCAAACCCAGCAACCCTTTCATCTAGAGGGAAAGCTAACAATAGCAGTTATTTTGTTGATTGGATTATGGGCTCTATTCCTCCATTCCTTACTAGAAAAACTATGGAGGATGTTATCATTAAAACTACATTTGATGGGTTAATTCAAAATAAAGCTGAGAGAGCAGTAAACACCATACTAAAGAATAAACTTCGTAAAGGCTCCTTAGCAGAAATTGCTGTTGTGATAATGTCTCCAGATGGTGCAGTTAGGGGCATGATAGGAGGCAGAGAAACTAATAAAGTTGGGTCATTCAATAGGGCGACACAAGCAAAAAGACAAACTGGCTCAGCTTTTAAGCCCTTAGTCTATGCGACTGCACTCCAGAAGGGCTTTAAATATAATACCATAGTAGAAGACACTCCTATTTCAATTTCTGTACCTGGCTCGAATACGTGGACCCCCAAAAACTACTCACGAGACTTTATTGGAAAAACAACTTTAACTGATGCATTTAAACTTTCTATAAATACCGTAGCCGTAAAACTATCAGAAGAGGTCGGTCGAGATAATGTTATTAAAACAGCAAAAACTCTTGGTTTATATAATAACCTTCCCAACAACCCCTCTGTAGCTCTTGGCACCTCTGAGCATACCTTATTAGAAATCACAGGTGCCTACGCTGGAATTCTAAATGGGGGTAAATATGTAACCCCATACGGTCTAACAAAGCTTAAACTTAAAAGTAATGACACTCCCTTAATGGAAAAGAATTTTTCATCTAAAGAACGCACATTGTCACGAAGCACAACAGAACAATTAATTTATATGATGCACAGAACATTACAAGATGGAACCGGTACAAAAGCAAACATTAAGGAGATAGAAGCAGCTGGGAAGACAGGTACCACACAGAACCAAAGAGATGCCTGGTTTATTGGCTTTACAGCCCAACATGTCGTTGGCGTTTGGATGGGAAACGATAACAACCTATCGTTAACTGGCGTGACAGGAGGTGGCTTACCTGCAGAAATTTGGAAAGAAATTATAATAAGAATTAGTAAAAATTCATCCTATAAGC
>Ga0209830_10003474_pt1 | contig 12040 bp, 20 predicted proteins | sample ArcticOcean_MG_C_12_FD_187439 | JGI IMG/M metagenome (GOLD analysis project Ga0209830, IMG submission 187439) | Marine microbial communities from western Arctic Ocean - ArcticOcean_MG_CB8_130 (SPAdes) (version 2) | ecosystem: Environmental > Aquatic > Marine > Oceanic | place: Arctic Ocean...
TGGAGCCAGTTAGATCAGGGTGATTATCTGTGGTTTTCTTAGTATTTCCCCAAATAGCCCCACGGTTATTATTATCAAAGTCACTCATAGTTACATTCCCTTAGTTATTCTTACAAATTCTTGTTGCTTACCTGTTAGCTGCTTCCAGATAACTTGTTTTTCATGTTCTTCAAGTTCTGCTAATGCTTCTACCAGTTCACTTGTTTCACCAGATATTTCACTGGCTACTACTAACGCCACAACATCTTGTGCTAGTTTTTTACTAACGCGTTTAGCTGGTGGCGGCTCTACTGGTGCTGGTTCATTGCGATACATAGCCAATTCGCTATCATCATCGACACTTGGAATGCCTACCAGTGATTGCAAAGCATAACGCCTTGCGTAAGTAATCGCTGAACCTGCGCCTTGTGGCGTCACCTTATCCATAGGTAGTAGGTATTCACTTTGCAGCCATTGACCAGATTTGTGCATGAGCATAGTAGATACACCAATGCCATTGCCACCAGCCGATGTAACAGGTAATTGAACAAACGATAAACCATATTTAGCAAACGGTTCTTTGATTACCTTTATTACACTGGTCAAATCAGCGTAGCTACTTTTAAAGAAAGGGTTATTGCTGTCTTTAATAGCACCGCCCATTTCTGCCTGTGCCAAGCATAACGCTGTGGCTAGGTCTGTGATTGATTCTGATTGCTTCATTATTATTGCTCCAATTTATTAACGTACTGGTACAGTTTAACACACTTATGTAGTGAATGCAAACATCAATAACACCTTTTAACACAACGATGAATAAATTAAATACAAATAGGTGTTGCAAAGCATAAACACTTCTGTTATAATGTTTGCAAGTTAATAAATTAATAACAAACGGAGCAACTAACATGAACGCAAACAATCCAGCCAATGATGTATATATGTATGAGACTGAAATTGCAGACAAGCGTGATGATTTGTTTTATGAGATTACCACCACTGGTTCTGCTGCTGGCTATTCGTTGCATGACTTACTTGAGACAGTTGACGATGAAATTAAAGACAACATCATTTCAATGTTAATGGTAGGTAATGACGATGTAAAAGAATACGCCAAAGAGCATTTGCTAGAATCGTTTAAAGAATTGCTTGACGATGATGCAATCTTAGAAATTTACATAGACGATAACTCAGAATTTTAAACGTAGTTAAATTAATAAACGGAGCATTACCCATGATTAAAAAAGAAAACCAGCAGCATCAACCTTGGTCAAAAGAAGATAGCCAATTCGCTTGGGATTATTTCGCAAAAGGAAAATCCCATGATTGGATAGCTAAAAAGCTAGGTAGAAGCGTTAAAGCGGTTGAGATAAACATTAGCAAGACGCGAGTTAGTTTAAAGACTGTACCGTTTAAGCTAGAAAACTTTGGCCCATCACCAGCTATCGGGCCAGCAGTAGTAAAGCAGCCGCGTAAAGCGAAAGCTAAGAAGCAGGCCGTAGTTGAGTTAGTTGAGCATGACCAGAAGTATTGGCTTATGTTCTTTACTGGCTTTGCTGGTGGTATGTTTGGGGCAGTAGTTACAGCCTTTATTCTTTAGAAAAAAAAGACGGGCTTGCAATTAAGTAAGCCCGTCTATAGAATGGATGTGTTGGTGAAGACGTTGAAGCGTCATTCGAGCCAGCGAGATTGTAGGAAGAACCAGCGCCAACACAAAAGTAGTTTATCAAACGTGTTTGGACGTTACAAGACCTTTCCGACATTTCGCAGCTTGAATCCGACATTAATAATGTGGGTTTCTACAGCGTTGCCACTAGAAAAAACAACTCTTATGTCACCAAGACTTTAAACTGGGATAGCACTTACCGCACAGGATTGATGGGACTGACCGAAGCAGCAGCAATGCCAAGGTACAAACATAGTTAGCGGATACACAATAGGGGGCAGACCAGCCAATCACGGATGATAAACGGTTTATGTAAATTGTGGTGAGTGGATTAGCAAATAGCATATCGTTGGTAAAGGCTACTGGTAAAAACTACTAGGTATCCCAAACCATCTAAATGACTACTATGCCTAAAAAAAGTGGAGCAATAATAATGAAAATAACATTAAACGAAGCAGAGCAGAGGCTAGCAACATTCATAGCCAGAAAGCGTTATGAAGATAACAGGTCTAAAGGTAGGCCAGACGGTAAGACAGGCGCACAGACTAATAAGCAAGTTGACCTTGAAGGTATATCTGGTGAAATGGTTGTGTGTAAAATGTTCAATGTATACCCAGACACAGAAACTAATTATCAAGACCTTCCAAAGTATGATTTGAAAACGCCTAAAGGTAGCCGCGTAGACGTTAAGACGACAAGATACCCATCTGGCAGAATGTTAGCCAGCATGAAGAAAAAAGTTGAAGATTGTGATATTTATGTTTTGGTCGTTGGTGAGTTTCCAACATACGAAGCGGCTGGATGGTGCAATGCTAAAGAACTTCTAAAGCCAGAGAATATAATTGATCTAGGTCATGGCGATCTTTATGCTTTAGATCAAAATAAATTAAGGGCTTTCAAATGATGAATTTAAGGCCACATCAAGAACGCGCTATTGATATGCTACGCACCTCGTTACGAAAAGGTAACAAGCGTCCCATCCTAGCCGCGCCATGCTCATTTGGTAAAACCATTACAGCAGCGTACCTACTTCAATCAGCAGCAGCTAAAGGCAAAAGAAGTATCTTTATCTGTGACCGTATCAAATTAATTCAGCAGAGCCTAGAAGCGTTTAGTAGTGCTGGTATGAACTTTGGAGTAATTCAAGGTAATCACGAACTAACCAATTATGCAGCACCAATACAAATAGCCAGCACCCAGACACTAGCCAGAAGAAAGCGCATACCTGAGTTTGATCTAGCTATAGTTGATGAATGCCATACGCACTACGCTAGTCTAGGCAAGATCATGGATAGCTATAATAACGTGCCGTTCATTGGCTTATCTGCTACCCCATATTCTAAAGGTTTAGGTCAGCACTACGATGATCTTATTGTACCGATTACACCACGCGAGTTATTAGAGCAAGGCTACTTATGCCCTGTAGACTACTATGGTGGACGCAAGGTGGCACTAAAAGGAATTAAAACAAAGCAGCTATCTACTGGTGGCAGTGATTATGATCCAGCTAGTTTAGCAGCAGCTACAGAAGATGATACAGGTTTGGTGGGTGACATTGTACGGAACTGGCTTGAGCATGGTGAAAACGGTCAGACTATTGCCTTTGCACCTAGCATCAAACACAGCAAGCACTTGGTTGAGACATTCAATAACGCTGGCATTACAGCAGAACATATTGACGGATACATGGACGCAGACGAGCGAGACATTATTTACGCTGCCCACACTAGGGGCGAGTTTAAGATTCTGTCATGCAGCCGATTGTTAAACACTGGCTATGATGAACCTACCGTATCGTGCTTAATTGATTGCTTTCCAACCAAGTCATTGATTACTTTTGTTCAACGCGCAGGCCGTATTATGCGTACAGCAGAAGGTAAAGACAAAGCCATTTACCTAGACCATGCTGGCAACGTAGAACGTCATGGATTTGCAGAGGATATTATTCCAGAATCATTAGACGATGGTATTCAGAAGTTTAACGAAAAGAAGCTAGTTAAAAAGAAAAAAGAATCAAAGGTTAAAGAATGCCCACAGTGTACACAGCAGATGGTTGGCCTACGCTGCAAGTGTGGTTACGAGATACCATTGACTGAACAGCTAGAAACTACAGACGAAATTCTACAACGATTAACCCCAGAACAAAGAAACAAAAAAGACACAAAGCAAGACAAAAGTGTTTTCTATTCAGAGTTATTGTTGTACACTCGTAGTAAGGGCTATAAGCCTAGTTGGGCTAGTCACAAGTACCGTGAGCGTTACGGTGTATGGCCTAACATGATTAAACCTCAGATGCTTTCCAATGGAATATCTGACGAAACAAGAAAATACATAACAAGTACCCAAATACGGTACGCAAAACGGAGCAACGCAGCATGAAATTTTCAAACAACTATCACATCGAAGCAGAAGCAAACAATTGGATATTAATCCAAAGCCATACCTCTAGTAAGATTACAGAGAAAACAGGCAAGTACGAAACAATTGAGAAGAAAACGTACTGGGGTACATTGCAGCAGGTTGTTAATAAGCTGGTTAAGGAAGAAGTTAAAGGCTTGGATGATCTAATGAAAGTGGTTGACAGCGAAAAGATGATTGCTGATTTGATCTTAAAGCAAATATCATCTGACCTAAGTACAGGCCCATACCGCTTACTAAAGCATGGTGAGCAATTATGAACATACCATATATTGCAGAAGGATTAGGTTTAAAAAAGATGGGTGGTGAGTATAAAGGCCCATGCCCATGTTGCGGTGGTGATGATAGGTTCCACATCAAAGAAGGTAATGGTGGAGTTATGTTACTTCACTGTCGCTACTTATGTTCTTACGCTTCAATAATGCAAGACCTAAGAAATCGTGGCTTAGTTGAGAATGAGCCATTTGAACGTGTAGGGCCAACAAGCAGTCAACGCGCTACGATAGAAACAGACAAGGTTGTAATGATGATCTATGAAGCTGACAAGCGTGGTGGTAAAGAACAATCACTGGCTGATTACAAGCGTTACAAGCTGGCTAGGGAGCGTCACGCTGCAATGACTGCCAGCCCATCTTATTAAAGAATTAATTACACTTTAATTGTTTATCTATACAATAAGGTGTTGCATAAGACACATGACTGTGTATAATTAGTTGTAGGTTAATAATAAAACGGAGCATAACATGAGCAGAATTGGAAATTACATTGTAGGCAAAAATGAAGAAAAGGCCGATGATTATATGGCATCAATTGGTGATAAGAAAGCAAGTGACTGCACATTTGATGAAGTGCAAGAAATGTCTAGTAGTCAATACAGCGATTACTTTTACAGGTGGATGGATGAAAATACCAATGATTAAGGAAGTAATTATGAAAGTTTTACGCATGACAAAAAAAGGTTATCACGCTAAATCTAATCCTGAGTTAGATCAGATTGTGACCAAATGGCATGATAATTTTGAGGCAACTAGGGTGGCTAGAAAGGCATTCTACATTGCAGAGAAAAAACTGGAACTGGCTAATAAGCAGTTTACTGTCGTTGATAAAGAATGGCAGGCTTACGAGAAGAAAAACGGTGCGCCAAAATGATTAGTGCAGCCGTAATGTGTTTGGCTCTTAACCTCTACTTTGAGGCTAGGAGCGAATCAATCGCAGGTCAGCTAATGGTTGGCTTTTCCACAATGAATCGTGTGGCTGATACTAGATACCCTAATACGGTTTGTGGTGTCGTTAAGCAAGCTAATTACCATGCTTGGGATGATAAAAACCCCATTAGGCATAAATGTCAATATTCTTGGTTCTGTGACGGAATGTCTGACGTACCAAAAAATAACAAAGCTATGCTAGAGGCTACTATACTTGCCCAAAACATATATTATGGGAAGGTTACAGATATTTCGCAAGGTGCTACACACTACTTTGCTGATTGGATTGAGCCGCCCTACTGGACTGCTGATATGAAGCTAGTTAACCATATAGACCAACATCTATTCTATCGCTAGAGGTATAAAATGAGTGTAAAAGACAAACCAGTAAGCAAGCCAATGAGCCAGCAATTTGCTGACAACTATGACCGCATATTTGGCAAAGAAGATATGCCGCTAGGTCAATCAAAGAAGCCTAAAGATCGTGTGGATTTGGGGTTAAGTCCTAGCACCATAATTGAAGAGATTGACTGTACAGGTAAGGATAAATGATTTGGAGCTACACCCAAACCAAACTACTTAAAGAACAGTACGGTAAGCTGCCAGTAGCGGCTTTATCGTCACTTCTCAATAAGTCACCAAACGCTGTGCGTATCAAAGCTAATAAGATGGGTTTAAAGTCCAAGTTGCAACACAAGGTAAAAATACCATTAAACACGATTATTAACTTTAGAAACATGGGCTACAGCGCAAGAAAAATAGGCCGTTTAATCGGCTACACACATCATGGCGTATTGTACGCTGAACGGAATCATTACATAGGTAGGGATAACGAATGAGCATTGTATTTAAACCAAAACTAGCATTTAATTTTTCAAGTGGAAAGATGCAGCCAAAGACTAAGACGGTTAGACGCGAGACTGTTTACTGGAAAACAACTGAGTTAACTAATCTGGTAGAATTGCGAGCCATTGGATTATCGTATAAAGACTGCGCCAAACTTCTAGGTAGGTCACAATCATCTTGTGTAGCTGCTGCTGACAGTAATGACCTGCACACTAGGATAACCAAAAAGAAACAACAACTAATTGATCAGGCATTAAACAATGACTTTGAAACAAAAACTAGCGCAAGCGCAACAAATTAACCAGCTAAAGATTGAAATGGCAGCTTATGATGATGCGGTCAAAGGTGGCAGCAAATTTAGCAAGTATTACGAAACTAAATCTGCCGCTATAAAAGCCAAAATAGAATCTATTTCAACTTAATTCCACCTAGCTTGCCAGACATTAGTTTGGTGAGCAATCCACGCATACCGAACTTCACGATATACACACCCAATACTAGGTATTGATACCAATCAGGCATAGCAGAAAATGATTCAAATGCTGCTGAAACTTCTTCTTGATAGCCCAGAAATGACGCTGCAATAGGAACCAGAAGCAAAGCAATCATTATTTCATCTAAAAATGACTTATCCATCTGTTGCATTGCAACTAGGTCTAAATTGAAGTCCTGCGTCTGACCGTCATTAGCTAGTTTGTGAGCAGCTTTTGCGCCAGCCACCTTAACGTCTGCCTCTGCCTTAATCGACACCACAGCAGCCTCAGATTTGGCCTTAGCCACTTGGTTCTTACCTTCTAGGTATGTGCTACCTAAACTGGCGATTGGATTTAAGAAACTTAGAAAACTCATTTAGTAACTCCAAACGGTGGGCCTAGAATAACCACTGGCTTTGTCTAAATCATCTAGGTGAATAAATCTTGAACCACCCTTCTGAGCAACGCCTATACCTGTAATGCCATAAGCTAGTGCCACTTCAATCAGTTTGTGAGCCTTGTCACCGCGTACAGCAATGTCGATAGCCCTTCCAGACGCGTGTGAGCCTGCCTTAGCCTTTTTAGCTTCAATGGGGTGAGTAGGGTGTCTGTAAGCAGAAGTCACCGTAAACGGGAAGTCACACACCTTACGAATGGTATTGATCTTATACATAAAAGAATCATCCATCTTACACTCACCAGTATGGCTGCATTTTAATTCATCTTCTGTAAAATAATCCATTAGTAATTACCCTCCCAAACCCGTAGCTTATCAAACTCACCTGATAGCATTTTACGCTTAACTACGTCTTGTGCGGCTGGATCATCCCAACTAACACCAGCTTCTTTTAGCCACTCACCCATTAATGCTTGGTCTATAACGCCAACACAAACAGATTCGCCAAAATGAGCGTTACCGTTTTGCCGCATAGCTTCTGCTTGGTTTAATGATGAACTATAGTCCTGCTGCTTAACGTGGATTAGCTTATCACCGTCTTTATGCCATTGTTCTGATATTTTAGCCATTTTATTTTCTCCATAAAAAAAGGGATGCCGTAGCACCCCCTTATTGTATCACAATGCTGTTTAGCTAGTGGTACAGTCAGCAATCAAGCCTAAAGCAACTTCTGAACGAACAACCAAAGTACATTCGCCAACTACTTGACGATGCTCGTTGTCGCCAGTTTTGGCTAGGGCTTCATTCTTCATTGGACGTAGAGTAGCCAAAGCTAGCTTGTCCTTTTCGATAATCCAAACATCACGCGAACGGTTTTCACGACAAGGCTGGAAGGAAACGCTTCCCCAAGGTGTCAAATATACAGCAATGTTGTTGTTTACTTGACCAACCGCACCATTCTGGCGTTGGTTGTTGTTACCGTCAAATCCAAGAGCCTTACCCATTTGGAAAGCTGATAGATAAACTGTATCAGGCTTGCCGCCTTTTTCCCAAACGCTTTGCATACAAGCATCAAATTTGGTTTGGTTAAACACAGTCTGTGTACCGTTAGTACGAGTGTCAGTACCGTCACCAGTAGGGTTAGCACCGTTAGCGCCAATGTTGGTTACGTTGCTCTTAACCCAAGCACCAAGACCAGCTAGTTTACGGGCTGTAGTAGCGTTACCAGCTACGCGAGCTACGTTTTCAAACAATGCCTTTTCCATGTCCAACTTCTGCTCAGTAGCTACACGAACGATATTATAGGACATTTCTGAGTTACCGCGACCAGCAGCTTCAACAGTGTCGTTAGTGCCAGAAGTGATTACAGAATTTTTGAAGATTTGAGTGTAGTTACCCAAACGAGAAGTTGCAGTTACAGCCTCAGCGCCAGTGTCAGAACCTTCAACGTGATGGTTGTTAGCTGCTGCGCGTAATGCGTTAGTCTGCCACTCATGTAGAGTGTTAGTTGCCTTTACTTTAGCAATAGAACTAAGTAATGGAGTTTCTTCTGGTGATACGTCATAGATTACGTTAGATAAATCTTCACGAATACCTTTGGTATCGTATGTGTCAAATGTGTTAGTGGGCTGTGCCATGATAATTCTTCCTAAATGATTTAAGTTTAACTTTCAAACAATAATGCGGCTGCATCATGAATGCTGCCTGATTTCTTCAACTGAGACATTTGCTTGCTGCGTTTCTTAGCCATACTATCAGGTTGCTTTTTAGCACCAGCTTTCATTAACGGTCTAGCCTTCTTGAGCTTGGCTTGTACGTCACCATTCCCTTCTAGCATTTGATCGTATAGCATTGCTTTATGCAGAACTAGCATTGCCCTATGGTCTACAATTCCACCGATTTCTTCGGCAGTGTATCCTGCGGCTATACCTTGCTTAACTAACTTTTCCTTCATTTTAGGTGCTTTTTTAGCGTCCCCAAATTCTGGAATAGCTCGTTGTAGTTCTGACATTTGCTCCTGCAAGTGGACTTGTTTAGCCTGTCCTTGCGCTTGCTGCATTGCCTGATTTTGCTGATCTAATTGCTGCTGTTGTGCTTGAAACTTACCCATATCTTCACGATAAGTAGCGTCTGCTTCAATGTACCCTAATGGGTCACTTTGCAATAACTCTTTCGCGGGTGGAATAGGCTGTGTCATAACACCTTGCTGATTCACCTGTTGCATTAGCTGATTAAGTTGCTCACGCTGTTGGTTAAGGCCATTATAGGCTTCTTCCGCTTGCTTTCGCGCCTCTGCTGCTTGCTTCATGCCTTTTTGAATATATTGCTGGCCTGAATAGTCACGCTTTAGATCATCCAGAGTTACTTCTACATTTTCCCCATCAACTTTAATGGAGTAAGTATTAGGCTCAACTTGATCGGCTTCCTGTTCTTCCGATGCTTCATATTCTTCATCATCATCTTCATCTTCTAATTCTGCGTATTCCGCATCATCGTCAGTTTCCAACTCTGATTCTTCTTCAACCTCTTCATCCACAACTTCTGCAACTTCTGCCTCTGCTGTTTCTGTTTCGGTTGTTTCTAGCTCCATTGGAGCCATTAACGCTTCTGCTGCACTTTCAATGCTAACTGGGGTAGTCGTTTCCACGGTGCTATCCTATTTTTTGCGTTCTTTCATAGCCTCATTAGTGATTGCACTTTTGAGTATATTTTCAAACTGGTTTAATGCCTGCGACATTGCATAAGCATCTTCTCTAGTTTCCGTATCGGATTTGCTAGATTTAAAGAACTTTTTTACCTGTTCTTGTCGGATTATATCAAATACTGTCGTAAATGTATCATCTTTGAGTAAATATTCTGCTTGCTCTTTTAGGATCATAGAATATTGCCCATTTCATCCCTTGGAGCATTCTGCATCATTTTCACACGTTCAACGTCAACTGCTGTTCCATACTGCCCTAGAATCTTAGCAGCTTCCACAAGCAAGTCTTGGTTCATCTGGTCGCGTTCTAGGTCATTAGATGATTGCAATTCACGATACTTGAGTTGTAACTCAGCCAATTCTTGACCTTGCTTAGACTGCATCTGAGCCGCTTTAACCTGCATATCAGCCTGCATTTTGATCTGGTCAGCCTGCATCTTGCCCTGCATCTTCATTTGCTGGCCCTGCATACTAGCCTGCGCTTTAATCTGTTCAGCTTGGATTAATGCTTGCGCCATTGGGTCGCCCTGCTCACCAGACATTTGAGCCTCTTGTGCAGCTTGCTCCTGCATCTGAGCCATTAACTGCTGTTCAATCTCTGGATTCATAGGTGCGTAATAGCGGTCTACATTGTTAAACCCACTTAACTCTAACGTATCTGCTAAAGTATTACGCATTTGCGTCATTGAAACTAAGCCGTTTTGTGGCCCGTATGTCTGCCAAATCTGCTGTTGAGTTTGGAAAGTCTGCATCAATGCGGCTGCTTTAGCATCTTCTTGACCAGTGCCTAAACCGACATTAATCTCCATATCCATTGAACTGTCCCAAACAGCAGGATCAACAGGTACAAACTGCCCGTTTAAACGCATCATTTGCTCGTCTGGGGAGTTTTTAATAGCAACGTGTAGCATTAGCTGGAATAACCGCTTTGCACCTTCTGCAAGGTTCCTAGCCATTACTTCGACCTGACCAGCACCAGCTTGTGCAGTTAATGCGGCTGCTGTGGCTGAGGTATTTTGTAGCATATCAGGGTTTAATCCCATGCTCATTTTACTAATGCCTGTTTTTTCTTCAACCAGCATATCTAGGTACTGTAACGCTGGAAGAGTAGAACCAGCTACAAATGGAACCGTTAACGGATTAACAGAGCCAATCTGTTCACTGCGAATGATTGCGCCAATCTCGTTGTTAAGCACATCGTCCATTTCCACCATATCTTCATTAACTTCAAGTCGTGGTGTGTTTACCAATGCTACGTTATCTAGTATTCCGCGTAGTACGCTAGTTGTGGTGTCTTGGTCATTTATAACTAATTCAGCTAGTGAACGACCATAAAAAGCGTGTGGCTCTGGGTCAACGTGGAAATCAGCAAACGGTGCTTTGTCCCAAGGCTCCATTTCAAGCACTTCATAACCTGTACCACCACAAACAAATTTATGCAAAGTAGGTATACCATCACCTTCTGCATCAATTCTCATATAGGCTTCTGTCACCAAAACTAACCGCATTGATGGGTCATTATCAACTTGTTCATCGTCTTGGATTGATTGACCAAATCGCTGTATCTTTTCTACACTACCGATTAACGTATCTTCATCTGTTCCGCTTAGATTCTCAACAACGTCTGGATCAAATCCCATTGCAATTAAGTCACCAGCACGTTTCTCGCTTCTGTGGCAGCAAATATACGCATCATCAATCGACTTGGCTGAACCATCAATGAAAAACTCTTCTGGCGGTATACCTTCAATAACCATCTCACCTTCTTCATATTTGTGAGTGATGGTCATGCTGTGTACATTTCGCTCAATATCAATGCCAAATTCGTCCATTTCCATTTCAATGTCTTGTCGATGTTCTACAACTTCAACACCTTCTTTATTGACAAGCACTTGAACTTCTTGGTCTGACAAGTTTTCATAAGTATAGTTTTTGGCAATAGTCTCAGTATTCCACCAGACTTTAACCAGACCAACCTTTTTAACTAAAGAATCGTGTATAGCGTTACTTAGTACATTGTAACCACCAACCTTGTTGAATACCCAGTGACAGTAGGCTGTAGCTTGCTCTGCGTTAGCCACATCTTCTGGCCCTTTTGGTGTAAATTCCACGAACTTATTGTTAGCCATGAAAATACGCATTAGGCTAGGTTTAGCACCACGAACAACATCACGAACCTTAGTAGAAACTACCCGTGAACGACCTTCTTCATGCTCTAAATCAACATTACCATCAAAGTAACTTTGTGCGCGTTCACGCTGAAACGCTATATCTGAATCAACATAGTCAATAGCTGATTCTATAGCTGTCGTGATTGCGCTTTGAATATCCTGCTCTGACATTTTTGGCATTACT
>Ga0209830_10003481_pt1 | contig 12028 bp, 13 predicted proteins | sample ArcticOcean_MG_C_12_FD_187439 | JGI IMG/M metagenome (GOLD analysis project Ga0209830, IMG submission 187439) | Marine microbial communities from western Arctic Ocean - ArcticOcean_MG_CB8_130 (SPAdes) (version 2) | ecosystem: Environmental > Aquatic > Marine > Oceanic | place: Arctic Ocean...
ATTGACAAAAGATGGGAAGGACTCTCACAGTCTGAATCTAGCAGACTCAGTAAAGATGTTTCCAACTCCGACAGCGAGGGATTACAAAGATACAGGGAAAGCAGTAGTGAACTCGACAAGGAAATTACTTCCACAAGTTATAGCAAAGAGCAACAAAGAAGCATGGATCACGAAAGGTTCAGCTTTGAACCCAGAGTGGGTAGAGTGGCTCATGGGATATCCAGAAGGGTGGACAGAATTAAAGGACTAGGTAATGCTATTGTGCCGCAGATAGCTTATCAGATAGGTTTAGCGATACTGGAAGCAGAAAAAGAAGAAAATTAGTGTTTGACTATTTCTTGTTTTTTCTTTTCAAGGTTGTTGTTTTCTTGTTCAATGTCTTCTTCCGAGTCGTTTAAACTATTTGTGCCTATAGTGTTTAAACTTGGGATAGCTTTTACCAATGAGTTTAGTTCTGAAACAAGTTCTTCATCTGATTTTTGATGAGTATTATCTACATTTAAGTTTATAGTCTGACTAGAAAATGATCCTAGTTCTAGGATAAGTTTTGCTGTGTTTAATCTAACAGAGTCCTGATCTGAAAGTAATAAGTCTTTTAAAACAGAAATAGCTGTGCCACTTGTGTTAGAAATTCTTTCTTCATTCTTTTTTCGTATCTCTGCGCTAAGTTTTTTTCTTAAATAAGCTCCCATTTGTGCAGGTTTCTTATCTTTGTTCCACCCTGCCGCTATTGCTGATTGTGTTGCGTTACCGGCAAACTTACCTTCCGTAAAGTATTCTATAAACTTAATTTCTTTTTCTAAATCTGCTTTCTTTGGCATTTTATTGTCCTAGTGGGTTGTCTGATCTGGCTTTCATCTCATTAACTTTAGCATTTAATACTGCTATCTCGGCTTTGTTAATAGCAATGTCTGCTACGATAGGTTTAATATCTACTGATTGTTGAGATTCTAATACATTAATTCTTTCGATCAGCTTTCCTTGGAAGATTGCAAATCCCAGTAATGTAATTATGAGTGAGCCTATTCCAAGCCATTCCTTTACTCCCATATCAATATCCTCTTATTCGTTTTAAATGTTCTTCTGCCCTTATGCGATTGTCTATAGATTCCTGAAGAATCTTTTGACTCTTTGCCACAGGGTCGTTATATGTAACTTGGCTCTGAGCATATATATTTCTAGTATCAATGTATTCTCTTTGGTCATAATAATCTCCTCCATCAATGTTTAGTTGATTTATAAATATATTATTGTTTGTATTTCCGTAATTGTCCATAGAAAGTGGGCTTTCCATAGCCCTAGCCACAATGAGGGAAGTGGCGACCAGTCTTTGGTCTACTCGTTTAAGGGTTTCATTGACCTTTTTTTCTATAGATTCTACTGTAATAGTTTGATTACTGACTCTAGTAGTTCCTTCAGTCCTGCTTTCTTCCACCGATTCACTTCGGCTTTCGATGGGTTCTTCTCCTGTAGCAACAGTTTCAGTTCGTTCATCTCCTGATCCACCTCCATCTGCTTCTCCTTCTCCGACAGGCTCATCTATTTCTTCAGCAACGATAGTATCTTCTGTTTCAGATCCAGGAGCAATACTTTCAGTTTCTTCCACAACTTCAGGTGTGGTTTCTGCAACTGTGCTTTCTTCTCTAGGCTCTGTAGTAATTCTTTCTTCACTTTCTCTTGGTGGAGTTCCATTTTCTTCTCTGCTAATTTCTTCTGTTGTAATACTTTCGCTTCTTTTGCTACTAATTTCTCCATCTTCTCTTGAGCTAACTTCTTCTCGTATAGGCTCTGACTCAACGATTCTGCTAGTGTCTGTGGTTTGGAACTCGGTCTGCCGTTCTTCGGCAAAGAACTCTTCGATAATGCTTGTTGGGGTGTCGCTGAAACTTTCTGTTCTTTCAATAAAAACTTCTTCAATTTTGATTTCTGTTGGGATTTCTTCATATGTTATCTCCTGAAATACATCAACAACTCCAGCGTTTAACTCTTCAATAGCCTGTGGCTCAAAGTAAAACTCTTCTATGGTAGAAATTTCTATCATAGGTTGCTCTATTATTTCAAATGTAAATTCTTCTTCGGGTATATACTCGTAAAATTCTATATCTTCTACTGTATTATACACTGTTTCACTCATTGTCTTCAACTGAGCGACTTGACTAACACTAATTAAGCTGTGTTCTATAGTTAATATAGGGTTTTTTAGGTCTACTGCTCTGTGAGAAGTGGATTGAGATGACTCGGTAAAGTCAAATCTTACCTTAATATTGTAGTCTGACTGACTGTTTAAACCTTGTGTATAACTATCTGTATAAGTTTCATACGAACTACAGTTATATCCACTACAACCAGGAATAACTACATCTCTTATCTGTGTAGTAACTGTGCCACTTGAATCAGTTATGGTTTGGCTCATCTTAATTCCCTGATCGTAAGCGTTCCAACCCCATATATCAGCACCCAGTGTAGATGTCCAACCACCATTTATTTCTGACTGATTAAGTGTATCTCCCAGTGTAACTGTGTTCTCTATAAAATCTCCATGAACAGCAGCTACAGTGCTGTTGCCATGATTGTGAGATGGATCATTACAATTCCAACCACCATGTCCTTGATTGTTATTAAAAAACTGTTGAGGTAATAAGTTACCAGTAGTTTCTGCAAACAAAGTCAAAGGAAATAGTAGTAGTATTGCTCTAATCATTCCAGGTCATACTCGTTTTATCGTTATATGCTTTTTGTTTTGTTCTGTGGAATCCACCAACCTCTATCCATTTTTTCTTTGCGGCTTGAGATATCATTCCCTCTATTGGACATGGCGTATTTGAGTCCCACATACTCTGCCATACATTCTCATCTTGGCACATCAATGATATTGCTGCGACTTTCATACCTAATTTAGACAAGACAGCTACTGACTTTCTTCGTTCACAGTTAGGGTCTACATAATAGCTCCCAAATGTGCCTGAGAAACCGATTACAGTAATTCCTGCTGCTAATGGTATAACACAACTATCTTGGCCATAAACACTCATAGCAGGGGCATTAGAGGGGTTTACAGCAGTTTTAGTATTACTGCTATTGTTTGTTTCATTATTCGTTGTACTGTTAGAACTAGAACCTGATTGGTAAGTTGTTGCTGATTCGTAACCACCTGTGATTGCAGTGTTAGAACCTGTTGTGTTTTGCTGACTGTTGGTTGTACTGCCACTTGAAGTAACATCTGCAATAGCATTTTCTAAGCATAAAGCTAAGATTAACAATCCAAGAATACCCAGTCCTTTTACGACTTTCGACATTTCCATTTCCTAAGTGCCAGTGCTTTCCTTGTCGGTCTACCTTTAGAATCTTTCATTGGGCCTTTAACACCACCCATTCTTGCACAAAAACTAGCTTTTCTTCCTGCCGCTTTAGATCCTTTAGGGGCTTTACCGGTAACTGGTCTTTTAAGATTAGCGCCTGTAGTTCTTTTAAAATGTTTTCTACCGGCTTCGTTTAAACCACCTGTCTTATTTTGATACTTCTTAGCTACCATGTTTAAACATCTCCTATTTTCTTGTTAGTGAGCCGCCAAAATATAACCCTATAATTGAGAATATTGTGTGTGATTGTAGGTTAGTTATAAAGATTGCGTTGCCTTCTCTCCATGTTGAAGTTTCATAGCTTGAGCCAAATATCCACCAACCTGAGTCTTCTTCAGTTATGATCTGGTAGATTACATTCACATCAGTAATAATTGGAGCAATAATTGGTACGACTATAATAGAAAATACACACATTAATGCAATCCATCTTCTAGTGTGCATAGTATGTGGGTCTTTAACATCACGAGCCTTGTCAGTTTGTTTAGCTGCAAACCCTGCTCGTTGCATTAACATCTTCTGTTTCTCAGCTTCTGCTTGTCCTCGTTGGGATAGTATACTCATAGCACCACCAAGTAAGGTAGAGCCAAGCATTGATATAAGTTCCATTGGGATCATTGCAGTTTCCTCAAAAATATGTTTTCGTAGTCTTCGTTTTTCCGAAGTTCCCTTCTAACATCTTTAGTCAAAATTCTTTTTCTTACCAGATCCTGTAAATAAGGTCTTACTTCACTAGCAGGTAAGGTGCTTACTTGTTTTATAATAAAGTCTGCTCTAGCTTTGGTTGGTAAGCCCTTAATTCTTTTATCAATTCCTGTAAGCCCTAGTTTTTCATCTTTTAATGATTCTTTAATTCTTTTCAAGACTTTATCATTTATAAGGTTTTCTTCTCCTTTTTTAAATATCTGATCTTGTAATACATTTATTCTTTCGCTTTCAGGAGCTTTTAAAACCTCCCTCATTATACTTCTAGTGGTTCTACCATCTACTTCCGAGTCAGACCCTGCTTGTTCAGAAACTTCTTCTAATACTCTTAAAGTTTCCTTTAGTCTTAAATCAATTTTTTTCTCATAAGTCTTACCTATGTATCTACGAAGGAAAGGTATTTCGTTTGGTTGTAATTCTACTCCGTTATACGCTTTAGATACTGCATTTATTATTTGTTCCATGGTTCTTCCAGGGCCGCCTAAAGCAGTTTCATAAAGATAAAGCATGTTTTCTGGAGATGTATCAAAACCATAAGCTGTTCTCAATGTGTCTGCTAGAGCCATAGCCAATTCGCCACCTTTAGTTTCTGCTGTAAAATCATAAACATTTTTAGAGGAGTGCATTATTGCATCTTCGTTCCAACCAGGTCTAATATCTCTACCCAAACCATCTTTGTTTGTTATTAAAGAATATCCTTCTGCAATAGGAGTCGGAAGCAACGAACCCCCTACAGGGTTATAAGCATCTAATGTTTCTGAAGCAATTTCTAATGGAGTTCCAGCTCCTTCTTCAAGACTTAAATCGCCACTAACCATTCTAGCTGTTTTATTTGCTAATACTTTAAAAGGAACAACAGGGTAAGCAGTAGGAAGCGAAGCGTAAGTTAAAGTTCCATCTTCTTTTTTTCCAGTAATAACTAAGAAATTTTTATTATTTAGATAATCGCTGCCGCTTTGGGTTTTTAACTTAGTAATATAATCCTCGTCCATAGACAAGTTCCATTGGTGTCTTACTAATTCCATAGTAAACAAACCACCCATAACTTGAGCAAAAACTTTAGGTTTGGTAAAGACACTTTTTATAATATTTTTTGAACTTTGTATTGCAGGGTTAGCAAACAAGTACATGGCTCTTAATGTTTCCCCTTCAGTACCTTGTTTAAGAGGATCAAAACTAGCATTTCTTGCTGCTAATGCTGCTTGTGATTTAGTAGCCCCAGCTTCTTTTGCTAACCTGTAAGTTGCAAACCTAGAAGAATCCTCAAAAACCTCATTATACTTATCTACAAATCTGTTGAACTTTTGAAACCATTTTTTAGTAGTTCCTTTGAGCTGGTCTTGAGATATTTTTTCAATCTCCCTTCTTACATCGTTTCTTGAGTAAAGACCTAAACCACCAGTAGAACCACCTTCTGCTTTAAATTCATCGTGTAAATCATAAAGTGCTTGTTCTTTCGCATCTTTTGCAGGTCTACCTAAGTTCTTTTTAGCTATTATTTTTGATGATGCTCTAGCTATGGTCATTGGGTTTATAGCAGTAGATGCTTTGCCCACTCCATATTTTGCCATGTTGTTTATAAAGGTTTCTTGCATATCACGAATTTTGTTTGCAACAGGAAACTCTACTAAGTTAAATCTTGTTAATAGTTGACCTCTTACTGAAATATAAGCCCTACCTATACCTTTAAGAAACTGAGCTACTGAACTCATAGTGTGCATAGGTACGCCTTTAAATGCTTGAGCTACTTCAGGGTCTTTAAACTTAATAAATGTTCTTTTGCCATCTTCGTATACACTTAGTAAAGTGTTTTTGTCATCATAGTTAGTTGCTTTTTGAAATCTTATTCCACCGGCTTTAGTAGTTTTTAATACTTGGTTTGCCTTTTCTATGTTGTCTGGGCTTTCAACTAATTTTAAAAACTTCTGATTAGCAAGGTTAGCGTTGGCTTTGATTGTCATAGCTGACAAGTTATCCATTATGTTTTGATCTATATTCATAACTTCTTTTTCACTTCCTTTTGCTTTTCTAACACCTGTTTGTGTAACTTCTTGCATAAAAGAGGTAGTGTTTCTGTCTAAAATTACATCATCAAGCATAACTCTGTTTAAAGGAACATAGTCAGGATATTTTTCTCTTAATTCTTTGTAGGTAGCATCATTAATTAATCCACCTCTTTTTGCTTGTTCTAGTATTTCATCTGATAAATGTTTTTTACCAGCAATAACAGCTTTGTAAGTGTTCTGAAGGTCAGCATCTTCAAAAGCCTTTATAATTGATTTAGCTTCGCTAGTAGACATACCTGATGCGCCATCTGTAGCTTGGTATTGTTTAACTTGGTATGTTTGCATCTTACCTGTTTTTTCATTTAACTTTTGTTTATTAACCATAATAAAGTTATTTTCGCTTTTACCAAAAGATGCAGCGTTTTCTTTATTATATTTAATTGAGTGTTTTGCTTTTAAATAGTTGCTAACATCAGTATTTACATCAACTCCAGACTTATTTATTCTTTTTCCTACATCTATAGCTATGTCGTTTGTTTTCTTGTAAAAGTCTACATAACCATCTAACTGATTTGCAGATATTCCTTCCCTTACAACAGTTGCCATGTAGTAATCGGTTTCATCATCAGTTACCTTGAACAACCCTTTAGGGTTTACAAACTGACTTCCACCAGATGTTTGTTGTAAATCTAAAGCTAATGCTTTGTTATCAATATACTCTCTGTATAGTTTTTTTATTCTTTGTCCAATAACAGTTTTATCGTATGTAGAATTATACTGTTTTTGTAATTCCATTAAATTCTTTCCAAGAGTTCTAATGTCTTTTGGGTCAACATCTTCTAGGCGAGTCTTTATTAGATCTGGTGGCGTTGCAGGATCAAGTAATACATCAACTTCTTTAGCAGTTAAGCCACCAACCTTGTTGTATATTTTATTAAACTTAGCTCCTGTAAACCCTAAACTCCCACCTAAAGCTGCTGCCGTAAGTCCTGATGTTGCTAGTTCTGATATTGTAGGTAATCTGTGTTCATCTATAATTGTTTCAGCAGTTACTCCTCCAGCTCCTATTGCTGCCCCTACTCCTGCTGTTCTTGCTACAACTCCACTTACTGTTTTAGCTCCTTTTGTAATTTTAGAACCTGGTATTAAGTTAATAAAAGAATCAGCTATAACTCTACCGATAGATATTTCGCCACCTGGATTGATTAATTTTTGTGCTGCAATAGAACCTATTGCGCCACCACCAAGCCCACCAATAACATAACCTATTGGGCCACCAACTACTGTTGCTCCCATTTTAATGCTTTCAGCTAAAAGAACCTCTGTTCCTAAAGCTGCCGCATAAGTTCCTGCTCCAGCTACCTGATCATCAGTTACATCGCTTACATTATCCTGATATTCAGCAGGAATGGTTAAACCAATTTTATCAGGAACAGATAAATTAATTTTTTTTTCTTGTTCTTGAAATTTTTTAGGAATAGCTAAATCTACCATGTTATTCTGTACCTTCTGTATATCCTATTTGTTTTAAACCAATTATAATTTCTTCATCAGAATAATTTTCATTACCAGGCTCTGCTTTAAATGCTGTAATTACTTCTGGCGTTATTATTTTGTTAACATTAGTAGTAGAAGTTTCTGTTCCACCACCGAAAGTTCCATCAAATGTTCCTTTATAAGACCAACCAGTGTCTTTTTGGTATACCTCTATTTCGCTAAATCCTTCTGCCTGTCCAGCTTCTCTTGCTGCTCTAGCTGATGGATAAATACCAATATTCTGTGAGCCTACTGTTGCACCTGCTTTTATTGCTCTTTGTGCTGATGATGCAAAGTTTTCGTTGGTAGCCCTAGGTTTAAGCATTTCTAAACTTGCTCTCAATATAGCTGCGTTTATTAATTCTTTGTTAGTAGCTTTGCCACCTATGTTTGGAAATAAAACTTGTAGCAATCTTGGGTCAATATCTTTTTCAGGACTTGGTAACACAACATCTCTATTATCAGAAGGTGGTGTTGCTTCAGGTGTTTCAGGATCTCCAGAAAATGCTACAGCTAATGATGCTAAACTTCCTGCACCTGTTACTCCTAACAAACCTCTATTTCTTTTATCAAAGATGCTACTTAATAATCCACGCTTTGTTCCTTCTGTTCCTGCTGTTCCTGCTGCGCCACCATATCCTATTTGTTTATCTGGGATTATTTCTGCCTTTCCCATTTGTTTTCTTTTTCTTTTGACAAAGTTTCTTACTATAGGACTTAAAATTCTTGATCCTTGACTTAGAATACTAGGTATTAACTGATACGCCATTATAATAACCCCTGTCTGTTAGACATTAAATTTTTGTAATATTGTTGCAAATCTACTGGTTGTATTTGCTGTCTAGCAGCATATTCTGTTGGGGGTACTTGCATAAACTGTGGTTGCTCCTGATCTAATAAACCAGACTGTCCTAAAGATTGTAACATTCCTGCTACATCTCCTTGTCCTTGCCCTTGTCCTGTTTGAGGTTGCATAGCAAAACCTTGTGGATTAACTCCCATTCCTTGGAATACTCCTGCTGTTTCAGGAGTCATGCTGTCTAAGAGATAGTTTCCACCTGATTTCTGTATGTTAGGCATAGTTATAGGAGTTTTAGGTTTATTACCAAGAAAACCAGTAAACATATCAGTAGCTTTTCCTAATAAGCCACCTGCTCCTGACATCATTCCACCAAAAGCTGGAAGCAAACTAGTTATTCCTCCACCTAATCCACTTAAAAAATCAAACATTTGTATCTCCTATTAATTCAATATTCATTATGAAAATAATCCTGCAAGTCCTGCTGCCGCTAAACCATAAGGGTTAGTCATTCCTAAAGCACTAGCTAAACCTGCTGCTCCTGCCGCACCTTGTACGCCACCACTTTGAGTTCCTGGGCCAGTAGTTGTTTGTGTTCCGGCTATAGGACTTCCTATTAGATTAGAATAGTTTTGTAGGTTAGCTAAACTTGCGTTTTGATTAAAGTTATATCTATTCATAGCTTCATCTATAGGTTGTTGCGCCCTTTGTTGCTCTATCATTCCTAGTTTTGATAAGTTCTGAGCTGGTGCTTGTAAACCACTCATTAGAGTTGGAACATTTTGCATAGCCACAGCTTGTGATTTCAAAGCATCGCCATATATACCACCATACATTTTAGCAGCAACATCTGATGAGCTATTCAAATAATCTCTCATTACATTAGCTTCTAGTATACCTTGTCTACTTCCACCTAGTTGACCTGCTCCAGTAGCACCTCTCCTAGCTTGTTGTAAACCTTTTTGCATACCTTGCTCTATAGGTCTTAATCCTGCTTGTAATGCTTGTTGAAACATTGGGTCTGCAAATCTAGCAGAAGGGTCTGCCATCAGACTTGTAAATCCTGGTACTAAAGCGTTAGCAATATCTTGTTGTCCACCATAAGCTTGTTGTTGGCCAAGCTGTTCTGCCCTTAGTTGTAGATCAGTAGGGTCAGCATAAGTTTGTCCTTCATAGAACTGTTGTGGTGTCATATTCTGAGCTTGTTGGAAAATATCCTTTAAGTAAGGAGCTTGTCCTTCCCATGGCTCTGATTGTGTTGTTTGGGTTTGCGACCCACTTCCTTTACTCATAATGTACCTCTAATGTATTGTTGTGAGTTCCTTAACGAGAACTGTGTATGCGTTTTCATATCCAAATTTTTCTAGTTTCTTTATAAATCCTTTCCGACAAACTGTTTCCATAGCTACGCAATCATTTTCTAATGCCCATGCTTCTATGGTTTCTAACCAATCTTCTACCCATATATCCAGATCCTTACCACCTAATGTAACTATTCTACATACAGTTTTTCTTGGATAATCTATAATTTCTGTAGTTAAAACAGATATTATGTCTTTATCTTCGTTAAAAACTAACCAAAGTTGCATACGAGCTTCTGATAATCTTTTGTAGATATCTTCAACAGACATTTCATCTCTACTTTTTCCGTTTCCCATAGCTATGTAAGGTTCGCAGTCTTCCCAAACCTCATTAAGTCTTTCTGATGGTATGCCTGATATATATAAATTCACCCTAGTTTTACCCAGTTTCCCGCTGCATTTCTAAAGTAAACTCCTTCACCAGCTCCTGGATTAAAGTTAGTACCATCTCCGTAAACGATATCACCTTGTTTAATTCTGCTTGGAGCTACATTTTTAACCTCTATGAAGTTTGTAGGATTTTCTTCTAAAGCTCCTTGTATTCTTTGAAACTCTTGTAATAGATATTGGGGTAAATCTTCAGGATTATCAGGTACTGGATTAGGCGTATATTTAGGTGCTTGTGACATTTAGCGTTCTCCTATTACCTCATATTCTATATCATATCCGTTTAATTCAAAAGTTGTAGCTGTTGTGTTTTGAAACTTAATAGCTATGTATTTACCTGTTGCTCTAGCATCTACCTTGTTTTGTGTGTCAGGATTTATAGTCTGTTGTGTTTTGTAAGTATATGTACCATCAGGGGTCATAGAACTTCCTACAAATACTTCAGCAGTTCCTGTGCTAGAAAATCTTGGAGTAATCTTTCTTACTTGTTTTACTGTATTAGTATTGCCATCAAGGGTTAATCCTTTTCTTTCCAAGATCATAGTAAAGTTAGAACCAGCAAAATTAAATCCATGATCCCCTCTATAGAGTTTAGTATCTCCTGTGCTAGACATTAAAATGCTAGTTTCTGTTGGGTTGTAATTTCTTTGACCCCAGTTCTCAGTAGTGCTGTAGGCTATCCAACTTTGGGATTGTCCAGACCATACAACTGCCGATGTTCCAGGATTTACTATTCCTAAAGCTATATGTAAAATATCAGGTAAATCTCTAAAACTAAAAGCCTTAAGTTGATAATTATAAATTAATGCTTTATTACAATAAGTTGAACCTACTGTTGGGTAAGATACCCATATTTCATTCTTTTGTGTATTATGGGTTACAAATATGTTTGCATAATTAGTACTATCTATTTCTTCAAATAAAGTTCTTTTAACTATTGTACTTGCAACTGATTCTTTAGATACTCCGTTATGGACAATTAAATCACCATTAGTTACTACAAAATGTCTACCATTAAATTCTGCTACACAGTTTCTTGACAAAGCTCCTGAATCATCAAATAGTTTCTTAATATCAAATACTAAGTTACCACCAGTAAAAGTCATTATATAAGTACTATTTTCTTTATATATTATAAAAGATTGTTTTAATGAAAAGCCATCTACAATAAATTCACCTGCATCGCCTACTGTTGCTGAACCTGCATCGTTTGTAGCTGAAGCTGTCCAAGAACTAGGTAGCGTAAGGTTTTCTGCTGCATCTCCCCACCTAACCTTATTAGGTAGATTGGTAGAAGATTCAGTCATATTTAAAGCTATTAAGTAATTGCCAAAAGGTCTTATTACTCTGCAAGTTGTACTTGCTGGCCAATTAGTTAAATCTGTAAAAGCACTAGCACCTGTTGTAGCTAAACACTGAGGATCATCTACTCCATTGTTTAAAATAGCTAATCCATTAAATATAGAGCCAGTCCAATTACCGGAAGCTGTTAAGTTAGTCGAGTAATCTCCACCTGATGCTCTCGTAAAGTCTTCATGACTAGAACCATTGTATCTGTAGATTTTAGCTGAACCAGCATAGAACCAATAGCTATTATCTCCTGATGTCCAATTTAAAGCAAAATAGGGCGCTACAGTGGGTGTTCCAAAGACCTGATCTTCTCCTAATACTTTCTTAGCTGCATTATCTTCAAACCTAGCATTTTGTGTATGTGAAAAATATTCATTAGGTAATGCCGTATTATTAGTATCTTTAATCATTCCTTTTGGATTTAATATTTGAAGGGTTGGCATTATCCAGTTCTTCTCCACATATATGCAACGATATAAGGTTGAACATTATTATGTGCTGAACCACTGCCAGTCGATGCTGTTG
>Ga0209830_10003482_pt1 | contig 12019 bp, 8 predicted proteins | sample ArcticOcean_MG_C_12_FD_187439 | JGI IMG/M metagenome (GOLD analysis project Ga0209830, IMG submission 187439) | Marine microbial communities from western Arctic Ocean - ArcticOcean_MG_CB8_130 (SPAdes) (version 2) | ecosystem: Environmental > Aquatic > Marine > Oceanic | place: Arctic Ocean...
GTAAACATCACGACGACGAAGGAGAAGGAGATGATAATAATTGCAACGAAAGAAGAAGAAGAAGAATATGAGTTTATTGATTATGAGAAGATTTTGAAAGAGAAATTCGATGATGATGATCTCGTGATTGAACCAATCGTGAAAATGGGACGACGAATAACTTCCTGGGATATAAGAGATTTCGCTACTGATGATGGGGCTTCAGTCGAGGTCATGAAATTAGGCGTTTTAATAAAAGAGAAATGGGAACTTGGAGAGTACGTGAAAATAGATGAAAGAACGCTTGAGAGAATGGATGTAATAGAGGAATACGAGACGAGTGAGGAGTTAAAGTCAGTGAGAGCTGGGTTTGATCGCGATGATTGTTATAGCAGCGGCGACGGTACGCGCGATACGAGTAACGACGAAGCTACAACTACTAATAACAATACGAATTGGTTGCGCGTGGAAAACGTGTGTTTGAAAAGCAAGAACACGTTTAGGAAAATGCACTGCGAGTTAGCGTGGGGACCAATGGATTTCGTGGTTTTACACGTGGTTATTTACCCATACGCGATCGTGAATGCGCCGATTTTTGCGGGCGATATCGTCGGTTTTCGCGGGAGAGTAAGTTTATCCATAGTCGATTTGGCGCCAACGAATACAGACGCGCCTGCATATGACGAAGCGTATGATGCGCTCATTAAAGGCTTAGAAAGTAGAAAAAAAGTAGAACTATTACCTTCGAGGGATATTCCAGAATGGGGCGAATCCATTTTAAGCTCAAGATGCGTCTGTGTGGCGGGCGATAAGGCGAAAGACAAAAATCAAAAACAGTTTGAATGTTTCAAGGAATACTTCCTCGACGTCATGGATGTATATCTCCGAGCGGCTTCGAACCGCGCGAACGTATCAGACGTCGTCAAAGCATACGAATCGAACGCAGAAATCGTTCGAAATATACAAGATCAAGCGCCGCCGCCGTCGTTCGCCTTATCCGATGCTTTGAACCGCAAAGCGCGTCAAATTCGATTCTGCGAGAGACAACTCTCGAACGAAAAAACGAGAGTCGTGCTCGAACGCGCGATGGGCGAAGCAGTCGCAGATAGGTACATGCGTGAAGTCTTATTCGATGTCAATGAGAACACGAAGTTGTTCTCATAAATAGTAGTAGTAGTAGTAGTAGTAGTAGTAGTAGTAGTAGTAGAAATAGTAGAAATAGCGCTGCCGATAGAGAATCTCTCGAGTCGGATAACGCGCTCTTAATGATGACAACGATGAACTGAATAAATAAACCAAATCCATTATTCAAAACAATCAATCAATGCTTCTCTCTCTCTCTCTCTCTCTCTCTCTCTCTCTGATATAACAGTACTACCAGACTATAGTCGCTTAGTAGTTATGGTGTAGTTCAGTATCACGTGCGCCCGTTTCCCTCGAAGTTCCATTGGCAGCTCATAAAGCGGATTCTCTCGTCACTTTTCGCGCGATATGCCTGCGAATAGTCGCGGAAAGCGCTCTGCGCAACAGGCGGACGAGCCACAGCAACAACAACAACAAAACAGCGCTCCTACTACTGATTTTACTAATACTCCTATCGCTGTTGATACTGTTGATAACGCGATAGATCGGGACGATTTAGATACGACCGAACAACAACAACAACAACAACAGGATGGGAAAGGAAGACGATCAATGCGATCGAAACAAGATACTGCTAAGACAGATGATACAGTACCGATCGTACAATACCGCGAAGGCGAAAACTTAACGAAACATTTCGCGCAGTTTCCTGGGAACAAAACCATCGAGGTCAGGATCGCGGCCGAATGCGCCGTATCCACGAATCAACAGGTCAGAGGACATCAGTTATGGGGGACCGAGATATATACGACGGATTCGGATTTAGTGGCCGTGTTAATGCATTGCGGATTTTATGCACCGAGTTTAGTGATACCGCCGAGTTTGTTGGAGATTAGGTGTAAAGTGACCAGGTGCGACGACGTTTTTGATGAGTTTAGGAGTTCGAGTAGGAACGGAATTAGGTCCAGGGCGTGGGGGAAGAGCGGGTTCGCGAAGACGAAGACTTCGGCGATTTTGGAAATGAATAATATTATCGATCCAGTTGTTAAGAAAGAGGAGCAACAACAACAATTTGATCAAAACGATGGTAATACGGATGTTAACGGTAACGCTAACACGTCGTCGTTAGCTAATGGACAACAACAAGGAGCGCGAGTGGTGAACGGGACTTTGCAAACCGCGAGTGGTAAAATTATTAACGCGGATGATTTTGGCATGCAAGTTGATTCCGCCGTCGCGGTGACTGTGAATAATGAGATCATTGAGTTGATGCCGACGCCGCCTGATTCGTTACGATACGTAGTTGTTCCAACGTTCGTTCCAGAAGATAAAGAACGCTCGCAAAGAACAAGAGCGGCTTCGAACGCTAACATTAACGTCGCGAAAAGAAAACGCATGATTCGCGAAGTCACTGTTTTATATAACTTATGCAACGAACCGTGGTTAAAATATTCCATGTCCGCAGTTGCCGATAAGGGGTTTAAACAATCACAATGGACTTCAGCGAGGTTACGTAGAGATACTTTATATTTGGAAACGAGAAACGAGCGTTATCAGCTTTCGTGGGTGAAAGGAAAAGGGAAAGACGAAAACGAAGGTTCTTATACGTTTGCCAAATGTAAACGCGCTTTACCTATTGAGCAAATGCGACTGAAAGGTATCCCGTTACCGAAAGAGGAGTTAAAAGATGAGATAAAAAATTTGAGTTGGAACGAAGTGAAATTTGGAATTCGCGGCATTTCTGTAAAAGATAAAGAGTATCCCGTATGCAAGTTACAATTCCTCGCTTCGCTAGCGGAATTAATTTAATTTTGTTGATTAGAACGTTGGTTGTAAATAAACACTACATTTTTTCTATATTTTATCGACTTCGCCACTTCGAATCTTCTTCGTTCGGTTTTCCTCTCAAGCCTCTCATATCGCCAAACATATCATCAATGTCGAATTCATCGTTCAGGCCATCTTCGCCATAGCCAGAATCTTTCGTATCCCATCCGTTTTCAATCGTACCGCCAATAATGATTTGCTTTAAGCCGACGTACTCTCGGCTTAACGTCAACAAAGCGTTTATTAAAACGTCTAAGGCCATTTCGTCCGCCGTTCCTAAATCCATCCAAACTCTCGCCCACTTCGTGCGATATTCAACTTCTCCCATTGCGTGAAATAAGCTCGCGTTTGTCCTATCGTGCGATCTTTGAACGTCGTAATCAAAATACGAAGTTTCGTTCAAACTTATAGCGTTTTCTAGACATTGTTGATTTTCGGTGCTGAACCCTCCGAGCTTCCCGCAAACGAACCATGATTTCAAAGCCTCGTCAATGAACTCCTTCTCCTTATCTTCGATCAAATTCCTCGCTTCGATCCATACCCACAAATTCTGTGTAATCACGTTCTTAAACGAAACCAGCGTAGGCGTCTCCGACCCAGTACTACTCCTTTCAGCATCGCTACCGTCGATAGGTTTATAAACGCCGGCGGATTTCTCTTCAAACCGTTTCCTAATCGCTTCCTCGATTTGATCTGGATCACTCGCGTCTATGCCGTCTAGAAGCTTTTCCACATCAGGGTCCCACGATGCCGATTCTCTCAACACGTCGAACATCTTCTGTTTCGCCTCTTTCGCTAACGTAGGGTTGTTCACCTTATCATACTGCTCTGGAAGTTGTTTATTATCACCAACATTAGTTGTCGCTCGCGACGACGACGACGACGATGAAGAAGAAGAAGATCGTCTTCGTTGTCTACGCTTCGTAATTTCATCAGTATCTGTATCTGTATCGTTTTCATCGTCATCATCATCCACACGAATCAAAAACACCGGTTGCCTCGTTGTTCTCATCGTCAAACTCATCGCCCTCCGATGCGGTTTCCATCGTTCACCGCTGCAGTCGTTGTTCTTATTATAACTATCGCTACTCTTAAAGTAAAAAGACTGAGAACGAGATGGTGACCAGTGCAGCGAATTCAGCATCGCGAGCGATGATTTGATCATTCACAGTGCAAGAGAGAGTACGCGTGTATCAAAACTGAAAATGATGGCGATGTTTGGAAACTGATAATGATGGTCAAAATCGAGTCAACTCATGAAAAGAAAGATATTCTATGATGTACGCGGATAATAAACGGCATCATCGGTCATCGCAAGAAAAGAAAATCCAAAGAACGCGCGCGCGCGGGAAAATAACCGACTTCATCGCGTTCTCCTCGCACTCGCTGCTGGAGCAATCGAACGATCGATAAGAAATCCTATCGCGGCCCAGGAAGTGCAGATCAGCGAATAAATAAATAAGTCGTGCGTTTGCGGCCTTTTAAGAATCTCCCGCGTGAAAACTGAGCAAATCAGCAAAATGCGAAAAAAAGAAAACAAAAAAGGGGAACTAAAAACGCTTCATAAAACAATCGAAAGCATAAAATAAAACAAAATGCAACCATCGACGCCATCGAGAGATAGATTCATCGCAAACAGATCAGCAATTGACATCGACGTCGCTCGTTATTCTATGAACGAGTCAGTAACTGTTCAAGAGAATAGGGAGGAGAAGGATGATCAGATGATGATGACGCAAATAGCGAGTCCATCAAAGGTACTGCATTTCATTTATTTTTAGGATGGGGATCTTTCTTTGTTTTTTACGAGCACCGTAAATACATTCTTTGTTTATATATATATATATGAGAAGAGAATAGATTAGAAACGAACTTTGTGTGTGTGTGTGTGTGTGTGTTCTTCTTTTGACTCGCATTCGTTAGTTCAAATCGATTTGCTCCTCAAGCTATAAATATATATTTATTTACGTGCTTGGGTTTTGGATGCCGCTTTTGCGATTTAGGGTTTGGAATGAATCTTCTTTTCTTCCCTACGCGCAAACTTTATTAACAATGTTCTTATATATATAACAGGAGGCGTATAAGAAATCGCTAGCATCAAATTATGTCAGCGGCCAATCGAAGATTCTCGCATTTAAATCCAAAGCACCGGCGCCACCGAGCGGCATGGAGAACGCCGCTCGCGAGATGTACTCGAACAACCAATTTTTTGCAAACAGCAATCAAAATGGAGGAGTAAAGGCGAAGAAAGCATTTCGTCACATCCCGCAAGCACCGGAAAGGATTTTAGATGCGCCTGAGTTGGTTGATGATTATTATTTGAACTTGATTGATTGGTCGTCGCAAAATTCTATAGCGGTTGCGTTAGGGTGCACCGTGTATTTATGGAACGCCGGTACGGGCGCGATTGACCAATTAATGCAAACAGACGTGGAAAATGACGAGGATGATTATGTGACTTCTGTGAACTGGGCGCCCGATGGGAAGCATATTGCCATTGGGACTAACAGTGCGGAAGTGCAAATTTGGGACGCTTCTCTCGCGCGCAAAGTGAGAACGTTGAAAGGACACGAAGCGAGAGTTGGAGCTTTGGCGTGGAACGGTACTCAGTTGGCCACGGGAAGCAGAGATACGACGGTGATGACGCACGATGTGAGAATTCGTGAGCATAGATTGAACACGTTTACGTGTCATTCGCAAGAGGTTTGCGGATTGAAATGGTCGCCGAGCGGGACGCAGTTAGCGTCGGGCGGGAACGACAACGCGTTGCATATTTACGATGCGCAGTCGCTCTCGAACGGCACTTTCAGACATAAGCTTGTTGCACATCAAGCCGCGGTGAAGGCCTTGGCGTGGTGTCCGTGGCAAGCGAATGTCTTAGCGTCAGGCGGTGGTACGGCTGATAGGTGCATCAAGTTTTGGAACGCCAACACGGGGGCGATGACGAATTCGGTCGACACTCATTCGCAAGTATGCGCGTTACAGTGGAACACGCATGAGAGAGAATTATTGTCGAGCCATGGGTATTCTCAAAACCAACTGTGTTTGTGGAAGTATCCGACGATGACGAAGATTGCCGAGTTTACTGGCCACACGGCGAGAGTTTTGCACATGGCGCAGAGCCCGGACGGGACGACCGTTGTCTCGGCGGCTGCGGATGAGACGTTGAGATTTTGGAAGTGCTTCGCGGAGAGTAACGTGGACTCTAAGAAGGTTGCTAAAGATGCCATAAACGCGGAAAAGTCAGTGTTGAAGAGGTTCAACTTTAGATAATATAGTCGAGGATTTGAATGTTATTGTTTGTTTGTACGCGTTAGTAGTTTAGGGGCAGATTTAGCATTATTAGTTATATTGGTTGATTCAGTATTATTATTATTATTATTATGGTTTCTGAGAGAGAGAGAAATGAAGAGAATTATTCATTCTTCATTTGTGATGGTTGTCGCGTTCTTCGCGCGTTATCGATTAGGAACGTGCGCGAGATTCGGAGGACGAACGCAGAGTCTGCGTTTTGACCTGTTTTGCGAGAGAGGAACGCGACCAAAAGTTCGTGAAAAGGAAATAAAAGGCAGAGAAGACAGAAAGAAAGACTTTACAACACATATTCCGGCGTCGAGAGTAGGGAAAAGAAATCTGATTATTGAGAGCCGAAAGCGAGAAGCGCTTTGCGTGGCTATTTAAGCGAATCAAGTGGTTTCTTCGTTTCCTTTCTATTATTTGTGGTGTTTTTTTTCCGCGCGTATGCGATGCGTTTGCTATTTTTCTTTTTTTCGAACAACAGGTATCTCTCGATACCTTTCATTTACACGCACTTATTAAGAACGCGCGCGGTTTAATCGTTTCAGTACTATCGCTTCGTCTCGCTTTTTTATTTGTCTTTGTTCTGACGAGTACGTCTGTTATAGCTTTTGCTGTTGAATGTTGAATTGTTGCTGCTGGCTGTCATTTGGAAATTCAAATTTTTGAATTCTTTGGTCACAAAAACACTCAGAGAAACTGGCGCTTTTATCAATTAATTAATCGATCGAAATCGAAATCAAACGATGTTAGTCGAACGCGATAAGTTCAGATACGCATACGAAGAGCTCCGTAAAGACGGTCATCACGCACCTATACTGATCATATGCAACGCGACATCCGTGGACACTTTATGTTGTTACAGGATTCTCAAAGCGATGTTGAGGTCGGACAACGTAGCATATTCAGTCCATGCGATAACGAGTACGGAGGAACTTAAACGAAAAGGCGAAGAGATTCCGGATGATGAGGAAATTCGTGCCGTCGTATTGATTAACTGCGGCGGTACTGTAGATGTGAAGGAAGTAATGGGCTTGAAAGAGAACTGCCGCGCTTTCGTCTTTGATTCGCATCGGCCTCTGAGTCTAGAGAATGTGTCTGAAGAGAACAAGGACGTCTTGGTCGTGAGGGATGATAAGAGGGAAGGGGAGGATTACTTTCCGGAACTTGATACTGATGATGATGATGATGATGATGATGACGATGATGATGATCAGAGTGATAATGATAATGATGAGAGTTCGAGCGAGGACGACGACGACGAAGACGCATTAAGGAGAAGGAGAGAGATAAAACAAGAGAGGAAACGCTTAAGAGCAGAACAGAGAATGGCTTCGCAGGTTGAGAAGGAGTCACCTAGAACGGTTATGATGAGAAGACAGAAGAGGAGACAGGAGAGAGCGGAGTATTTAGTGCGAGGTTCGTATTATGGACGTCCAGCTGGTTTATGCGCGTTTGATATGGCGCATTCGATGCAGAAGGAAGGATTGGAGAAGAATTTGTTGTTATGGTTGGCGATCGTTTCGTTATCGGATCAGTTAGCGCATCAAAGAGTGTCGAATGAGACTTATCAGAACTATTGCTTAGAATTAATGACGCAAGTTTCGAATCAAATCAACGAAAACACGCATTCGGAAAGATCGTTGGAAGACGGGACGATTGTGAAAGTATTCGAAGATCGAAAAATTACGATTGAAGAAGAGTTACGGTTTGAAATGATGAGACATTGGAATTTATACGAAGCAATGTTGCATTCGCCTTATGTCGTGACGAGATTGCAAACTTGGAAAGAGTCTGGCGTGAACTTGTTAGATTCTTTGCTCGTCCATTGTGGGTTACCGTTACAAGCGGCGAAGCAAAAGTTCTCACACATGAGTCCGAATATGGAGAAGCAAATGCGCGAAAAGTTAAAAGAGCACGCCGGTTCACACGGAGGCTTGCACGAGTTGACGTATTGGTCATTTACGTACCAACACGGATTTAAGGTTAAAATGAGCGCCATGGATATAGTCTACGCCGCGACCGCTGTATTAGAAAACTTCACCGGCTCAGAAGGCTTTGTCGAGAACGGTGAAAACATGGACGTAGATAAGAACAATAACGAAAAGAATAATAGCATGATGAGAAGAAAAAGCGTAGGTGGCGGTGACGAGGACGATGGTACGCCTGATTCTGCCGCTGCCGCGTTTTGGACAGCGTCGAAGATTTTAAGTCTCATGGACTGGGAGGAAACCTCAAATGGTTTGCAACGAGCGATTCGAGTGCAGCGCGCTCTCATTCGTCAAGGCGGTTTCGCGCTCTCAAATAAAGGCGCTATAAAAACGATTGGTTCTTTAAGATACTTTTCTTTAACCGACCACGGTTCACCGGCGGATGTCGATTTGTTCAAGCATCCATTAACACTTCTACGCCTCGCGTTATTCTTACAAGACGCTTTGAGGCAAGTGAAACGAGTACATCGCCCACTCGTCGTCGTTGGACCATCTTTGAATGATCCGAATTATAGCTTAGTCGTTGGCGTGACCGAAAAGCCACAAACGGATTCGGCCGAGTCTGGAGGTAACTTTTTTATGCATTCCTATGAACGCGCGGCAAGGCAAGTGAGAGCGAATATGAAACACGGTGCGTTTGAAGCGAGCGTGATTCAAGTAGCAAAGACGGACTTGTCAGAATTTTTAGAGGCTCTGAGTGATATCGACGCCGAACGCGTTGCGAACGCTGCTATGAGAAATCTTTAAATTTATTTAATTTACCTTTGCATTTTATACACACACACTGTTACATGCCTTTATCTATTTCTAATTCTATACTATACCTATCCGTTTCGTATGTTAACATACGACACTGCCATTTTTAAATTAGTCAAAACTAGCTTTAAAGAAGCAGTCCATTTCTCGTCCCTATTAAACGTAAACGTAACTTTTTTTCCATCCACTTTATCGGCTTCGATTGAGTATGGATACCTAAACACGGGCTCAACACCGAGTTCGAAATCTCTCTGTGCAAAACATCTACCAAGCTCGTCCAAACACGCTAAAAATCCACATATAGCTCGATCATATTTGTGACTGGTCATGATATTCACTGGGCCGAACAAATCATAACATTGCGAAATCGTATTCGTCGTTGGATTGATTTCGCACACCGCAGGAAACGATCCCATTGGACGCAAAATATGCGATCGAAACTCTATTTTCATCGCGTTTGCGAGTGACTGTAATAAAAGAGTTGCCATTCCCCAAGCGGCGTTGATCTCATCCCATTCAACTGGGACCGTCGACGTCCTCCCTAATCGAAAGCCGTTAATCGTTCCAAACGGACCGTCGTGCCATATGTGAAACGCGTCGTTATAAACATTCGTACGTCTGAGCAAATCCAACTGCGTCGAAGCGTGTTCTAATTTCGCCTCTAACGCGTCGCGCTCCTCTTTCAAATTCGTTCGATCGATTTCGAATTGATTCGCTTCGTGCCATATTTCAAACTCTGCTTTCTTCACTCTTTGCGCGTTTCTCCCCAACGCTCTTCTTCTCACTTTTTGCTTCTCGAGCTCTAGCTCTAACTTTTCCACTTCCGCATCTGCTTCGCGTTCTTTATCTAAGGCTTCTTCTATTTTTTTCTCCAACTCGTTCAATCGATCTTCCTTCGTCGTCGAATCGCTATCACATTCTTGCGATTTCAAAACTCTCTCAATAGCTTTTTCATATTTCTTACACTCGTCTTCCAAATCCTCGCACGCTTTCTCCATCTCTGCCTCGACTTCTTTCGCGCACGCGTCGCATAACGGAAAATCCCTCTTGGTCTTCTCGGACGCTATATCGAATATCCGCGATAAAGTCGCGGCTGGTTTCCCGGCAACCGCGTACGCCGCTGAAGTCTTCGTTCTTTGCACGGACGTCGGTAAATACACGAACGATTCGTTATTTAAAAGAGCAACCGATCGATCGTTATCATCATCAAAATCATCATCATCATCATCCATCCTCTTCCTGCTCTCGCTGGAAAAATCCAAAAACTGCCCAGAACTGACTACGTCGAGCTCTTTCGCTCGCGTGATAATAAACTCACCAACCGCGAAATCATCATCGCCTTCGATCATTTCAAATTTCAATCGTTGTTTACATCGCTGGCATTTAAAGAATTGTTTGTTTTGTTTATCACTCTTTTTACTCTCCAGCATAATCCTTTGATTGGAAACAGTTGCTGAAGCATTCGTATTAACAGTATTAACAGTATTCGTTGCATTCGTTGTATTACTGGTAATGTTATTGCGCGAGTGCGGTCTTGACTGATTTGATTGGTTGTTCTGGACGTCGAGGATTGCCAAGTCTATCGTCGATCCCGCTATCGTGGTCATTCGTGTATGTATTAAACAACAATGAAGAGAGGTTTTTGTGAAGATACGATTTAATTTATATGTTATGATTATGATTATGTGATTGTGATTATGATTTATGATTTAATTTATATGTTTATTCTCTCTCATTATATACTCCTTTCGAGTACGCGCTCACTATGTGTATATATATATATGTACAGAGCCAGTCTTCTTTGCTCTCTTCTCTATCTCTCGCTCTCGCTCTCGCGCACGCGCGAAGTAGACGCAGTAGTAGTAGTAGTAGTAGTAGTAGTAAGTAGTATCAGTTCAACTTCCCCGTCGTCTTAGCGATCTGAGCCAACCGATCGACGACTCGCGCTCGAACCCTGACGTACTCGACTCCTTTATGCGTCCTCATATGTTTACACAAATGCGACGAAGTCTTGAACGCTTTCACGCACTCCGTACATTTATAAGGTTTCTCGCCCGTATGCGTTCTCATGTGCTGTTTCAGGTTCCCGGAGTCCGAGAACGCCTTATCGCATCTCGCGCACTTATGCGGCTTCTCGCCCGTATGGATCCTCAAATGCGTCTTCAGGTTAGACGGTCTAGTGAACGCTTTCTTGCACTGCGGGCATACGTGCTCCCTCTTCGCGACTCTCCTCCTAGTACTACTGTGACTGATGAAAGTAGTGTTTGCCCTGTTCTGTGCTGGAACTACTTTATCATCGTCGTCATCGTCGTCGTCGGTTACTTCCTCTCCTCCATCTTTTCCATGATTATGTCTGGTCCCTACTCTGTTATCGCTTTTTATCGCGAGTGCATCCTCGGCAGCATCGAGCGCTTGCAAGTGCAGATTATCGTTCATCATGGGATCACTTTCGCGGTTTGGATCTGCGTCAGATGTTCGCTGCCTCTGTGGCAATCGCGAGGAAAGTAATAACATGCCCTCCGAGGCCAACAGGGCCTCGTTCGTGTGATCGACACAGCGCACTGCTGGCGAAGATTGCAACGCGAAGTGTTGTTTTGCAGGTTTAGTTAACACGCGGACCATTGTTATATCGCGCGTTTAATTCGCAGGCGCGTGATTGAAACGAAACTGTTTTGATGAAAGCAGCAGGCAGAGCAGGCTTTTTTTAGGGTTTAGGGTTTGTGCCTGTTAATGATGATGCTCAGATTTTTCGATGCCGCAGCGGTGTCTTCGCGCTCTGCGCGACTCGCCGAAGTTGTCTGCGTAGTCGTAGTCGTAGTAGTTGGTGAAAAGCGTGCGTAGAGAGAGAGAGGAGAGAGATCAAACTGATGGAAGTTTTGTTTTTATTAAACGTCGGTCGGTCGCGTGCGCGTATCCTATTTATTTGTTCATTTATTATTTGCTCTCCGATTCGTTCGCGACTTCTTCTTCTTCTTCTTCTTCTTCTTCTGCGTCGTCTGTAGTTCCTATGCCTTGAAAGCAGTAGTCGATGTTGACGTCGGCGAAAATTTCTGGACAAGCGTTTTTTATTGCTAGCATGCCAGCTT
>Ga0209830_10003483_pt1 | contig 12018 bp, 17 predicted proteins | sample ArcticOcean_MG_C_12_FD_187439 | JGI IMG/M metagenome (GOLD analysis project Ga0209830, IMG submission 187439) | Marine microbial communities from western Arctic Ocean - ArcticOcean_MG_CB8_130 (SPAdes) (version 2) | ecosystem: Environmental > Aquatic > Marine > Oceanic | place: Arctic Ocean...
TTTCTACAAACTCATTACGTTGCTCTCTATTCTTAAAAACAAAAAAACAAACTGTATCTTTAGAGTGATAAATAGCTTTTAATTCATCATCAATATCATTCAGTTCTTTAGGAATATCTGTTTTAATACAAATCATTAAAAGTAATTTTTAAGAATTTCAGAATATATCTTTGTTAACTTTTTTAAGTCTGAAATAGATACTGCCTCATCTACTTTATGCATTGTTTTACCCACTAGACCAAACTCTAAGCAAGGAGTAATTTTTCTTATAAATCTTGCATCGGAGGTTCCACCCGTCGTAGATAGTTTAGGTTTAATTTTTGTGATTTTTTTTATAACATTTTGAATCATGTAAGTTGTTTTATTAGGCTTACTTAAAAAAGCCTCACCTGACACGCGGTATTGTATTTTAAAATTAGATTTATTTTTTTTAGTAATTGTTTTGAAAATTTTATTCAATCTAATCTTTAAACTAGAAGAGGAGTGTTTATTGTTAAATCTTATATTAAATGTAGCTTTAGCAATACCAGGAATAACGTTGTCTGCAGTATTATTGATATTAATTTTAGTTACTTCTAAATTTGTTGGCTGAAAATCTTTTGTCCCTTTATCAAATTTTATATCTTTAATCTCATCAAGTATTTTGACCATTGTAGTTGATGGATTGTTAGCACGATGAGGGTAGGCAACATGACCTTGAGTTCCAATTACAGTTAATTCAGCATTAATACTTCCTCTTCTACCAATTTTAATCATTTCACCAAGTTTATTTGGGTTAGTAGGCTCTCCTACTAAACAAAAGTCTATTTTTTCCTTTTTTTTTTTTAAGTAATCGACCACCTTCTTTGTGCCATTAATTGCAACACCTTCTTCATCACCTGTAATTAATAAGCTAATAGAACCCTTGAATTTTTTATTACTTGATATAAAATTATTTACTGCAACAACCCAGCTTGCTATTGCACTTTTCATGTCATTTGCACCCCTTCCAATTAAATGGTTTTTTTTAATAGCAGGGTTAAATGGTTTTACTGTCCAATCTTTCAAATTTCCTGGAGGCACCACATCTAAATGGCCCGCAAACATAAAGTTTGGTTGTTCACTACCTAATTTTGCATATAAATTTTTAACAGGTTTAGAGTTTTTATCTTTAAACTCTAAAATTTTACATTTAAATCCAATAGTGGTTAGTTTCTTTGCTAAGAATTTCATTACACCCGCATCAATAGGTGTAATGCTTGGAAATTTTATTAGCTCTTTAGCTAATGTAATTTCATTATAAGTTGGCATTTAGTCTCTCAATAGATCGTTAATAGAAGTTTTGGATCTAGTTTTTTCATCAACTTGTTTAATTATTACTGCACAATATAAAGCAGGGCCCTTACTATCTTTACTTGGTAGGTTACCTGGAACTATTACTGAGTAAGGTGGAATTTTTCCATAAATTACTTCACCAGTTTCTCTATAAACAATTTTTGTAGATTGACCAATAAATACACCCATGGATAAAACTGATCCCTCACCCACGATTACTCCTTCAACTATTTCAGAACGAGCCCCAACAAAACAGTTATCCTCAACAATTGTTGGATTGGCTTGCATTGGCTCCAATACGCCACCAATTCCAGCACCACCAGATATGTGACAATTCTTTCCTATTTGTGCGCAAGATCCAACAGAAGCCCAAGTATCCACCATAGTTCCCTCATCAACATAAGCTCCAATGTTTACAAATGAAGGCATCAAGACAACATTTTTTCCAATGAACGATCCGTGTCTAACCACTCCATTAGGTACCATTCTAAACCCAGCTTTTTTATGCTCTTCTCTTCCCCAGCCTGCAGTTTTTCCTCTAACTTTATCCCACCATGTAGCGTAAGGACCTGCAAGGGTTTGCATTTCGTTAGTTTTGAAACTTAAAAGTATCGCTTTTTTTATCCACTGATGAACTACCCACTCATTATCTTTTTTTTCAGAAACTCTTAAAACACCTTTATCAACAAGTTCAATCGTTTCTTTAATTGCATCTAATATTGATTGGTCAGATTGACCATTAATTGAATCTTTATTGTCCCAAGCTTTGTTGATAATGTTTTCAAATTCTTTCATAGTTTTTACTTATTAATTGTAGGTTAGTTTTATTGTGATTTTAATATATTAATTTTTTGAAGAAAAGAAGGTAAACTCTTAATTTTATAATCAATATAGTGTTTATCAGCATCTTTTTTTGCAAATGCCTCATCATTCTCAAGCCAACAAGTTTTCATACCTAGATTTTTAGCTTGTTCTAAATTGTGAGCAATATCTTCAATCAATATTGATTTTGCTGGATCTAAATCAAATTTTTCTACTATTTTTTTGTAAGGTTCAATTTTTGGTTTTGGGATAAAATTGGCATCAACAATATCAAATGCTCCATCGAACAAATTATCTATACCGAGTTGTTTAGTTACATTTTCAACGTGAGCATGAGAACCATTTGTAAAAATATATTTCTTTTCTTTAATCTTAATTAGCTCTTCCCTTAATATCTCATCTTTTGGAAGCCAGCTAATATCTATATCATGAACAAATTCAAGAAACTCGTGTGGATCAATTTTATCATGATTCATTAACCCTGATAATGTTGTTCCATACTCATAGAAATATTTTTTTTGAATTTCTCTTGCTTTAACTAAATCCACATCAAATTTCTTTGAAATGAAAGAAGACATCTTTTTATCAACCTCTGAGAAAACTTTTGTCTGACCACTATAAAGAGTATTATCAAGATCAAATAACCAATATTTTATATCTATTAAATTTTTCATACTCTAATTAAAGTCCCAGAGCCTTCATCAGATAATAACTCAAAAAGAAGTGAGTGATTTTTCCTTCCATCAATAATTACCACTCCTTTAACACCATTACTTGCAACGTCTAGGCAATTATTAACTTTAGGTATCATTCCACCAGAGATAACTTTTTGGTTGATTAATTCTTTGGCCTTTTGAGAATTAATTTCAGGTATTAGTTTTTTTTCACTATCTAACACACCCTCTACATCACTAATAATCATTAGTCTTCTAGCCTTTAACTCCTTAGCTATTGCACCAGCAACTGTATCTGCATTGATATTAAAAGTTTGATTGTTTTCATCTAGTCCTAGCGGTGCAATAACAGGCACCTCATTAACTTTAATAATTTCTTTTAAAACGTTAGTTTTTATATGAGTGGGAGTACCTACAAAACCTAATTTATTACTTTCAGGTTTTACAGTTATCACATTATATTCTTTTGAAGTAATTCTTCTTGTTTCACAAGATTGATCCTCTAAAGCATTAACAATTTCCTTATTAAATTCAATCAAGATATCTTCAATTATATCAATAGTGTTTTTATTTGTAACTCTTAGTCCGTTAATAAAATCACTTTTAATATTAAGTTCACCTAACTTATTATTTATTCTTTTTCCACCACCATGAACAATTATAGGGTTGAAGCCCAGCTTATTTAAAACAACAATATCTTTGATAAAAATTTTAAATAAATTTGCATCAATTAAAACACTACCACCACACTTAATGACAATAAACTCATCATTATATTTTTCTAGGTATTTTTTTACCTCTTCAACTTTCGGGCCGTCTTTAGGTAAAATTTTTAATAACTCTTCTTCTTTTAACAAAGACATCTAAGTTGTTTTAATGGTCATTTTTCTTTGAACAATATATTGCTGAATCATTGTGAAGATATTATTGAAACTCCAGTAGATAACGAGTCCTGCAGGAAATGGTGCAAGAATTACAGTTAAAAATACTGGAAAAAACATGAAAATTTTAGCCTGTATTGGATCTGGTGGGGTCGGGTTAAGCTTTTGTTGTATGAACATTGTGATACCCATAATGATAGGCCACGCACCTATTAATAAGAAAGAAGGTGGATCCCAAGGAATTAAACCAAAAACATTAAATAAAGACGTCGGATCTCTATCACTTAAGTCGTGTATCCATCCATAAAAAGGCATGTGTCTCATTTCAATAGTTACAAATAAAACTTTATACAACGCAAAGAAAACTGGAATCTGAACTAGTATAGGTAGACAGCCACTCATAGGGTTAACTTTTTCTTTTTTATAGAGAGCCATCATTGATTGTTGTAATTTCATTTTATCATCTTTATGAATTTCTTTTAATCTAGCCATCTCTGGTGCTAAGAGTTTCATTTTTCCCATGCTCTTAAAGCTAAAGTTGGCAAGAGGAAAGAAGACCAACCTAATACAGACTGTAACAGCGATAATTGCTAAACCATAATTACCAAGTAATTTAAAGAAGTAGTCCAGTATAAAAAATAAAGGCTTAGTGATAAAGTACATAAAGCCCCAATCAATTGCTAGATCAAATTTATTGATATCTAGATTTTCAGCATAACCATCAATGACATTGACTCTTTTAGCGGCAACTATAATTTGAATTTTCTCCTCAATAGAGCTGTTTGCCTTAACCTCAATGCCTTTTGTGGATATGTAGTTAGCTCTGAATTTATTTTTATAGTCAAAAGTTGTTTTAAACTCTTTACCTTTGGGTGGTATAACAGATGTGACCCAAAACTTATCTGAAATAGCAACAAACCCTTCTTGTGCAGTTTGGGAAAACTTCTTTTCCTGAATATCGTCGTAATCTTCTTCAATTAGTTGATCATCAAGTACAGATAGAAATCCTTCATGCAAAATATAAAAACCAGATATTTCTGGTAACTTATTTCTAATTATTTGCCCATATGAATAAAAATTATAAGATTTATTTGATTTATTGATTATTTTTTCTTTTACAGTAAATAAGAATTGATCATCTAAACTTATATATTTTTCGAATGTAATACCTTGAGAGTTATTCCATGATAATCTTACAGGATTATTATTGGTTAGTCTTTTATTTCCAAAAACTTTCCAGACTGTAGAAGCATCAGGTATATCAATATTTTTATTTGTGCTTACAAAACCGCTTTCAATTAAATAACCATCTTCAACATTTCTCGGATTTAATAGAGTTATTTGGTCAGTTCCATTCAGTTCAATATTATACCCTTTGAAAGTTAAATCATCAATTGCTGCACCTTTTAAAGAAATAGATCCAACAACACTGTCATTTTCAAATTGAATTCTATCGTTTTCTTTTAAAGCATCTGTTCTTGAAAGTTTTGTTAGGTTATCATTTTTATCTATGCTGGGAGTGTCAGTATTATTTTCAATTTTTTTTTGTTCAGCTAAATTTTGTTTAACAAGCTGAGGATCGGGTTCAAAAAAAAGTGAGTATAAAATTATAACAGCTGCTGATAATGATATAGCTGCTATTACGTTTCTAGTATCCATTATTTTTTAACCTTTAACCCTTTGTACACTGGATCAAATCCTTCACCACCACCCAGTATTTTTATAGGGTGACATGAGAAAATTCTTTTTATACTTTTTGAGATACCCATAATAAGTCCATGTGTTTCTATGCATTCAATAGCATATTCTGAACAAGTTGGAAGATATCTACATGAAGGAGTTAAGTAGGGACTAATAAACATTTTGTAAAATTTGATCAGGCTAATTAAAACGTTTGATATAATTTTCATTACTTAATATTTTTAATATCTTGAAATAAAGTATCTTTTATTATCGTATATTCATTGTTTAGCATAGTTATTTTAGCAATCACAAGATAAGAATAGCTTAAGTTTATTGATATTTTTTTTACTGCTTCGTTCATAATATTTCTTAATCTTCTTTTAATTTTGTTTCTCTTTACAGCACCACGGATCAATTTTTTTTTAGCTACAAAGCTAATGTTTAGTTTTTTATTATCTTTGTTCTCAAGAGGACCATAAAAAAGAGTGATATATTTATTTGAAACTTTTTTCTTCTTGAGTAAATTTTTGAAATCTTCGTTTTTAGAAAGAGCAATAATTTTGCTTTTCATTTAGTGGAGCCTATTTACCTTTTGGCTTTTTTTGAGTGGAAGACACGGTAAGATTTTTACGACCCTTATCACGTCTTCTTTTAAGAAGTTTTTTGCCACCTTTAGTTTGCATCTTTGATCTAAAACCATGTTTTTTAAGACGCTTTCCAACTTTGGGCTGATATGTTCTTTTCATAGGAATTACTTAAATTTCTTTAAATTTCGCTCTTTATAGTAATTATATGTATAAATAGCAAATAGAAGATTTTAAAATTGAATCAATAAATTATGGAAAAATCAAAAAAACTTAAGATAACTTTAGGTTTATTTTACCTTATAGTTGTTTCATCATTTTTATACTTTTTTTTATCAAAATTTACCTTCGAAGAATTAACCAGCTATGAATTTATCAAAAATAACAGAGACTATTTCTTTAGTCTAAAGCAAGCTAATTTATTTTTACTATCCTTGGTATTTGTGATCTTAACAATTGTTTGGGTGGTCATGGCAGGTTTTGGCATTCCAGTCTCATTATTAGCAGGCTTTATCTTTGGTAAATGGCTTGGAACTTTTATCTTAGTGATAGGCTTATCGGTTGGGGCAACAATTTCATATTTTATTGGAAACTACTTTTTCAAGGATATTATTAAAGAAAAATTTTTAACAAGATTTAAAAATTTAGAAAAAAAATTTAAGAAATCAGAGTTTATTTATCTACTTGTTTATAGAATTGTAGGAGGAATTCCTTTCGCAGTCGCTAATGTACTTCCTTGCCTTTTTAATGTTAAGATAAGTAATTTCTTTTTTTCAACATTAATTGGAATTACACCTGCATCATTTTTAATTGTTTCAATTGGAAGTGGGCTAGAAAAAATTATTGATCAAAACCTATTGGCACCAAAAATTAAAGATATAATATACTCACCTGATATATATATTCCAATAATATTTTTTGTTTTTTTAGTTTTGACAACTTATTTTTTAAAAAAAATATTTTATAAAAATGAAAACTAATTTTTTTTCCAGTAGTTTAGCTATTGGTACCCAAAGCAACTATTCATCTTCTAAGAATTATTGAAATTTGTTTATTCATGTGTATATCATCAATTATGAATAATGCTAAAAAAGTATTAATTTTTACAGCGACTTATAATGAAGCTGAAAATATTGAGTCTTTGATAGACGCAATAAAACTTAATACAAATAAATCTGATATATTGATTATTGATGACAATTCACCAGATGGCACATCTGAAATTATAAAAAGTAAACAGCTATCAGATAAAAATATTTTTTTAATAACAAGAAATGGAAAATTAGGGTTGGATACAGCGCATAAGGAGGCATATGAATTTGCATTAAAAAATCAATATGATTTTTTGATTACAATGGATGCTGATAATTCACATGATCCAATCGAAATAAAAAATATTTTACTTAACCTAGAAAAATATCCATTTGTAATTGGATCAAGGTATATTAAGGGTGGTCAATGTTTAATGAGAGGTCGAAGAATTATCATGAGCAAGTATGGGAACTTATTAATGAAATTTATGTTAAGAATTGATTGTAATGAGTACACAACTTCTTTTAGAGGGTTTAATATTAAAAAACTAAAAAATTTTCATTTAAATAAGATTCAAACTAAAGGGTATAGTTTTTTTATGGGAGCAGTTGTCGAGATAAGCAGAATGAATTTTCAAATTAAAGAAATACCAATTATATTTAAGGACAGATTGAAAGGGTACTCCAAAATACCTAAATTTGAAATTATCCGAACTTTAAAAAATTTGATAATACTTGTATTTAAAAAAAGATAATACTAACAAGTTATGGTGCCCCCACCAAGAGTCGAACTTGAAATTTATCCTTACCATGGACATGTTATGCCATTTAACTATAGGGGCTAACTTGGTATTTATTGACGCATTTTTACAATAAATCATTTTTTTTAAAATATTGCCTTAATTTTTTTCATATAATGATTTATATCTAAGTCAGGAAATTTTATGGGAATTCATTATGATTATAAATCTACTAAAGGCAACAAGCTCATGGAAAAGCAAGCCAAGAGAGAAAAAAAGCTTGCAGAAAAAAGAGCAAAGCGTGAAGCAAAAGAAGGTCCAAAAATTGAAGAGGATCCAGATAAAGTTTTGGACGCCTCTAAACCTATCACTTTAGATTTTTTAACTAATCCAGATAAAAAATGAGTGATAAGGTAAAAAAAGAAAAACTAAGTTTAGCACTTAAAAAAAATCTTAAAAAAAGAAAAATTTTTCAAAAAAAATTAAGAAAAAAAGCAAATAATGTCAATACTTTCTGATAAAACTATAAAAAAACTTGCACTTGAAGAGGCGATGATCTCCCCTTTTGTTGATAAACAGGTGAGAGATGGTAAAATTTCTTATGGCCTTAGTTCGTTTGGTTATGATGCAAGAGTAGCAGATGAATTTAAAATATTTCACAATGTCAATTCTTCAATTGTTGATCCAAAAAAATTTACATCAGATAACTTTGTTACAAAAAAAAGTTCAGAATATATTATCATTCCACCAAATTCTTTTGCTCTTGGAACAACTGTAGAAGTTTTTAAAATACCAAGAGATATCATGTGTATTGTTGTTGGTAAAAGCACTTATGCAAGAACTGGAATTATAGTTAACGTAACACCAATAGAGTCAGAATTTCATGGTACAGTTACTCTAGAATTTTCCAATACCACTCCACTTCCTGCAAAAATATATGCAAATGAAGGTGTTGCACAATTTCTTTTTCTACAAGGAGATCAATCTCCAGAAATTTCATATGCTGACCGTAAAGGAAAATATATGGGTCAAACTGGTGTGACTTTACCCAAAGTATAATTATGAAAAGATTGGAAGTCTTTGGAGCAACTAAGCTTAATGGAGAAATTGTAATTTCTGGCTCTAAAAATGCTTCATTACCAATTCTAGCAGCAACGCTATTGTCTAATAAAAAAATATCATTGACTAATTTACCCAAAGTAAAAGACATTGAAACAATGTTGTCTTTACTGAAATCTTTAGGATCGTCTGTGGAAGATAATAAAAAAAATATAATAATTAAAAATAAGAAACAAGATAAAACTTTTGCAGCTTATAGTTTGGTCAAAACTATGAGGGCGGGTATATTAGTTTTAGGTCCCTTGCTTGCAAAATTTGGTAAAGCAAAAGTATCTTTACCAGGAGGCTGCGCAATTGGAACCAGACCAGTTGATATTCATTTAGAAGCGCTATCAAAGCTTGGTGTAAAATATAAAATTATACAAGGCTATGTTCATGCAAATGCTCCAAAAGGTTTAATTGGTGCAAATATTAAATTTCCAAAGATATCAGTTGGTGCTACAGAGAATTTAATTATAGCAGCATGTCTAGCTAAAGGAAAAACAACACTAGCAAACTGTGCGATTGAACCTGAGATCAAAGATCTTGTTAATTTTCTAACTAAAATGGGCTGTAACATTAAATGGAAAACAAAGAGAACTATTGTGGTTAGAGGTGTAACTAACATCAATGAATTAAGCTACCAAATAATGCCAGATAGAATTGAAGCTGGAACATATCTAATAGCAGCAGCTCTAACTGAAGGTAAATTAAGAATCATAGGAATTGATTCAAGAATTATTAGTACAGAAATTAATATTTTGAAAAAAGTTGGTGCTAAAATAATTCAAAAGAAAAATGAAATTATTATTCAAGGTAATAAGGAGGTTAAAAGTATCAATATTAAAACATCACCATATCCTGGTTTTCCAACTGATCTACAGGCTCAAATGATGGTATTATTGTGTAAGGCTAATAAAAAATCCTATATTAAAGAGGAGATATTTGAAAATAGATTTATGCATGTTGCTGAATTAAATCGCATGGGTGCAAAAATATCAATAAATGGAAACAAAGCAGTAATAGAAGGAAATATTAAGTTTGAGGCTGCAGAATTGATGGCAACAGATTTAAGAGCATCAGTTTCCTTAATTCTTGCAGCACTTGTATCAAATGGAAAATCAATAATTAATAGAATTTACCACCTTGATAGAGGGTATGAAAGTATAGAAAAAAAATTGAAAAAAGTAGGTGCAAAAATTAGAAGAGTTAATTAATGAAAAATAAATATCTATCAAAAATTATTGCAAATGATGATGAGGGCTTGCAAATGATTTCAGCATGTTGTGCTGGAGGAGAAGTAAAAGTGGAGGATATCAAATATCTTCAGAAAAATAAAGTATTTTTATTTTGTGTAAAACGATCTAAAGTTGAAACAGGCAACGAAAGCAAAAAAATAAATAGTATATGCAAATTTGAATTTGTAGATGCTGTTAAGTCTAAAAATTTAAAACAAAAAGATTCAGAGCAAAAACTTGAATTGATCACTATAAATCATTTAAAAAAAGATGAAAATTTTGAGATAACTTTAATGTTTAATGACAATGCATGTATAACATTATCAACAGAAATAATTGAAGTAACCCTAGATGACCAAAACAAAATTGTTTAATGATTAAAATATTAGATAGCAAAACAAAAAATTTTGATACAGCGTTAGAAAAATTATTAATTAAAAGAAAAGCCAAAGTTCAGCTAAGCTCCATTTCAGTTACTAAAATTATTAAAGATATTAAAAGAAATGGTGATAAAGCTATTTTAAAATATGAAAAAAAATTTAACAAAAACAATGTTATTATTCCGAATCAAAAAAAAATAAGCAAATCAATTAAATCCCTTGATGCAAAAGTAAAAAAAGCAATCGACCTTGCTTATAATAGAATTTATAAATTTCACTCATTGCAAAAATTTAAAAATATCTCTTATACAGATAAGTTACAAAATAAGTTGGAATATAAATATACTCCAATTGAGTCGGTGGCAATTTATGTCCCAGGTTCAACTGCTTCATATCCATCTAGTGTTTTAATGAATGCAATTCCAGCACTTGTTGCAGGTGTTAAAAGAATCGTGATGATTAATCCTGGTCAAAAAGGAGAACAAAATCCAGCTGTATTGTATGCTGCAAGAAAATGTAAGATTAAAGAAATCTATTCAATAGGAGGTCCAGCAGCAATTGCAGCAGTTGCTTATGGTACTAAAAAAATTAAAAAAGTTGATAAAATTGTAGGTCCTGGAAATTCTTATGTAGCAGCTGCAAAAAAAGAAGTTTTTGGGGAAGTTGGAATTGAAGGTATGATTGCAGGTCCATCGGAAGTTACAATTGTTTGTGACAAATATTCAAACCCAGAATGGGTTGCAAGTGATCTTATTGGTCAGGCAGAACATGATAGCCTTGCACAATGCATTTTAATTTCTAAGGACAAGAGACTTCTCTCAAAAGTTAATGAAGAAATTAAAAATCAACTTAGAGATTTACCAAGAGCTATAATTGCAAAAAAAAGTATTTTAAATAATGGAATTTTAATGCACATTACATCAGATCAAAAAATTATTAATGTTGTGAATAAAGTTGCACCAGAACATTTAGAGCTTAATATTAAGAGTTATAAACACATGATTGGAAAAATTAAAAATGCAGGATCTATTTGCCTAGGTAAATATGCAGTAATGGCTATGACGGATTATAATATTGGGCCTAACCATGTATTACCCACAAATTCTTCAGCAAGATATTCAAGTGGCATTAGTGTTAATGAGTTTTATAAAAGAATTTCATATATAAACCTATCAAAAAAAGGGATTGAAACACTTGGTCCATCAGTTATAACACTTGCAAACTACGAGGGTTTAGTGGGACACGCTAGATCAGTAGAAAAAAGAATTAGGAGAAAATAAATTTGTCAAAACAAGAAATGCTGTCGTTTTCAGGAATTGTTGAGGATCTGCTACCGAATGCAATGTTCAGAGTTAAATTAGAAAATGGCCATATTGTTACAGCGCATGCTGCTGGCAAATTACGTAAGAATAGAATTAGAGTACTTCAAGGTGATAAGGTTCAAGTAGAAATGACACCTTACGATTTGACCAAAGGTCGTATCACTTTTAGAGGTTAATATGGGGCCCTGTAGCTCAGTTGGTAGAGCATCGGATTGAAAATCCGTGTGTCACTGGTTCGAGTCCAGTTGGGG